>CXWL01003357.1_pt1 | contig 29487 bp, 27 predicted proteins | sample 590931 | NCBI WGS metagenome assembly CXWL01 (sample SAMEA3498368, study PRJEB10139) | groundwater metagenome | biome: water well; material: biofilm material | place: Germany | collected 2015-04-27 | reverse complement strand
CCATAATTCTTTTAATGCGAAAATAATTCTCCCCAACAAACAGCCGTTTGTTGGGGTCAAATTTTCTCACCCATTGATAGTCTGCAATGTCAACCATATTTAATAACACCTCTTTGCGGTTTGACGGGTAAATTAAATTATTTTAAGCGTTGCTGCGAGTTTCGAGAGCGCCGTGTGTTTCTCCGGCTTTTGGGAGAATGAGTTTGGATACGGCAACGTCTATAAGGTCTTCAAAATTAAGCGCATCGTCCGGAAATGAGGCGGCGCCCCACAAGATTTGTACGCCTGTCCGGTTTTTGATTGCATCGACAACTCTTGTCGCAAGAATCAATGAGTTTTGGTAATCTGTCTCTGGGCAAAGAAGCATAAAGCGGTTGCTACGATCACGAAAGACCATATCCGTCTGGCGCATATGCTCGTCGATGACCTGCCCAATACGCGCAAACGAGAACCTGTTCCACAAATCCTGTTGGACACTGGAAATTAATCGTTCAAAACTTACGTGGTCTGAAAGGTCGGCCTGCAAAACGAGCAGACTCAACGGGCGATGGTAACGCCGGCTGCGGGTTATTTCGAGTTTTATCTGGATTGAGGCTTCCTGAATGTTTTGGGTGCGATGCGGGAATGCGCTCAGGGCCATGGCATCCATGACTGACTCTGCATGACTGATGCCATACGCCAGTTGATATGCCAGCCAAACGCCAACGACCACCAGGATAAATTCCAAAAGAATTATTGGAAATGAGCTATTTGGCGAGGAAACGGTCCGATCCAAGAGTTGAAGAAGAACAAGATAAATGCCGCCCCAAAAAGTGATTGGTATCAACGCATTAACCCGTGATGTGAACGGGAAAAATATTGTGCCCGGTATGGCAATTATGACCAAAAAATAAAAATATTTGGCAAAATCTATTATGGGCGAGTCTGAATAATCAAACTGCGCCAACATGAAAATTATCGCGAGGTAAAAGGATACCCAAAATACAGATTGTTTTAATGAAGACATTAGAATTCCAAAGTAGTAATAAAGTAAAAAAACAATTCAATCAAACCTTCATGATTATACAACATGCCGCACAAAAATGGCGTTTTATTTTGCACATTGCACATCCGTAGCGCCTACGCTGTCTTGCTGTTTCAACGTAAATGCATTCCACTGGCTTGCCCGGGGAAAGTTTCAGTCACCAGGGTGTAAGAGAGGAACGGCAAAAAGCATCAGGATGACGAGGAAAAACGATGACCACAAAGGAATTTTCATTCACGCTCCAACCTCAGGCCATTACAGTTTACGGCACATCCTGGTGCCCCGATTGCCAACGAGCAAAGAAGTTTTTTGCCGAACACCGCATTCCATATGAAAATGTGGATATTGACAGCGTTTCGGGGGGAATCGCGTTCGTGGAAAGCGTCAATAAAGGGATGCGCATGATTCCTACCATCATATTTCCCGATGGCGGCATTTTAGTTGAACCCTCCAATTCACAGCTGGCTGAAAAACTTGGGCTCCAAACCAAGGCGCAACGCGAGTACTACGATGTCATCATTATCGGCGGCGGGCCTGCCGGTTTAACCGCATCGTTCTATCTTGCTCGTGAAGGGCTGGATGCACTCGTCATTGAAAAAGCCGGGTTGGGAGGCCAGGCGGGAATCACCCAGGTTTTGGATAACTTCCCCGGTTTCGATGAAGGGATTTCAGGGGCCGAATTTTCAGATCGATTAAGCAGGCAGGCTCGAAAATTCGGTGTGGAAATCCTCCAAGCCCAGGAGGTAACAGAAATCAAACAAGATGGCGAATATCATATCGTTCACACGAGTTCAGGGGATCATTACCATAGCAAGGCTGTCTTACTGGCCACAGGAGCAAGGTATCGCCGTCTTGGAGTTCCCGGAGAAGACGAACTGATCGGCATCAATGTTCATTTCTGCGCCACCTGTGACGGCGCGTTCTACAAGGAAAAAAAGGTGCTGGTTGTCGGGGGCGGCAACAGTGGCTTTGAAGAAGGGCTGTTTCTTACAAAATTTGCGTCCCAAGTTGACATCCTGGTCAATTCACAAGAACCGAAAGCCAGCAGGATATTGCAGGACAAAGTTGCTGAAAAGGAAACGATGAACGTTCTGCTTAACCAAAAAATCATCGAATTAAAAGGCACGAACAAGCTCGACTCTCTGCTTGTGGAGGATAGAACAACCGGCGAAACCAGGGAATTGAAATATGACGGTATTTTCGTTTTCATCGGGTTGACGCCAAACAACGACTTGATAAAATATAAAATTGAACTGGACGCCGCCGGCTTTCTAAAGACCAATCACTTAATGACAAGCATCCCAGGGATCTTTGCCGCGGGAGATGTGCGCGCCGGCGCAACCAGGCAGGCCGCATCCGCCGCAGGAGAGGGCGCATCCGCTGCGCTTGCCATTCGTGAATACCTTAAGACCGCCGACGGATAAAGCAACCCTGCAATGCAAAATAACACACTATTAGGAGAATCCCCTTGAACGACCTGTATAACATGAATCCATCGCAAATCGTAATGTACACAACTGAACATTGTTCGGATTGCCACCGGGCAAAAGCCTTCTTTGAAGCCAACAACATTGAATACCTCCGCGTTGGACTGGAGGGCAACGAAGAAGCAACTGAATTTGTAACGACCGTAAACAAAGGAAAACGAAGCGTTCCAACCATTATATTCCCAGGCGGAGCGATTCTTGTGGAGCCAAGCTGGGATGAGTTGAGAGTTGCCACAGAAAGTAAAGACACCGCGGTATAAACTTGAAATAAAGTGACAGTCACCTGTGAGTACGTTGCCCGGCTTCACGCCGGGTATTTGATTCCTTGGCCAGTCTTCTCTTTCCAATAATTCACAGGTGTATAATGGAAAAATGAAAAGAATCGTGATTTTTCTATTAATAGCCGCATCGCTTACTTCATGTGAACTCTGGGGAGTTGCCCCGCAACCGTTCCCGGTTTGGACGGCAATTCCCACCCAAACTCCGGGGATTATCACACCCACCCCGTTCATCATTCCTCCCCCGATTTTCGTGAACACGAACACCCCCGCTTCAAATGTGACCGTGATATCGCCCGTCACCCCTGAAAATACGATTACCCCCTCACCCAACCCCACATTCACCCCCCTCCAGCCAACTGAAACTTTTACCTCTGCCCCAGCACAATCTGTAACCCTGAATATACTAGGCTGCAACACCAGCATCGACATCACCCACGGCATGGGCGAAGTGACCAATGCTTTTGTGATCATAAAAAACACTGGCGCCGTTGACCTGCCCAACACCTGCGCCCTCCTCCGCGCCATAGACGAAGACCGTGACCATCCCGATAAAAAGGTGTGCGTCACGAACCTCCCCGCCCAGCGCCAGGTAAACCTGAAATTAACCGTAGACTCTCATTACAACGTGGATACGATCATTCAAGTTGACGTCTTATCCAATGAAATCACCCTGCTTCGGCTGGACAAACAATCCTGCCGAGATATTGGCCTTTTCGGCGGCGCTCCATCAGACCTGGGAGAAATCAAACCAATCACACCCTAAATATCTTCCAGCCTTTTGAAGGTTACAAGCCCAAATTCATATCTTTTCCTTTATAATAAAAATATGGCACTCCCACAACCCGAACAACAAACCCCGCCCGCTCCACAGCCAACGCCCGAACAACTTGCTGAGTTGCGCGAACAGGAACGCCGCCAGAAAACGCTTGTTGCGAGCGTCATTGCAGGCATTGTTTTGATCGCCGCCCTGCTCGGCGTGGCAATATTTTTCCTCATGCAGCCCACAGCCCCAACCGACAAGATTCGCGACGTGTTCATTATCGTTGTCGCGCTTGAGTCACTGGTTATCGGAGTTGCGTTAATCGTTCTCATCGTCCAGCTCGCCAGCCTGATCAACCTGCTGCAAAACGAAGTGCGCCCCATCCTGCAAGCCACCAGCGAAACCGTCAACACCCTGCGCGGCACCGTGGAATTTTTAGGCGAAGAAGTGATCGAGCCCGTCATGAAACTGAGCGGCTATCTGGCCGGCCTAAAGCGTATGTTAGAATTATTAGGCATCAAGCCCAAGTAAACAAAGACCCTAAAGATCCTCAAGACCTTTAGGGTCTCCCATATAAAATAAAAAGGAGAAATACCATGTCTGACCGTGATGAATTTGGAGCTTTTCTTGTCGGATTTGTTGTCGGCGGCCTTACTGGCGCCGTCGTAGCCTTGCTCTTTGCCCCTCAATCTGGAGAAGAAACCCGCGCATTGATCAAGGATAAATCAATCGAACTGCGTGACCGCGCCTCACAATCCGCTGAAGAAATGCTGGCCCGCGCAGAATCAGCCGCATCTGAAGCCCGCGCCCGTGCCGAGGAACTCACCAAAGAAGCCCGCCAGCGTGCCACAGAATTGGCAAACGAAGTTCGTGAACGCGGCAAAAGCGCGCTCGAAGCTGTACGCAAAACCAAAAAAGACGGCGGCGAAGCCACCCCCGCATAGTCAAAAAGCACAAATGGCAAGGGTTTGACTTCACCGTCAAACCCTTGTTTAATTTATGAAACTCTTCCAGCGCTTCATGCGCTTTTTCTACCGCCTGCTCTACCACCCTTTCGCATTCACCTACGATCTCGTTGCCGCCGCCGTTTCGTTTGGAAAATGGAAAGACTGGGTCTTTTGCATTCTCCCATTCATCAACGGGACTCGCATCCTCGAACTTGGACACGGCCCCGGGCATTTGCAACGCCTCCTTCTTGACCGTGGGCTGGTCGCTGTTGCGATAGACGAATCCACCCAAATGGCCACTCTCGCAAAGCGCCGCCTCGGCCCCTCCCACCAACTCACCCGCGCACTCGCTCAAGCCCTGCCCTTTCAAAGCGAAGCGTTCGACACCCTCGTTGCCACATTCCCATCGGAATATATTTTCGACCTTCACACTTTTTCAGAGGCGCAGCGTGTCCTTCGTAACAGAGGCAGGTTCATCGTCCTGCTTGCGGCGTGGCCGAAAAACCCTTTTCTCGCGTGGCTCTTCAAAGTCACGGGTGAAAGCCCGTCTGAAGCCGAAGAGTCCATAAAATCAAAAACAAAAGAACGGCTGGCAGGTACGGAATTCAACCTGGAAGTTGAAATAGTTGAAGTAAAATCAAGTAAGTTATTGATTGTCGTCGCAACAAAGAAATGAAAGGAAATTCAAATGCTAAAAAAATTACGTGAACCCGTCAACAGCCTCACCCATTGGGCCGGCGCGATCCTGGGTCTTGCAGGGATGATCGCCCTGCTCATCGTCGGTTGGGGCGCCCCCGCCAAAGTTATCTCATTCGTCATTTACGGCTTGAGCCTGATCTTTTTATTTTCAGCCAGCGCCACCTATCACATGGTACGCGCAAAGGACAAGGTTTTGGAAATCTTCCGCAAAATTGACCACGCGGCAATTTTTGTTTTGATCGCAGGTACATACACCCCGTTCTGCGTGAATGCCTTCACCGGCTTCTGGAAGTGGGGCATGTTGAGCGTCATCTGGTCGCTGGCAATCATCGGCATCATCGTCAAAATATTCTACATCCGCGCGCCACGCTGGTTGAATGCGGGCATCTACGTTTTCATGGGCTGGCTGTGCGTCACCGCCAGCGGACAGTTGCTCGCGGCGCTCCCAATCTGGGTATTCGTCTGGCTGATGATTGGCGGCGTGGTTTATACATTGGGCGCGGTGGTTTATTCCACAAAGATTTTCAACTTCAAGCCTGGCGTATTTGGCTTTCACGAAGTCTGGCACATCTTCGTTTTGGTTGCCGCGGCGGCGCACTTTGTAGCCGTGATGGGCGTGGCGTTGTAGCGGCTTACCCAGCCCACGCCTGTAGAGTTGGATTCCTGCCCAGAACATTTAACTCACCTTACGCGATTTTGAGAAAAAGTGATGTCGTTCCTCATTCGGGGAACGACATACCACTACTGCGTAAGGTGAGCATTTAACGCACACAAATTTGCGTCAACTATTCAAAAATTAGCGGAAATTTGCGAAATTCGCGGCTAAAGATTTTGAACTGCGTAAGCCCTATAAATCAGCGTTCATCTGCGTCCCATTNNAAGCGCTGTGGCTTATTACCGACAAAGTCTAATCAATTCTAAAATCAGGGAGAGTACACTCATGTTTTTCGGATTTGACCTCAAAGAAATCTTCATGTTCCCCTTCAAAGATGCGGAAGCCCGCAAGCGCCTGCTGGTCGGCGGACTGGTTTCGATTGCGGCATTTTTCATCCCCATCCTTCCCTATCTCGTATTATTCGGCTATGCCGTCATCATCGCAAGGCAGGTGTTGAGAGGCGAATCGCCGCGCATGGTCCCCTGGGAAGCTTGGAGCGGAATGCTCAAAGACGGCGCCAAATTATTTGGCATTCGCATGATCTTCTCCATCCCCATCCTGATCCTTGCCATGCCGCTATTTGCCGCCAGCTTTGCCATGCCCTTCATCGCTGAAAACATGGACAGCGGCAGCGCGGACTCACTCATCATGTTAATGAGCATCCTCATGCTGGGAACCTTCTGCATCCTCATCCCCATCTCTTTGCCGCTGGCAGTACTCATCCCTGCCGCCGAAATGCACATGATAGACAACAACGATTTTGCCGCTGGCTTTCGCTTCAAAGAATGGTGGAAAATTTTCCGCGCCAATCTGGGCGGCTTTATCGCCGCATTCGGCATTTACTATATCGTTTCCATGGCGCTCGTCATCGTGATGCAAATCCTTGCGGCCACGCTCATCTTTGCCTGCCTCATGTTCGTTCTCATCCCTGCCATGACGATCTACCTCACCCTCGTCATGTACGTCACCATCGCCATCGCTTATCGAGACGGCAAGCTAAAACTGGCTCAAAGCGAACCCACCCCACAAACAACATAAACCATGCGCCCACTTGAAATCACTTTATCGGTATTGCTCACAATTTATTTGATCTGGCCGCATCCGCGCCCGTTTGCCGTTCGGCTTTTCCCCGCGCTGGCGTTGATCCTGGCGCTTGCCCACTTCGGCTTGGAAGGCTATCGCTGGCAGATGATTCCGCTCTACGTGCTGACTCCCCTGCTCACGATCAGCAGTTTGATGAAGATCACTGGCCCAAGCGATTGGAAACCTCTCGCCTCCTACCTGACCCTCATCCTGCTTGCGCTTTCAATAGCAGTTCCCATCCTTTTGCCTGTTCCTAAAATCCCCACCCCCAGCGGACCTTTCCAGATCGGCACATCCATTTACGAATTGAACGATACCTCCCGCCAGGAACTTTATTCTGGCAGGGATGAAACGCGCCGATTCATGATTCAGGTTTGGTATCCTGCCGAGGTGAAGGATGGCGATGTTCGCGCCCCGTGGATGGCCAATGCCGAAATCTTCGCTCCTGCGATTGCAGGGTTTCTTGAAATGCCCTCCTACTTTCTCGATCATCTTGCCCTTGCAGATAGCCCTGCCTATCTTGAAGTTCCCCCGGCAGAGACGGACAAACCATATCCTGTCATCCTCTTCTCGCATGGCTGGCAGGGATTCAACGCGCAAAACACGGAGCAGGCCGTGGAGTTGGCGAGTCGCGGGTATGTTGTGATCGGAATCCAGCACACCTACGGCGCAGTCCTCACCGTTTTTCCTGATGGGACGGTTGCGCCAAACAACCCGAAGGCCCTGCCCGAAAACGCAGATGACCCCAACTATGAAGTTGTGGCTCGCAAGCTGGTGGATCAATGGGCTGGGGATATGTCCTTCGCGCTGAATCAATTGTCAGATTGGGACAAAGAAGCGGGCAATCCTTTCTTCCAAAAATTGGATTTGGAACGCGTCGGGGTCTACGGCCATTCCACGGGCGGCGGCGCGGCCATCCAATTCTGCGGCACGGATTCACGCTGCAAAGCCGTGCTCGGCATGGACCCGTTCATGCGGCCTGTCTCTGCCGAAGTCATTGAAAATGGAGTTTCACAGCCAGCCTTCTTTATGTTCAGCCAGGGTTGGGCCGATATCACCGACAGCAAAAACAACCGACTCTTTGATCAGTTTTATCCGAATGCGCCCGGCTTGAAAGGTGTGATCGTCATTAATGGAACGAGGCATTACGATTTCAGCGACCTGCCCCTGCTTTCACCGATTGCGCCTCAGCTTGGGTTGAAAGGCCCGCTAAACGGACAGAGGGTAACGGAGATCGTAGATTCATACCTGCTTGATTTTTTTGAAATGGAGTTAAATAATAAACCGTCGCATCTGTTCGACGGAAGCTTCAAAACTTTTCAAGAAGTGAAGGTGCGAAAATGAAGAATCAAAATAAACGCAAAGTATCGAGTGTGTTCCTGATTTTGGGAATGGCTTTTCTTGCAATCGGAATCTCGACAGACAACACCGCCTTTAGCTGGATTGCAATTGCCTTTGTGCTGGTTTCGCTCATCTCGGGTGGAAGATGGCTGAGGCCGAGAAAAATGTAACCTCTCGAAAGAGCGGCTTTTTTATGATTTGGGTGTGTTTCATTTCAGTTGAAACAACCGTCCCGAAGGTTTAAAAAACGGCCAAATTCTTCGAGAAAACCTCATCGCACTGGCGCGCGGCGCAAGTGTCGGAACGTTTCATCCTAAGAGCGGCTTTTTATTATGGTTTCTTCCGTGAACTTCAGTCTAATCCGCGCTCTCCGTATCTCAAAAAAGAGTTAAGAAACAATCTCTTACAGGTTGATCAACTTTATAAAGGAGAAAATAATGGACACAAAACCCGCTTTGGATTTAAAACTTGTTGAGGAATTTGTCGGCGTTTCGCACGGAAATTTTGATCGCGTGAAGGAATTGCTGACGCAGGAACCCGCGCTGGTCAACGCCACATGGGATTGGGGCGGCGGTGATTTTGAAACCGCGCTCGGCGCGGCAGCCCACATGGGCAATAAAGCCATCGCCAATTATTTGCTGGAAAATGGCGCGCGTATCGACGTTTTTGCCGCCGCCATGCTTGGCAAGCTGGAGATCGTCAAGGCCGCGTTATCGGCGTATCCTGAAGCGCTCGACACCCCTGGCCCGCATGGAATTCCATTAATCATCCACGCCGAAGCAGGCGGCGAGGAAGCGAAAGCGGTTGTGGAATTTCTCAAATCGTTGTAATTCAACTTAAAAACTCACTTTACGCAAGGATGAACTCCCTGCCGAAAATTTTAACGCCAAGCCGCAAAGACGCGAAGTTTTGTTTCGCTTTGCGCTTTCGCGTCTTTGCGTTAGATTTTTTTGGCAAGCAATCCCCACCCTTCGGACAATATCACGAATTTTTAATAGGACTTTCGCTCGCTCCTCTTGTTTTGCATGTCACCCTCCCGAAGGACATCGGGAGAATGACAAGCGAAAGTCCTGCCTAATTAATTCGCGTGAATTAGCGACATTGTGCCCGTAGAGTAAATTCGCGGCTGGCTTTTAGAGTTTGCGTAAATCCTAAACAAAAAAAAAATCCGCCATCGCAATGATGACGGATTTTTTTGTTTGCAAAGACGCTTACTTCTTCTCTGCGGCTTCATCTTCCTTCTTGCCACGCTCCACACTGATCTCGGGAGCGGCGGCTTCAGAGCCAGGAACGGCAGCCACAACATCCGCCGCTTCTTCCTTGGCAGAAGTGGCGACGGCAATCATTTCATCTTCATCGTTCAAGATGCGGATGTTTTCAGAAATTACCATATCGCGGACGCGAATACCGTTACCGATCTGCTGGAGCGCGGAAATATCCACGGAAATGCGTTCGGGCAGGTCGGTGGGCAGACATTCCACTTCCAACTTTTCGATATTCTTCACCAGCACACCGTTGAAATCCTTCACCGCGCCGGAAACGCCCACAAACTCGAGGCGAACGGTCGCGCGAATTTTTTCCTTGAGGTCCACAGCCAGAAAATCAACATGCGTGAGATTGCCTTTGATAAAGTTGCGCTGTCGTTCGCGAACGAGCGCAGGATATTCCTTGCCATCCAGGTCAATCGTGACAAGGCTGGAGGATGTGAGCTTTGCCATGGCGAGGCTGGCGGCATGTGCATCCAATGAAATCGCAATCGGCTCCAGGTGACGGCCATAAATCACCGCAGGCAATTGACCCTCGCGGCGCATGGCTTTCACCTGCTTGCCGGTCACATCACGTTTTACAGCCTTAAATACAACTTTTTCCATCGTTACTCCTCGGGCGCCTCTCACCGTGCAATTCACGGTTACCTTCACCCTATGAAATGAAATTCTGAAAAGCGGCCGCGCCGCTGAACATTCAAATAATTTTTGCGCTTTGTGCAGAAAACGCGCCTCCACTGCGGAGGCGCAAATTCGACAACGGCTTGGATTTTATACGGAGGAGGGGGTTTCGTCAAGGAAAAGCCAGCCGTCATTGCGAGAGCGATGCATTTTCGCCCGAAGCAATCTCCCGCATTCCCTTCGCCACTCCCAGCGAATTCTCATCCCCCCGCCCCTCCAACTCGCGGATGATGTTCGCATGGTCTTCCTCGTTTCGGTTTTGGCTGAGTTTATACCCTGCATCAATCCGTGTCACATCCAGCGCGAAGCCAAAGACCCCTTTCATCTCTTTTTGGACAAATTCCTCTGGCAGATTTTCCAGGCGATAGGAAGCTCCCGCCTCATGTCTCCCGACGAGGCTGCTCAACAACGAGCGCAGTTCCCTCCCCTCCACAGCGCGGACTCTTCCATATACATGCACCATCATGTAATTCCAGGTCGGCACGTTGACATGGTTGTACCAGCGCGGCGAAATATACGTGTGCGCTCCCTGAAAGATGAGCAACACCTCCTGCCCGCCAAAACTCCCCCACTGCGGGTTCGCGCGGGACATGTGCCCCAAGATTGTGAGCGCGCCATCTTCACCCGCAATGATTTCAACAGGCAGATGGGTTGCAACCAGCTTTTCGCCATCATGGCTCACCAAAGCGGGAAAATTGTTCTGTTTCAGGAATTCGACAATCTTTTCTCGGTCTTCTTCACGGTAAAGTTTTGGAATGTGCATGTAAGTTTTCCTTGAGGGCTAAAGTTTCGTCTCCCAATGTTTCGGATTATACTTGCGTTCGTCACAGCGAGCGCATGGCGCGAAGCAGTCTCCAATGGTAGGCTGGAGATTGCTTCGGGGCGAACGCCCTCGCAATGACGCATAGCGATAACAACCCCAGGAGCTCAAAATGGACACAACGATTGAAAGCATCTCCGCGCTGGAAATTCTCGATTCGCGCGGCAACCCCACCATAGAAGTGGAAGTGGTTTTAATGGATGGCGCATGGGGGCGCGCAGCCGTTCCCTCAGGCGCATCCACTGGCGAGCATGAAGCATTGGAGATGCGCGATGGCGACAAGCAGCGCTATCTTGGCAAGGGCGTATCGAAAGCAGTGGCAAATGTCAACGGCGTGATCGCAGAATCCCTCTTCGGCTGGGATGCCTCCGAGCAGAAGGCCATCGACGCTGAATTGCTTTCGATGGATGGCACGGCTAACAAATCCAAGTTGGGCGCGAATGCGATTTTGGGAGTCAGCCTTGCAGTAGCCAAAGCCGCCGCGAATTCATTTGGTATGCCTTTATACCGCTACCTCGGCGGCGTGTATGCGCACATTCTCCCCGTCCCGATGATGAACATCATGAACGGCGGGGCGCACACAAGCTGGCAAAGTACCGACATGCAGGAATTCATGGTGATGCCCTTCGGCGCGCCATCTTTCTCCGAAGGTTTACGCTGGGGTGCGGAAATCTACCACGCCTTGAAATCTGTCTTAAAAGAAAAAGGCTACGGCGCCCTCGTTGGCGATGAGGGCGGCTATGCTCCCGCTCTCAAGGCAAACAACGAAGCCATTGAATTGATTCTCGCCGCGATTGAAAAAGCTGGCTTCAAAGCTGGCCGCGGACAGCAAGTTGCCATCGCGCTCGATCCTGCCGCATCCGAACTTTATGATGAGAAAACCAGGAAGTACAACCTCCGCAAAGAAGGCAAGGAATTGACTGGCGAGCAGATGGTTGAGTTCTGGGCCAAATGGGTCAAGGACTATCCCATCGTTTCCATCGAAGACGGCCTCGCGCAGGATGATTGGGATGCCTGGAAGTTGATGGTGAAAACTGTCGGCGATACATGCCAGATCGTGGGTGATGATCTTTTGGTGACGAATCCTGAGCGCGTCCGCAAGGCGATTGCTGAAAATGCGGCGAATGCCCTGCTCGTAAAAGTGAACCAGATCGGTTCATTGAGCGAGACCATCGAAGCGGTTGACCTTTGTCAGCGCGCGGGCTGGCGAGCGGTTACATCTCATCGTTCCGGCGAGACCGAAGACGCCACCATCGCGGACCTGGCAGTTGCTCTCAACACCGGGCAGATCAAAACGGGAGCCCCCGCCCGCTCTGACCGAGTAGCGAAATACAACCAACTCCTGCGCATCGAAGCAGAGTTGGGAACGGAAGCAAGATACGCAGGCTGGGATGCCTTGAAGACAAAATAAAAAAAGAGGCTGTTCACTTTTGAACAGCCTCTTTTTTTTTCTTTTTTTTTGATTCACTACCGAGCAATCCTGCAATGGAATGCAGGCTTCAGTCTGCAATTTTGCAGACGCAAAGCGGACTGAAATCGGCGCTGCGGAGCAAAAATTTGTTGCTACTCCACCGTGATCGTCACAACATTACTCTTTACAACCTCGCCGCTCGTGGTTACGCCTTCTGCCCAGAAGCGATGCTCACCAATGGATAACACCCACCAGGTTTGGTATGGCGGCGCGGAGAGGGTTGCCAGGGGGATGCCGTCTACGAAGAAGGTGACTTGCGCGAGGATGGAATCTGTCAGTGTGGATAATGCCAATTGTTGGGCAAGCAGGTCCAGGTCAGGGGTGATGCGATAGGTTGTGTTATCCGTTGGGGATGTGAGGGTTAATCCGCTGTTTGCATTTTCATCATCCAATAAAGGCAGGCCTTGTGAACGCGCCCACTCATGCGCTTCAATGGGAATATCCAAAACGATTTCGCCAGTGGATGAAAATTGATAAAAAGTATCGAAGGCTGTGGGCGGTGTGCCTGCGATGAACCATTCCGTTTTTATGTGCGGGCAGGCTGAAGTGGGAAGCAGGCCTGAGAAGTCGCAGATTTCAACCTGTATCAAGCCGTGGGGCTGGGTAAAAATCTTATCGGCGCGGCCTTGCAAAATGGAGCGCATGGTTTCATGCCAGATGGGAGCCGCGCCCGTCAGCCCTGTGACGTTGTGCATGGCTTGATAATTGCTGTTGCCCACCCAGACGCCCACCAGCAAATCGGGTGTGTAACCGATGGTCCAATTGTCGTGGAAGTTTGTGGTGGTGCCGGTTTTCACGGCGGCGGCGCGGTCAATTTTTAAAACGCTGTTGAGGCCAAAGCCTGTCGAGCGGGCGCGGTCATCGCTGAGAATATCGGAGATGAGCCAGGCCACACGCGGGTCAACGATTTGAAGCGCGGAATTGGTTTGCGGTTTATATAAAATATTTCCATCGGCGTCGTGAATATCCAAAATAAATGTGTTGCCCGTGTAGCTGCCATTATTTGCAAAAACCGCATACGCGCGCGATACCTCAAGCAGATTCATTTCGCCGCCGCCCAACGCCAGCGAGAGATCGTATTGTTGAGGCTCGTATAAAGATTTTATGCCGAGGCGGTTTGCCAGCGCGATCACATTTTCAATGCCGACATTTTGCAGGGTCAGCACGGCAGGCACGTTCAAGGAAGAAGCCAGCGCCTCGCGCATAGAAACGAAGCCATGCTCCCTGCCGTCATAATTTACCGGGCTGTAGGGTTGTCCGTCTTTCGTTGTGAATTTCGTATTCACATCCAAAATGGATGTGGCCGCTGTGAAAGGCTGCGCGCGCGTTGGGTCGAGCGCGGCGGCGTAGATGATGGGCTTGAACGCGGAACCCGATTGCCTCGGCGCAGTTGCCATATTGAGCGCGCCATAAATGGATGAGTCGAAGTAATCCGCGCTGCCGACCAGCGTGAGGATTTCGCCCGTCTGCGGGTGGATGACAACCAGCGCGGCATTATTAACGTTGGGGTTGATTCCGCCTTCGAGGGGCTTGAACAGCGCGATGCGCCTTTTTACGATCTCTTCCGCAAGGCGCTGCATGTTTAAATCCAGCGTGGTGCGGATGACAAGGCTTTGGTTTGTATTTACTGCGCCCGAAGCAAAGAGTTCGTCCAGTTGATCCTTGACCATCCATATAAAATGTGGAGCTTCGATGGGATACGGCGCGGGGTTGTAGCTCAGCGGCGCATTTTCTGCGTCCAGCCTTTGCGCGGAGGTGATGAATCCATTTTTCTCCATCAACCCCAACACCACCCGCTGACGTTCCAGCGCAAGGTCGGGATTCGTAAATGGATTATAGATTCCAGGAGTTTGCGGCAAGCCAGCCAGCAACGCGCATTCAGGCAAAAGCAAATCAGAAGCGGGCTTGCCAAAATAAGTTTGCGATGCGGCTTCGATTCCGTACGCCATGCCGCCGTAATAAATTTGGTTGAGATACAGCGCGAGGATTTCATCCTTGGAATAGGCGCGAGTTAGTTGCCACGCCAAAACGGTCTCGCGTAACTTACGGCGCAAGGTTCGTTCCGTCACTTCTTCGCCCAATAACAAAGTACGCGCCACTTGCTGGGTGATGGTGCTTCCGCCTGAAAGAGTCTCGCCGCCGCGCAGGTTGATCCACACTGCGCGGATGATGCCGCCAGCGTCCACGCCGGGGTTTTGATAAAAATTTTTATCCTCCACCGCAATCGTGGCGTCTTTCATGCACTGCGGAATATTCTCCACTGCCAGCGGGGCATTCCGTCCGCCCGCGGTTGGGATGATCTCGTAGAGCAATCGTCCACTGCGGTCAGTGATTCTGACGCTGGGTTGGTTTAGGTTTTCAGGCAGGGATGTGATGGCGGGCAGGTCGTGGAAGAGGTAAATGAGAAAAACAGAAAACAACAAGAGCGCGAGTAACAAGAAACGAGAGAACCTGGAATTCAGCACAATATGCATGGTGCAATTATATGTCTTTATTGGGAGTGCTATAATCGCCGAGTATACAAAGGAACATAAAATGGAAACCAGCGAATCACAAATATACAATCGCCCTGCAGAAATTCTGCAAAAGTTGATTCAGTTCAACACCACCAACCCGCCAGGGAATGAAGCGGAATGCATGGCTTACATTCGAGGGTTGTTATTCGATGCGGGCATCGAATCTACAATTTTGGAAAAGACGCCCAACCGCCCCAACCTGGTCGCGCGAATTAAGGGCGCGGGCAAGGCTGCGCCAATTCTGTTGTACGGCCATGTGGATGTGGTTACGACTGAAAACCAGCAATGGGATCATCCGCCCTTCGAGGGCAAACTGGCGGATGGCTTTATTTGGGGACGCGGCGCGCTGGACATGAAAGGCGGCGTGGCGATGATGTTGGCCGCCTTCCTGCGCGCAAAAGCCGAAGGGTTGCAACTGCCCGGGGATGTGGCGCTGGCAATTGTCAGCGATGAAGAAGCGGGCGGCGATTTCGGCGCAAAATTCCTCGTGGAAGAACATCCAGAATTATTCAAAGACATCCGCTACGCAATCGGTGAGTTTGGCGGGTTCACATTGCAGGTTGGCAAAAAGCGTTTTTATCCGATCATGATCTCGGAGAAACAAATCTGCTGGATGAAGGCCACCGTGCGCGGGCAGGGCGGGCATGGCTCCATGCCTGTGCGCGGCGGCGCGATGGCGAGGCTCTCGAAGCTGCTCAGGCAGTTGGATGAAAACGATACGCCCGTGCATGTCACTCCCCCGGCGCGCATGATGATCGAAGCAATGGCTTCGGCGCTTGGCGGCGCGCAAGGGTTGTTGTTTGGAAAGTTGAACAACCCCGCGATGACAGCGTCTATTTTAAATTTACTTGGCGCGCGCGGACGAATTTTTTATCCGCTGTTTCACAACACGGTCAGCCCCACAATTTTACATGGCAGTCACAAGATCAATGTGATTCCAGGTGAAATTTCTGTGGAGTTGGATGGCCGTCTGCTGCCAGGGTTCAAGCCGCAGGATATGATCCGTGAACTGCGCCCAATTATCGGAAATGATGTCGAGCTTGAGGCGCTCCGTTTCGATGACGGCCCATCCACACCGGATATGGGATTGTTCGACACCCTGGCAGGAATCCTGCGTGAGGCTGACCCTGATGGAATTCCGATCCCTCTCCTTTTGAGCGGCGTCACAGACGGACGGTTTTTCTCCCGCCTCGGCATTCAAACCTACGGCTACCTGCCGATGACCCTGCCCGAAGATTTCAATTTTACACAAACCATTCACGCGGCGAATGAACGCGTCCCTGCGGCGGCGATGGAATTTGGGGCAAACGCAATTTACAAGGCGTTGCAAAGGTTTGGGTAAGATCACGGCTCTCTGTGCCTATAATAGTGAGACACGCGACACTAAACGCCGGTCGGGCGCGTAGATGGTTTTCTGCTCACATACCCCAGGCTTTTGCTATCTTGGTACCCTCTTTTCCTGACTTTGCAATAGCCATGGATCTTATGATATGGTTGTTGCAAAGTCGCTTGACGTGGTTCTGAATTCATGACGTCGTTTTAACGCGAACGCCGCGAAAAAAGCGAAAGAGCGCGAATTTTTCCTTTTTCGCGTCCATTCGCCAATTTCGCGTATTTCGCGCTAAGATTTTCCTGACTTTGCTACAGCCATGCTTTTATGACATTATTCCATTGACAGCCTGCATTCCCATATTTTATAATTCACAGCATAAAGTCATATAAGGAGGGAAACTTGATCGACAACTCCAACTTACAAAAACAAATTTCCCGCCCTTCCAACAAGTTCATGCAGCGCAAGTTATTTTGATTTGCGCCGCCAGACTTGGGTTGTTGTAAAAAAGGAGTCTCACATGAAAAAGTCACAAAATTTCAGCCAGGCGCTAATCCTGTTCCGCACCAATGCCCTCCTGATTTTCGCCCTCGCATTCTTGCTGGCCGCAGTACAGCCAGCCTCCGCGCAAGGGAACACAGTAGGCGAGACGATTTGGTATGTGTCCACCACAGGCAACGACGCCAACTCATGCTCTGCAACCGATGCGCCCTGTCTCACCATCAACGGCGCGATTGGCAAAGCTGCGAATGGGGACACGATTCAAGTTGCAATTGGAATCTACACTGCCGCATCTGGAAATGAAGTCGTGCTAATCAACAAAAGCGTCACCCTCTCCGGCGGATGGGAAGAGACTTTCACTGCACAAAGCGGGAGATCAACAATTGATGGCCAAGGTGCCAGAAGAGGGATTAAAGTAAATTCCTCGATGACAGCCACGATGGATCGTTTCTTTATTCAAAATGGTTTCCATACTAGCCAGGGTGGAGGAATACATAATCAGGGAACGCTAAGCCTGAATAACAGCATCATTACAAACAACAAAAGCGAGTGGATGGGGGGAGGAATAATTAATTTTGGCACATTAATAATCAACAATTCAACCATCAGCCAAAACAGTGCGGGAAAAACTTGTTGCAGTGGCGGAGGCGGAGGCGGAGGTATCCAAAATTCCGCTGGTTCTTTGAATATAAACAATAGCACGATTCACAGCAACCAAATCCTTGGATGGTTTTCGGGGAGTGGAATTAATACTTACATCACCGCGACTCTCAATAACACCACCATAAGTGGGAATACAGGCGGCAGTGGAGAGGGGATTTACATATTAAATGGTAACATAACATTTAATAATAGCACAATCACAAATAATCAAACTTATGGTTTTTATAATGAATTTGGGTCTGTGACTTTACAAAATACGATTGTTGCTGGAAATCAAGGACCCTCAGATTGTATTGGAACTATGATGAGCCAGGGCTATAACCTGATTGGCAAAGCGACAAACTGTTCATTTACTCCCACAACGGGAGACCAAATCGGAACAAGTGCCAGCCCAATCAATCCGTTCATGGGGTCGCTTCAAGATCACGGAGGGCTAACTCTCACCCACGCATTGTATTCCAATAGCCCTGCGCTTAATGCCGGCAATCCAGCAATTCCTGGAAGCGGAGGCGATACTTGCCTGGGAACGGATCAACGCGGAGTCGCCCGTCCTGTAGGAAGTGCTTGTGACATTGGCGCCTATGAAGGTTCGATCACAGTGGCGACATCCATTACACGTGTAAATCCCAACCCTACTGGCGCAGCCGCTGTAAATTACGCTGTCAAGTTCTCTGAGGCAGTCACCAATGTTGACATCACCGACTTCAGCTTAGAAATGAACAGTGTGACTGGCGCGTCCATCACGAACATCACCGGCGCAGATGACACCTACACCGTTACTGTCAACACAGGCGCTGGAGCAGGCGCAATCCGACTAAAACTGATTGACGATGATAGTATTCTGGATACTTCCAGCAATCCGCTAGGTGGAACAGGAACAGGCAATGGAAACTTCACTATAGGCGAAGTTTACACGATATTGAACCCCATAGTCTCTTCGATCACACGGATAAACGCAAACCCGCCCTCTACCGTCAACATAAAATTCCTGGTGATCTTCTCGGAAACCGTCTCCAATGTGGACATCACTGACTTTTCGCTGACCAAGACCGGCGCGACGGGCGCGACGATTACCCAAGTCACCGGAACCGGCGATCGTTACAACGTCACAATAAGCACGAGCGCTGGCAAGGGAAACGGTACCGTTCGACTGGATGTTATTGACGATGACAGCATCCTGGATAATTCCAACAATCCCCTGGGCGGCACTGGCAATGGAAATGGAAATTTCACAAGCGGAGAAACCTATACTATAACCAGAGTCCCAACAACCCAGTCTCCCGCCAGCAGCATCGCAGACCCCACGCCAACCTTCGAGTGGTCTAAAATTACCGGTGCAACAAAGTATCAATATCAGCTGTACAAAGGTGCAACCTTAATTTATACAAAAACCGCCATGGCCAACTCTTGTAATAATTCCTCATGTTCCAGTGCCCCAACCAATGTACTCGTCCCTGGTTTGTACAAATGGAAAGTACGCGCTTTAGTTGGTGGAGTTTGGAGAAATTTCAGCCCCTACAAATCCTTTGTACTTTTCCTTCCCGAACCAGGTTTCTGGAGTTGGACAGACGATAGCCCAAGATTCTACCTACTGAATTCAAGTACAGTTGTAGCGGATTTCTCGATATTGGTTCGTCACCCAACCTGCGGCCTTCGCCGAATTACGCATACCGATGACGCCACCATTAATGGGAAGAACTTTAACCTGACGGGCAGTTTTAGTGTCAGCGGGACATTTACAAATGCGACGACGGTATCGGGCACATTAGCGCTGATCAACTATTACTTACCAGGTTGCGGATATGGAAGCGGCGGGCCATATCCATGGACAGCGGTTTGGAGGAGTGGCGCTCAGCCCGATGTGACGCTCAACAATGGAGACATCCCTGAATTGACGGTCTCACCCGAATTCGACACTCCATTTGACATCTTTACTCTAGACCCTGAAAAATAACTCTCTAAAATAACAAACCCGCCTGACGAGGCTTGGTCAGGCGGGTTGATTTCAGTCAACGGGACAGAGAGCTATACCTATAACGGCTTGGGTGATAGACTCACGCAAAATGGAGTTCAATACACCTTGGATTTGAACACTGGCTTGACTCGGGTTCTGAGCGACGGCACAACCACCTACACCTATGGCCTTGGACGAATTGCGCAAACGGACACAACCACCGAATACTTCCTGAGTGATGCGCTTGGCTCCGTCCGCCAGATGACCGATCAGGCGGGAGCAATCACCTTCGCGCAGAGCTATGACCCCTACGGCACTGTGACCTCCACCAGCGGACTCTCCCACACGGACTACGGCTTCACGGGCGAGCAATACTCGGCTTCGACTCAAATGCTTTATCTGCGGGCGCGCTATTACAATCCCGCCGAGGGACGGTTCACCTCCCGCGATACATGGGGCGGGGATGTGAACAGGCCATTGTCCCTGAACCGGTGGGGGTATGTGGAGGGGAATCCGGTGAATAAATTTGATCCAACTGGACTTTATAGCCGAGAAGCAGCCGTTGCATTTGCTTTATCTCATGATCTAAACGATAAATTTCCCGACGATGGTTATTATGATTTCCCAACTTACAAAGATAACCAATGCACAATGTTTGTGTCTTCTGCTTTATCATTGGGTGGATATCCTACGTCTAGCGAGTGGCCTGGATATGAAGGCACCAAAATTGATCCGGAGAATTATTATGATGATTACAATAGTTTTTATTTTTACAGGTCTCTGAAAGGGCAGGATTATGAGAATGCTTGGATAAATACACCTGACTTGTATGACTTCTTGAAATCTAATAATGATGAGCTTGTACCAACAACTACAGACTTTTCGTCTGTAGATTGGGAAAGTTGGTTACAAAAGAACCAATCCGGAATTAATCGTGGTGATATAGTTTTTTACAAGTACGAAGGAAGCGGTCTTGAATGGGATCATGCTTCAATGATTGTAGGCTGGGGCTCCAGAACTCATTATGGAGCGGATTATGAATTTGAACGTCATACATTTTATGCATCAATTGAATGTGCTCAAAACTGGGAAGATTTAAGTGGTCTAAACATTCTCAGACCGCTTGTTGTAGAGAGAAGTGGCTCAATTCAATATGCTTCTGCTCGCTCTGTTGACAACACAGCATCAAAAGTAGAGAAAATGAGCATAATTCATATTCGGTAAAACCTACACAGACTGGAACAGGCAAATATGCAGAAACCCCTTTCAAATATTCGAACTTTTCTTGTACTGAATTTGGTAATAGAGATGATAATTTTCCTGTCAGGATGCAGAGCAATCTCTGGGGATGAAACTATTCAAGGTAATATTTACTTAACCGCTACAAGAACTCCGCAGTTAACAACCTTTGCAACCGAATCAGTACTAAATACACCTCACTTAACGCCAAGCGCAACTCCAATAGCCTTGGACCCTATTCATTGGACACTCTTTAACTCTCCAGTAGAATTATTACAATCTGATGTTCAACATATTGGACAGGCAGATAATGGAACCATGTGGTTTGGGGGCAGAAAAATCTATCGGTATGATAAAGGAATATGGACCATATTTGATCAGAAAAATATTTCAGCTTTTCGTGGACGTGTTATTGTTTCTTTAACCATTGCTACAAATGGTGTTTTATGGGTGGGTACAGAGATGAATGAGATCATTAGCTATGATGGAAAGGATTGGATATCGCAGGTGGTTGGTGAAGGAGGATATAGAGAAAACTGGATTACTTCAATCTTGATTCGACAGAATGGCGAAATATGTGCAATCACTATAGAGGGTATGTCGTGCCAAAATGGTGTCAAGTGGAGACATTATCCAATCACGATTCCTGACACAGTAAATCGCGTACACGTCAAAGATGCGATCTTAACAACCACAGATGAAATCTGGGTTCCTGTAGATAATGGTTTCCTCTATCACTACGATGGGAATATATGGGAGCACTATGAGATTAGCAGTTGGATTTGTTGTGTCGCAACAAGTCGGGATGGAAATTTATGGATCTTTAGTCATGAAGGCTTTGGAAAAATGGAGGCAAATGGAAATATTAGTTATGTGCCAGTACCTAGTTTAATTTCGAATTATATTACTACAATCAGAGCGGTGAATGATGGAACTATTTGGATTGGAACTGGCGGTGGATATCAGATTGTACGATATGTTAATGGCGCATTTGTGACTATGGATGAAAAGATAATACATAACCTTGAAGATGAAAAAGCTTCCTTAAGTCTTGATAATTTTCCGTTCAATCATGTGCATTATATCTTTCAGTCCAGTGATGGTTCAATCTGGATTGGTACTGTGGGAGGAATTTTCCAATATAAGTAAATTGAGTGCAAAGGTGAACCTTTCTATCAGAAGTACCCGCACTCCAGCGCCAGGAAGCTCACCACGAGCGACCTGGTGCTCTTACAAAGAGACCTGACATGTCTCCACGAAGCCAGGATCATTCAGTACTGCTTTCCACACAATCGTCACGATTGACTCACGTCACGATGAGACATGTCAGGTCTAGGATATGCCTATGATTCCGCCAATCGCCTCGTGGAAGTCAGTAATCAATCATCCGTGAGCAGCTACCAGTACAATGGACTCGGTGACAGACTCTCCCAAACCGTGGACGGGATCGCGACAGACTACACATTGGATCTTAATACAGGCCTGACCCAGGTGTTGTATGATGGAACAACCACCTACGCCTACGGACTTGGCCGCATCGCGCAAACGGACACAACCACCGAATATTTCCTCGGCGATGCATTGGGAAGCGTCCGCCAGATGACGGACTCCACAGGCGAAATCACCTTCGCGCAGACCTATGACCCCTACGGCACTGTGACCTCCACGAGCGGACTCTCCCACACGGACTACGGCTTTACCGGCGAATCCTATTCCCCCTCCACCCAGTTGACCTACCTCCGCGCCCGCTACTACGATCCCGCCGAGGGACGGTTCACCTCCCGCGATACTTGGGGCGGGGATGCGAGGAGGCCGTTGTCCCTGAATAGGTGGGGGTATGTGGAGGGGAATCCGATCAATGCTATTGATCCTTCCGGATATATCACTGAAAACCAGGCTAAAAAGGCAAAAGTGATTGTAGATAAATTAAAGATGATTTACAACGTCCATGTCGAAAGGGACTGGGGATACAGGATTGTCGATAATCAAAACCTCCTTTTTAGAGATTTTATTGATGACGAAACATTAAGGATTTGGTTAGGTTGTCAATGGCAAGAAGGCAACTGGCGAGACGTGAGGGAACTTGAATGGACTCTTAAAGGCGTCAAAAAGATGGCCGAGAAATTAGGAGGAGCGGGCAAATTTAGAGCTGCGTTGGCTGGAATGCAGATTACATTTAGACGTATGCCTGATGATAAAGGCCCCAATGGCTCAGCGGCATGGACGGAACTGGATGTAGAAATTTATAATGATACCTATAAAAATGGAGAAATGGCAGCTGGAGCTATTGTTACTCATGAACTTGCACATGTTTGGGATACTAGGCAATCCACAGTATTTAATTTAAGTACAAAAATGTATCATAAAACTGGGTCCTTCAGCATGCTTTGTTCAGATAACCTAGCCAATAGACTAACCCCTTCTTGTTATCAATTCAACAAAACAGGCGAGGCGCCACCAACTGGTTATGGAGAGTCGGGACCCAGGGAGGATTTCGCTGAAAGCTTTACAGTATGTGTGTATCCTTCATTTAAGAATTCACTCGGGCTGGGGCCAATTAGAAAACAATATATTGAAGGCTTAATCAACGGGAATAAGTGTTCGCAATAAGTGAATGGAGAATGTATGGCAATAAAACACAAGAAAATCCACCAAACTTTAATCGTGGGAGCAATTGGAATTTTTCTTTTTGGATGCATGAGTTCTACACCTGCGCCAGTTCCCACTGAGTTATTCGCTCCTTCGATTGAGCAAATAGATAAAAGTCCTTTTACAGGCATACCATGCGTAGCACCATGTTGGTTTGGGCTTGAAGTTGGAAAATCACGAGAAAGCGAGGTGATCTCATTACTACCAGCGCTGAAATTTATTAACTATGAATCGATAAAAACTTATCAAGTGTCAATGCCCGGCGTCGAAGGAGTGTACGGTCCAGGTGTATTGGTTGAAGCAGAATGTGTCAACTCTGCAAAAAAATGCTTAACATTGGCTATTGTTAATGATATCCTCACTAGAATCGAAGTTAACTTTAATTATAAAATCACACAAGATGAGGCAATTGAATATCTGGGCGAGCCTGATTACGTGGGATATGGAAATCTAGGTTCGGAAAGAGTCATGTGTGAGGTATATTTAGTTTGGATCGATAGTAACTTTATTCTCGCCTCAAGATTTGAAGATCTCGATCAAGCCGCAAAGTATTGTTACATTGTAGACGATGAAGAGAAAGCTCCTTCTGACTTACCAATTTTAGAGGCAAGATATTTATCAGATGCCGAATTAAATTCTTACCTGGCGTCAATAAGTAGTGAGTTTTTTGAATTCACAGGAACAATCACAGGTAAGTAAACGAGGCAAATTTCCCTCAAAAGGGATTGTCATGCAAATCGAACTCGCCACCTTTAAGACTGGTTGACCTGCCAATACCCGCACTCCAGCGCCAGATCGCTCACCACGAGCAACCTGGCGCTCTTACAAAGAGACCTGACATGTCTCATCGTGACATGTCAGGTCTAGGGTATGTCTACGATTCCGACAATCACCTTGTGGAAGTCAATAATCAATCATCCGTGAGTAGCTACCAGTACAACGGACTCGGTGATAGACTCTCCCAAATCATGAACGGACAAACCACCAATTACACCCTTGACTTGAACACGGGCCTGACCCAAGTCCTCGACGATGGGACAACCACCTACACCTACGGCCTGGGACGCATCTCCCAACAGACCACTGATCCACTGATGACCCATTACTGATTACTTCTTGCCTGACAAGCCCTCCCCAGGCGGGTTGCATTTCACTCCCCATTCCCCATCGCCAACGCAACCGCCTGCTCCCGCGCAAGAGACTGCCCCGCCCCCCAGGCTTTCTCGAAGGGTTTATCACCGAGTTTCTCGCGTAATTTCTTTACGAAATTCTCGTTTTCGGCAAGCGTGGCGGGAGCAATGGGGACACCCAGTTCGCGGCGGATTTTGGCGGCGGCGGCTTCCAACTTCGCGGCCAGCAGGCTGTCGCCAAGATTCTCCATGATCATGGCAATCGCATTCAGAGAGTAGGTTATCCCTTTCAGTTCGCCTAATTGATGGCGGATGAGCAGGCTTTCGCGGAGTAATTGCACTGCAGTCTCATATTCCTTTAATTGCACATGGACTTCTCCTAAACCGTTCAAGGCATGGGCAAGCGACTTGGTATTGCCCGCCTCTTTATTGATCTTGATCGCGTCGGCATAGAGCAGTTTTGCGCGTTCGAGATCGCCCAGCCTGCGGGTGGCGATGGCAAGATTGTTGAGTGTACCAGTCAGAAGCAGCATGTCGCCCATCCGCCGCCGATACGCGAGCACTTGCTCCAACAACTCCGCGGCTTTGGCGTAATCTCCCTGCATTCCTGCCAGCATGGCCATGCCATCCAGCGAATAATAAATGCCGGCCTCGTCGCCCAAAGCTCTGGAGATTTCCATGGCTTCCTCTTCGAGAAGATTGGCATTGGTGTAATCTCCCTGCGAGCTGGCGTAATCGCTGGCAAACCGCAAAAGATTGGCGCGAGTTTCGGTCGGGGGAGAATCCAATTCAAGGATTTTCCCCAGCCAGTGGCGCGCCTCATGGATGTAACTGCGCGTGAGCCAGAAGATATGGATGGCGCGTCCAAACTCCAGGGCAAGTTCGGCATCCTTCGATTCTTCGACCACCCAGGCCAATGCTGCGCGCAGGTTGTTGTGTTCGCGCTCCATTCGATGCAGCCACAGCAATTGAGCGCTCCCTTGCAGGAGATGCGGTTTTGCCGTTTGCGAAAATTTTAAATAATATTGGCTGTGCCGTTTTTGCAGGCGTTCCAGTTCGCCGCTTTCTTTTAATTTATGAGCGGCAAACTCGCGCAGGGTTTCCAAAAAATTGTAACGCTCTTCTTCGGGTTCCGGGGTTACAAGCGATTTATCCACCAGCTGCATGAGCAGGTTTAAAATCTCCGCGCGCAGACACAACTCATCGTCACTGCATATATCCTCGGCGGCTTGTAAGGTCCAGCCGCCGTTGAAAACAGAAAGCCTTGCAAACAAGGCTTTTTCTTTTTCCGAAAGCAGGTTGTAGCTCCATTCGATCGCGCCCTGCAAGGTCTGCCGCCAGGCGGGCAGGTCGCGCGCGCCTTGCGTCAGCCATTCAAAGCGACGGTCAAAATGTTCGAGCATCGAAGACAGGCTCAAGGTGCGGATGCGCGCGGCGGCCAATTCAATAGCCAAAGGCAAACCGTCTAAACGGAAGCAGATTTCGGCGACGAGCGAAGCGTTTTTTTCATCCATCTTAAATTCTGGTTTAACCGCCTGCGCGCGTTCGATAAATAAATGGATGGATGGAAAATCCTGCAATTGCTCGAAGGATTTATTTTTATGTTCATCGGGAACAGGCAGGGGCGCAAGGTGAAACTCCTGCTCGCCGCGCAGCCTTAATATCTCGCGGCTGGTGGCAAGTATTTTCAACTGCGGGGCCGCCCCCAGCAATGGGAGCAGTTGCGGCGCGGCATCCACGATCTGTTCAAAATTATCCAGCACGATCAACAAACTCTTTTTTGCGAGCGCGTTTTTCATAGCCTCTTCGCCCGGCGCCTTCGTGGATTCGGGAATGCCAAGCGCGAGAGCCAGCGCGGGGAGCAGAGCCTCGGGGCTGCGTATCGGCGTGAGGTCTGCAAAGACGACTCCATTTTTAAAGGCCGCTGAAACAACGCGGGCGACGTTTAAAGCAAGGCAGGTTTTGCCGACTCCCGGCGGACCTGCAATCGTAACCAGTCGGATTTCAGGATCGAGGATCAGCTTTCGCAAACGGGTTGACTCATACTCGCGTCCGATCATAACCGTGAGGCTGGTCGGCANNTCGAGCAGGCGCGTAACCCACTCTGGCTTATCTTCCAACCCGAGGGCAGGCACAAAGCGTCCGCGCAGTGTGGCTTCATCCACAATGCGGGTGTTTTTTTCCAGGTAACTGATGTAGCTAAAGTGATACCCAACCAGCGCGGCCAGCTCACGCTGGGAGAGATGCGCGCGTTCTCGCAGGTAGCGCAACAAATCTCCAAAAGCGGTGAAACTCTGCGGGCTGAAATCCTGCTGGGTTTTGGGCATGAACCGATTGTACTAAATAATCTGTCAACAAATATGAACAGAGTCAACGGGCATTTATGTATAAGTAACTCACCTTACGCGCCCTCACCCTACCCTCTACCCTGCGGGCACGATGTCTCGCAGAGAGAGGGGACTCCCTTCCCCTTCGGGGGAAGGGCTGGGGGATGAGGGAGAGGTTCACGCAGTCACGCTGAAAAAAGAAGGAAGAAACCCTATGACCTTACCCACCTGCCCCCATTGTACACAGACCGATCAGGTTCAAAAAGTAACCAGCATTTACAGCTCCAACACCAAGGAGTGGAAGGAGACATCCACTGGAATCGATTCGTGGGGAAATACGGTCACCACCGAACACCTGAAGCAGGCGCATACTTCGCTGGGATTAAAACTCAAGCCCCCGCAGGAGCCGTCCGGTCCGACGCACCCCGGCTTATGGTATGGCATCGGCGGGCTGGTCGTCTTCATGCTCCTGTCAATCTTGTGCCCGATAGCGCTGGCGCCGTTTTCATTCATCATTCCGCTGGGTTCCCTTGTTTCAACCTTTCTTCCAAGCGGTTCAGGGATTTCCACCTGGCTGGCCTCCGCCCTGGTGATTGGGCTTCCCACCATTTGTATGATCGTATTTGGGATTTGGGGAATGGTCTGGCTTGGCGCAAAGGTCAAGAGGCGTTTCGATAAGGATATGAAAAGTTACAGGGAGAAGAAAGCCGTCTTCGATAGGGATGAACTTCCACGCTGGCAAAGGGCCAAGGTCCGCTGGGAAGGACTGCACTACTGCATGAGGGATGAGACTCTTTTCATCCCCGCTGAAAATAAAGCCATAAAAGTGGACGATATGGAAAAGTATTTATATGATCCGCAATTCAGGAGTTAGCCATGAGTGACACCCCATTAATGAACCGTCTCCTTTTCGATGAATCCGAATTACAAGCCAACCGCAATGGGCGTCTTTCTGAAAAGCAAAAAGAACGCCTGCAGATCAAGGAAAGCGGCTCGAAAGCGGGAGCCTTATTCCTCGGACTTGTGTTCCTTGGCTCTGCGCTGTTTGGGTTGGGCATGGGAGTTTTTACAGCGGTCAAAAATGAAGAATTTGCCCTCAGATTCGTCTTTGGCGGAGTATTTGGATGCATCTGGCCGTTGATCTGGGGCGCGGCGGCATTTTTTAGTTTTCAACGCGTATTTGCAAAAGTGGAAACAAAGGTCGGCAAAGTGGAAGGGCCTATCAATATCGTGAAGGTGATACGCAGAAGCTACGACTCCAACACCCAAACTTTTACCGATCATTCCGCGTATGAACTGCGGGTCGGCGGACGCACGTTCGACGTGAGATCGGATCTTCCGAACGTAATGATGCAGGGGGATATCTACAGGGTGTATTTCGCCGAGTTCAACCTGAAGGAAAAAAAGAGGGAAATTCTATCTGCCGAATTTCTATCAAAGGCAAGCCCGGCCAGCGCTCCGGAACCCATTTCGATGGACGATATCGAAGTAGTCGAGTACCTGAAAAAGGGGGATGTGTTGAGGGCAATACGTGCGCACCGCTCCATTCACGGCTCTGATTTTGAAGAGGCAAAATTCATTGTGGAAGATATAAAGGCCCGGCTTGGGTAAAAACGGAGAACCAATGAACGATCAGCAATTGATGAACTTGTTTCACTTCGACGAATCGGAACTGAACGCCAATCGTAATGGAACCTTGACCGCGCGCCAACTCGAAGATTTAAAAGCCGGGGACGCATCCGCCAACTTGTTTTCGCGCAACGTCGGCATCGCGCTCATTGTCGGCGCGCTGATCGGGATCGCGATCCTGTTCCCAAAACTCTCTTTCGACGCGTCGCTCTTCGGGTTGGCGGGGTGCCTCGCCCCGATCTTGATCGGCGCCTTCTTTCTTCGCATTGGGTTGCGGAAATCCAATTTCACGCTGACAAAGGCCGAGGGAAAAGCCAACATTGTGATCGAGAACGAACATAGCGCGACGCTCAAACGCCGCGTTTCCAAATACGTTCTTCATGTGGGAGACGCCTCCTTCGAGATCGAACCCGAAGCGGCAGGCGTCATTATGCAAGGAGAAAAATACGCGGTTTATTACGTCTATGAAACAGACAAAATTATTTCAATCGAAAATATCGAGCAGAAGCAGTAGAAGGAAAAAATGAGCGACCTACAATTGATGAATCTGTTCCATTTCGACGAATCGGAATTGAACGCCAATCGCAATGGACGGCTCTCCGATAAACAAAAGGCGCGCCTGGCGGCGGGCGAGAAAAGTCAGAAGGGCTGTTCCGCTATTCTGGGAATTTTCCTGTTCCTCGTCGCGTCCATCGGAATCGTGATCCTTTATTTCGGTTGGGACTCCGCCGCGCCGAAAGACAGGACGGGGCTGGCGATCTTTGGTTTTATCTGGCCGCTGGTGTGGGGGATGATCGGCTTTTTCATTTTCCGCCGAAGTTTCGCGAAAATGGAAGTGAAGATTAAGAAAGCGGAAGGCTCCGTAAAAATCGTGAAGGCGATTCGGGAAAGTTATAACTCGTCCAGCAAAACGACCTCCGAATATTCCGTCTACGAATTACGCGTGGGGAAGCGCGTCTTCGAGGTGAAATCGGAAGTTGCCGACATCGTGACGGAAGGCGACGTTTACGCAGTGTATTACGCCGATATCACGAC
>CXWL01098361.1_pt1 | contig 29488 bp, 28 predicted proteins | sample 590931 | NCBI WGS metagenome assembly CXWL01 (sample SAMEA3498368, study PRJEB10139) | groundwater metagenome | biome: water well; material: biofilm material | place: Germany | collected 2015-04-27 | reverse complement strand
TCAATGTTGAAAAACAATACGTCGTGGAATCCCAAATTCGCTTGACTTGAAACACGGTTGCTCTCCCACCGGGGGAGGGATTAGGGTGGGGGAACACTCGAAGAACCAGCATCAACTTCACAAGTTGCAGGATGCCCGGTATTTCCCTATACAAAAGTTTGAAGAATCGTTCTTCGATTGGTGGAAAATAGAAAGCGTTTCCAACACAGAACCTAAACCGGAAGCCCCACCGTGAACTTCCTTGCCCATGCCCTACTTGCCGGTGATTCTCCCGCCTTGATCGTGGGCGGAGTCGTCGGTGACTGGATCAAGGGAACCTTGCCCGGCGTATTACCGCCCGACCTCGCCCAGGGCGTCGCATTACATCGCGCCATTGATAATCACGCCGAAACCCATCCCGCTTTTTGCCGCAGTCGCACCCGTGTATCACCCCAGCGCAGACGTTATGCCGGCGTCCTCGTCGATGTGTTCTACGACCATCTATTGGCGAAGCATTGGGCGGATATACATCACCGCCCGCTGGATGAATATTGCAACGAAGTCTATCGCCACATTCAAAATCATTTGCACGACTTGCCGCAATCGTCACACCTCGCTCTCAACATGATGGCGCAGCAAGATTGGCTCAGCAGCTACGCACACATCGAAGAGATTGCCGACGTGTTGGCGCGCATGTCGCGCCGCGCACGGCAGCCTAATCCGCTGGCGAATGGCGAGCATGAGTTTCTTGCGGACGTGGAGGGATTTACGGAGGATTTTTACGAGTGGCTCGATGACGCGAAAGTGTTTTGTCAGGAGTGGCAGAACGTATAGCGTGGGCAAGAATTGCCCACGCGGGGTAGATTGCAACGTGGGTACCTATAACTGTGCCTACCCTACTTGGCTCCCCATTTGGGGTAGCACGTTGAGATTATTAGTACACCACATCATGATCTCCCACATTGACGGGGATGATCTCTTCATCTTTGATCAACAGTTCCAGCGTAATGCGGTACGAAAGGTTGATGGAGACGGAATGCAACCCTTGCAGTTTGCCGCTGAGGGCATGCAGGCGTAACGAGGGGTGATGCGGATTCAATTCCAGTAATTGCAGCGTCTTGAGATATTGCTTTTCCAGATCAGGATGACGTTTTAGGAAACGTGCCGCGCGTCTGTCGTATTGCGCGGTGAAGATCAGTTGGAAGCTCATGCGGCAGGTTTTTTCACACGCTTAACGTGGTCTGACGCGGACTCTTTCACAAAGCGCCCCGCCGCGACGTCGGCGTGTGTCTCCGCCAGTGCCGCTTCCAGTTCGCATTCGCGCAGGTAGTGATACTGCGCAATATCCATCACCACGAACCTATCTTTGCCGCGTACCGAAACGATGGCTTCCGGTCTGTTCTCCAACACGGCTTCGATGGCGGCGATCCCTCGGGTCTTCAAATCATTGGCAGTCAGGTTGGACATGGTGTGCTTTCTGTGGCGTTATTCAGGGTACGGTGAATAGTACGCCAGATAATGCGACTCATCAACCGTTCCGAGGGAGAAGAGATTGCCGACGTATTGGCGCGTATGTCACGCCGCGCACGACAACCCAATCCGTTAGCGAATGGGGAGCATGAGTTGCTTGCGGATGTGGAGGGATTTACGGCGGTCTTCTACGAGTGGTTCGACGATGCGAAAGCGTTTTGTGAACAGTGGTAGCGCGCGTGTTTCGCTAACGGAAAATAGACTTAGTAGGCTGGGTTGAGCGCAGCGATACCCAGCAAACGACAAGATGAAATTGATGGGTATCGCTGCAATCAACCGCTGGAAACAGTGGTTTGTCCCCTATTGTCCATTAACAGCTGAGTTGGTCACGATTTCCGTTAGTTCCGAATACCGTTCACCATCTTCGCCACGAAAAACTCCAGTTCCTTAAACAGGAACAATCCGAAAGTTTCTGAGTCCTCACGCATTCTGTCTTTTATAAGGCAAATCTTGAGATCCTTTGGGTCTTTCGTATTAATAAACGCACCCTTATTTAGGTCGCAGATCGCACCCAAATCAGTCAGCAACTGAAGGCTGTATTGGCGATCACGAATCGACGGTGCTTCTTGCTTGCGCAGTAGGTTGTTCGTCATGGCAACTAAGACGCACACAAATTCTGAGAACGCATCGATAGAAGATACTTCAACCCGTTGTTCAAACAACCAAAGCAAATTATCCAAACACGCAAGAGTGCGGATTGCATCTGGCCAGTTCACTGGTTCTCCACACTTTTCACATTCTGCTGCACCGCTGAACAAAATTCTATTTCCGCAGCCTGGGCACTCGCGAACCATTCTTAGGCTACGGTGGTTCTTGTGTTCGTTTTGCCGCAACAAGCAAAAAATCTGCTGAACCTCTTGCTTCTGTTTCGGAACACTCAAATAGGTTTTCCCATCGTTCAATAGATTCGGCACAACGTCACCAGCGGTTCTTCCATTTTCCATTTCCCGTGCTAGGGTGAGTAGCGCTGGTACTTTGAAATGGGAATTTGAAAGAATTATTGAACGCGCTATTTCCTCGATTGTTTGTGGTGACCAATCACAATTAGGACATGGCATGCTTACGTAGTTATGCAATCGGCCGCAATTTGCGCAGCAATAAATCTGCGTAAATCCATCGGGGCTATCAACGCCCCGTTGATTCGCTGGGCGCTGACGCTGAATCTTCTGAAGTTCAGCAGACAGAATGATTCTCTCTTCATCATTTAATTGGAATTCACCAGATCTGAGCAGTCGTTGAATAATTGGTTCGGCCTGCTCGAATACACCGACTTCGCTATAGAAGAAAACCAACATCATGAGGGCTTTCTTCTCCTGCGGGTGCTGACTGAGAAAATTTATTGCCATGCGTTCAGCTTCGAGAAATACTTTCTGTGCCTCATCACCACGATTGAGTTTTTGCAAGGATTGCACCTTGCTAATGTGGCCGACAAGTTGCTGATGGATCACCAATTCCACCAACAAATCGGCGACATTCCTCTTCTTCTTTTTTGAACCAAACAGACCGAACATCATTTATGCTCTCTTCTTTTCAATCGACTTTAGCTGGGTCGCCACTTCACTAAAAGTACATGGACGTACAGCAGGGTTCGGATGGATACATTGTAAGCAAAAGTGCCGAAAGTCGTCACTTCGATTCTCTAGCAATTGACGAGCGTTCTCGAAAAATGAGCCCCTCGCTATCTCATCCACCGGATCCACTTGGCCGAAGCGAAACGGAAGAATTCCTGTGTTTAGTTGCACTGCCATCATTCCGAGCGAGTAAATATCAGCAGACGGTGATAGCGCCCAATCCCCCGTGAATCTTTCTGGTGCCATAAATAAAGGCGTACCTGCTGCGTAGGTTGTTTTCAGGTTATGCGTTGATATCGGAACAGGTCTACCTTTGAAACCTCGCGCCTGTTGGTTTGCGGCCGCAAGCCTCGATATTCCCCAATCGGCAATTTTGGTACGGATCGGGGAACTACTCTCAACCAAGATATTTGACGGCTTCAGATCAAGGTGAAGTATTTTGAAGGTTGACCAAGCGTATTCAAGACCGGCCAAGATATCTGAGATGATCTTCAACACTTCCATTTCATTCAACGACCCTCTTGCTTCGATGACATCATCAAGGCTTCCGTCAAGCAGTGGCATTATTGCGGCAAGTCGATAGTTTAGTCTCCCTATCTTCTTCAGTGGCACAACAGAACGATGGTCGAGGGAAATCCAAATATTGAGTTCCTGTTCGATGGATTGCTCGTCCTTCATGAAATCGAAAGTTTTAACAGCAATTTGCCGCCGGTAGACTGGGTCAAATGAATCGTCAAAGGTATTCTCCAATAACCAGACGCGCCCCATTCCTCCATTGCGAACTGACATAACGCTGTAGGTTCTATCGTCGACCAAGACCTGCTTTGCTTTGCTCTCGGGTTCCATTAGTGCTTCACTGGGTTAGTGGTTAACGTCAAAACACAGAGGCGCGGAGCCAGCTTGCCGGCAGAGCGACCCGCTGTGGCGGAATGTTGGACATGGGCTTCATATTTTCTGCTCAAGATCAATTCTTTTCTTGATTGTTTTGATCGATAGCTTCGTTGCTCTTCGAATTCGAGTACTCAATTTTTTCAGACAGCCAGCTTGTCAAGAAGAAAGCAGGCCAGAAGCCAAGAACAGCCCAGAATATTGCAAAACCTTTGTGCCCTAATGAAAATGACAGTACTACCACACCCAACCACGCAGTGATGAAAATTACCTTTTGTGCGCCAGACATTATTGCAATCAAGGCACCAACCAGAATAATTCCAACTAGGGCGCCTAAAACATCACCACCCCCACTGCATTCTGGAGGCTCGCATAGCCCATATCTGTCTGCAAATGCCAAGTCAGAATACAAACAAAGTAGACCGACTTTGATGGTGTGATGGGTTTTATTCAACTCATGTCACCCATGGTGGTTTCCATTTTGTCTATTTCTTGCAGCATATGATTGTCCATCGCTTTGGCCCAACAAATGACACTACATTTCCAGAGTAAGCACGGCGTAGATATTCCATAGGGAGGAGGCTTTTCTCAGCTGTCTTCTGGGTAAGTGTGAATCCATCGGCCCTCAGTTTCGCCTCAAGTGAAGCTAGCTCACTATCTGAACAGTCATTGGTCTGTATAGCTGACATCAAATCCCTCCTGTCTAACGTAAAGCAGCCACCGAATTCGGTGAATATCCTGTCAAAATACTTTCAGAACCATTCAAATTTACCCGCACGCCCCAATCGCCCCGCAACTCGTGCAGAACTCACACCCATCCTTCTTGATCAGCGTGGCGTTGCCGCACTCCTTGCAAACCTTGCCGGTGATCGTTTTGACGCTGGTGGGTTTGATCTGTCCTTCGGGGATTTCCAGCACACCCATTTGCTGCACTGGATATCCGCTCTCGTCCAAAATGCCGAGCATGGCGTAGCGGTGGATGATGAGTTTCGCGACGTAGGATACCGTAGAGGGATAGCTTTCCATCTTTGCTCCACCGGGTACACGCGCCATGAAGTCACCCAGCGGTTCGCCGAAGTTGAGCAGCTTGCGTAACTTCATGCCGATCCACGCGGGGTCGATGACGCGCATGTCCAAGCTCAACACTTTGCACAGACCATCGAGTGCGCGCGGATACACACCGGACAACCACATGGAGTAGGGGCGGCGTTGTCCGTCGGGCAGTACCAGTTCTTTCAAGCCCAACACGAAGTCGTCCCCGCTGCCCGCGTTGGAGATGTCCACCGTCCAACTCATGGTGCCGTCGGTGCCGGTCTTGGGTTCTTTGCGGGCGAACAGTGCATCCATCATCGGCGTGGTCACGCCATCGCTGACTTCCAATGCGCCGAGTTCTTCGATGCGATATTTCAGCAGATAGGCGAACGCGGCGACCAGGCTGGGCATGAGCTTCACTTCGCCATCGGGCGGCATGGGCATCTCGAAGGCATCGTCGCCTGCCGATTTCATCAGCATTTCCAGCTTCATGCGGATCCACACCGGGTCGCGTGTGCGCATGTCCATCGACAACGATTTCGCCAGTGCTCCGAGTCCGCGCGGTTGCTCGGAACCGTTCACCCACACTTCGAAAGGATGGTTGCAACCGTTCTTGGTGTGCGACACAAAAGCCACGAAGCTGCCGAGCGCATGTTTCACCACGGGCGAGGTCCAGCCTTCGCTGCCCGAGGGCAGTGAAGGACGACCCGGCCAACGCAGTGAAGCGAGCGCGGGTTTGGGTGTGGATTCCAACACGATGCGGCGATCCTGGTCGAACACGAAGTCTTGCGGTTGTTCTTCTTTTTTGGGTTCGGGCGTGACAGAAAGTACCGAGCCCAACACGCTATTGGGGCGATAGGTTGCCAGTCCTTTAAGACCGGCCTTCCACGCCTCGGTGTAAAGGTCTTTGAAATCTTCGTAGGGATAATCGGCCGGCACGTTCACCGTCTTGCTGATCGAAGTGTCGATGTAGGGCGCAACAGCAGCGACCATTTTCATGTGATCAATGGCGGAGATATCCAGTGCGGTGACGAACTGGGGCGGCAAATTTTCCACATCGCCGCCCATCTTTTTGAACAGGCGCCACGCGTGGTCTTCCACCGAGTAGTCCTTGGTCGTGCCGTCCATCATGCGTTTCTTGCGTGTGTAAAACCACGAGAAAGCCGGCTCGATTCCGTTGGAGGCGTTATCCGCAAAGGCCAACGAAATAGTACCTGTGGGTGCGATGGAAAGCAGGTGGCTGTTGCGGATGCCGTGTTTGCGGATTTTGTCTTTCAATTCGTCGGGCAGACGTGAAGCGAAGCGCGGCGCAGCTAAATATTTTTCGGCGTCCAACAGCGGGAACTTGCCGCGCTCCTGTGCCAACTCAACCGACGCGAGATACGCTTCGTCACGCATGATGCGCGTGATGTCGGCGGAAAAGTTGCGCGCCTCGTCGGTGTCGTAGCGTTTGCCCAACATCACCAGCGCATCGCCCAGACCTGTGAATCCAAGGCCGACACGGCGTTTGTTGTGCGCTTCCTGTTGTTGCTCGGGTAACGGCCACGCGGTTACGTCCAGCACGTTGTCCAGCATGCGGATGGAGACACGCACCAATTGTTTGAACGGCTCGTAATCGAAGCCCGCGTGGTTGGAGAACGGGTTTTTCACCATGCGTGTCAAATCAATGGAACCGAGACAGCAGCAACCGTAAGGGGGAAGTGGCTGTTCAGCGCACGGATTCGTCGCCTCGATGACTTCGCAATACGACAGATTGTTGTCGCGGTTCATCAGGTCGATGAACAACACGCCCGGTTCCGCGTGGTCGTAGGTGCTGGCAATGATTTGCTTCCACAGATCGGCGGCGCGCACTTTGCGATACACCCATTTCCCGTCTGCGCGTTTTGCTGCACCGGCGGACTTGAGCGTATCCGATGGCTCTGCGCTATGCACCAGCTCGAATTCATTGTCCGACTCGACGGCTAACATCAATGCATCGGTCACGCCGACCGAAATGTTGAAGTTGCGCAGGTCGCCTTTGTCTTTTGCGCCGATGAATTTTTCGATATCGGGGTGGTCGCAACGCAGCACGCCCATTTGCGCACCGCGCCGCGCGCCTGCGGATTCCACCGTCTCGCACGAACGGTCGAACACACGCATGTAGGAGATGGGACCGCTGGCGCGCGAATTGGTACCTTTTACGTGTGCGCCTTCGGGGCGAATGGAAGAGAAGTCGTAGCCGACACCGCCGCCGCGCCGCATGGTTTCGGCAGCTTGTTGCAGAGCGTCGTAGATGCCCGGTTTGCCCTCGGTGGTGCCGGAGATGGCATCGCCCACGGGCTGCACGAAACAGTTGATGAGCGTGGCTTGAATTTTGAGCCCGGCAGCAGAGTTGATGCGGCCGGCAGGAACGAAACCATTTTCCTGCGCCAGGAAAAATGCTTCTTCCCATTTTGCTCGTTGCTCGGGTTTTTCGGCTTGCGCCAGACCGCGCGCCACACGGCGTCGCACATCCTGCACCGATTTTTCATCGGCCTCCGCGTATTTTTCCAACAGAACTTCAATGCTGATTTCTTGCGTCATTGGAACAACTCCTTCAATAAAGCCGCCCGATTTTCCACCCAGTAATAATTTATCCAAAATTTCCTGACCGCTAAGGTGCGGGCTTGTAGTGCGCTCTGCTGCGTTAGGATTGTTCAAGTCGGGATTTTGGGTATTTGTGCGCGCGTCCGGGGCAGGTTCACTTGTGTTGCCGGTGTGTATTTCGTCGCGGATGGATGTGGCTGAAGAATCACTTTTGGTTTCGAACAAGATGCTACCCCTTTGATTGCGCGGCCTAGTTGGCCGGAATGATAAAACCACTAGATGTAGTGGTTGGCTTCAGAATTTCGACTAATTGTAGGGGCGCGTCGGCAATTTGCAAGTGAAATATCCGGCAAATTTCCGGGCAAATAAATTGCTTCGGATAACCAAATGGTTAGGGGATTCAGGAAAAAAAGTGCTTGCTTTTCGCTAGAACTTGAACAGATTCACCAAGCCGTCCAAGCCAACGAAGTTGAGTGCGTAACTTGCCTGTGCGCGCACCACAGGTTTGGCGTGATAGGCGACGCTGATTCCGGCTTCGGCCATCATTTTTAGATCGTTTGCGCCATCTCCCATGGCGATGACTTGCTGCGGTTTCAGTTCCAACTCCACACGAATCCGGTTCAGCCAATCCGCCTTGCCTTGTGCATCCATGATTTTGCCGGATACCTCACCGGTGAGTTTGCCGTTGACGATCTCCAATTCATTCGCATGCGCGAAGTCGAGGCCGAGTCGTTCTTTCAGGCGTTTGGTGAAAAACACGAAACCGCCCGATACCAGCAGTGTCTTCACGCCGTGCTGTTTAAATTCCGCCATCATGGCTTCGGCGCCCGGATTCAACTTCAAGCGTTCGTCATACACCCGTAGCAACGCGCTTTCATCCAGACCTTTTAATAAGGCCACTCTGCGCCGCAAACTTTCAGCGAAATCAATCTCACCCTGCATCGCAGACTCGGTGATGGCGGCTACTTGCGGCTTCAATCCCTGCATATCGGCGATTTCGTCGATACATTCGATACTGATCAAGGTCGAGTCCATGTCCATCACCACCAGCCCGAAATCGGAAATGCGTTTTCCTTGCGGGACAAATCCGAAGTCGATGTGATGTTCGAGACAATACGCGGCGATATCGGCATGTCGCCCCGCACCGCGCAAACACCAAAGCTGTGCGTTGAAATTTTCCTGGCTTGTGGCTCCGGCCAGATGCGAGAGATGCCCGATCTGTGCGGAAGGGATGTCGTGTTGGGCTTGTAAGATGAGGTTCATGGATTCAGTTGTTTTTCCCGTGCGGGCAGAAATTCAGTCAATGTCGAAAGCGGCGCATTTTAATTCAAGCGCGGGATGAAATCCTAAATCTCAATGTTGTGGGTGATAATTCCGAACCGGAAAAGTTAGTGCAGGGAGGGGGCAGCAAATGACCGCCGATTTCAACCAGGACATCCCGCGCAGCGGTACGAATTCCCTAAAACTTGACGGATGCGCCGCCTATTTTGGCAGCACCGACGTGCTGCCCTTGTGGGTGGCGGATATGGATTTCGCTTCACCCGAAGCGGTGACGCGCGCCTTGCAACAACGTGCGACACATCCGATTTATGGTTATACGCAATACCCGGAAAGCGCCTACGCTGCACTCATGGACTGGCTAAAAAAGCGCCACGACTGGGAGGTGAAACGCGAGTGGATTGTTATGGCGCCGGGTGTGGTGCCATCGCTGTTCGCCAGCGTTATGGCGTTTGCCAAAGAGGGCGAAGGCGTCATCATCCAACCGCCGGTGTATTTTCCGTTCTTCTCGGCGGTGACCACCCATCATCGGCGACTCATCGAAAATCCCCTGCGACTGGTGGGCGACCGTTACGCGATCGACTTCGAACATCTGGAGCAGTGTGCGACCGACGGCGCCCGGCTTGTGCTGTTCTGCTCGCCGCACAATCCGGTGGGGCGGGTATGGAGCAGGGAAGAGCTCACCGAGCTATTGCGCATCGCCCGGCGTAACGACATCACTATCCTTTCAGACGAGATCCATGCCGATCTCGTTTATCCCGGCGAACGTCATATTGTGCTTTCCACGCTGGCAGAAGAATCCGACAAGGTTGTCACGACTATTGCACCGAGCAAGACCTTTAATATTCCCGGCCTCGGGCTTTCCTGCGTGATTGCACCCGACGCCGACCAGCGACAAGCCATCAAACAGGCCTTCGAGACATTGCACATCAGCAACACTAACCCCTTCAGCATCGCCGCATTCGAGGCGTCATATCGTGAAGGTGAAGCTTGGCTGGATGAACTGCTGGTCTATCTGCAAGGCAACCGCGATTTCGTCCACGACTACATCATGCAGCATCTGCCCAGCATCAAACTCATCCGGTCACAGGGAACCTATCTGCTTTGGCTGGATTGCCGGGAACTTGGTTTGAGTGATGCGAAAATGCGCGAGTTCTTCGTGCGCGAGGCAAAAGTGGGGATGAGTCCGGGCGCGGTATTTGGCAAGAATGGCAGCGGACTTATGCGGCTCAATATCGCCTCGCCGAGGCATGTGATTGCGGATGCGCTGGAACGGATTAAGCGCGCAATGAGTTCGTTTGGGAATTATTCAGAGCGTCCATAAGTAAGGAAGCACTGAATAAGCGCTTACCAAAATCGGAATTATTCTGCTTTTCCGTAAATGAATTTGCCGTGACAGTTATGATGCCGAACCCTTAGTTTCTGCGATGAAAAATGTAATGATCCAAGCTCCTGAAAAACCCAATTTGCATCCCCGCAATCTGCACCGAGGTCGCTACGACTTCGCGCAACTCATCGCCAGCAGCCCAGAGCTGGACGCAGCATCTGCCCAGTATCAAACTCATCCCGTCACAGGAAACCTATCTGCTCTGGCTGGATTGCCGTGTTCGCACTCCGCTTTCCGCCATCCGGTGGCAACTTGAGGCCGTTCGGCTGCGGGATCATTGCCAGGACGAACGCGGCTCAGCACTTCGGCAATATGAGAAATCAAGGCGTTGGCATCGTAATCTTTGTCTGCCCCCTCCATATCTTCGGGCAGTGAAACAACCTGCAGGCAGTCGTGCGTCCGGCCTGCGGTAATGCACATCGCACCATCCGACCCAAGCCCTCGACCAGCACATGAATCTTGGTGGTCAATCCGCCGCGCGAGCGGTCAAGCGCTTGTTGAAGGGTGGGGAGGGGGAAGCGTGTGTCATGAAAATTAAGCTACCCCCTGCAGAGCCGGGGGATTACCTCATTTATTTAGGGAAATGCCACTAATCCCAGCTTATCCCCGCCATGATTTGTTTACGATTGTAGTCATAGCGAAAGTCAGTCGAATTCTGCATCGTGTAGACCGCTTCAGCCCAGAATGAGATGCTCTTAGTTTGAGCAAATTCCGCTTTTAATTTCAAATCGTTACCGCTGTATGTCTTGACGCCTCTGGTTGAGACATCGAAGGCAAAAGCATTGGGATAGTCGCGCGCCCAATGATGCAGTGCCACTCTACCCTTCAGTTGCCCTTCCGCGTACAACACGCGTGCACCATACCGGTTCGAGTTGTAGCCGTTGTAATTCACATAACCATCAACGCGCTGGGAATAATCATAGTCGAGATATATCAGCCATTCATCCGTCATACGGTTACGCAAGGTGACACCGAAATCATTGTAAGCATATGAAAGCAGGGGAGTGGTCGCGGTGCTGTATGTACCGTTGCTTTTGCGCGCATGCGAGGCAGAATAGTCCCTCAATGAACGCGCCGCTGACAGTTCCAACTTGGAGCTTTCCAACACATGAAATTCGGCATCTGCCTCCAAGGTGAGATAAGTATTGTCCATCTGCGCCACCACTACCGGATCAGCAAAGTTATGTTTCAGATATCGGCCTTGGATGGAGTAATCGAGCCCCCCGATTTTATGTTTGAAATTTGCCTCAACACCCTTGCTCGAATAGCTGTACCGATTGGAAATATCCGCACCTCCGCTATTTGTTTTGCTCGAACCTGTATCATGATCCACGTAAATCTGTTTGTGCTGTTCAAGAATCACACCGGTATAGAGAACTCCGTCAGGCCTCTCCCCTTCTCCAAGCGCATATTTCACTCCACCATTCAGTTCCAGTTTCGATTCATTCGCATTGCCCAAGCCGCCCAAGTACAAACTACCATCGACACTCGCGGAGCCGAGCGCATGAAGATTTCGCACGACTTGTTGCGAGGCCTCGACACCTGCCTTGTAAGGAACGAAGAATCCGGATTGCACACGCGGTGTTACGGTCGGGTTGGTTCCGGTCGGTATTGCGGCATAATCGATGTAAGTCGTGCTGGGCGCATTAAACGCATTGCTGTCGTAACCCAAGCCGGACTCAATAGACCAGGCAACTTTGATTTGATTTACGCCGGTAGTTGCAGGATTTTTCGGTGCGCCTGCAGCAATAGTCACGATGGGAGTGCCGAGGGCGAATACCAGTATCGCGGGGTGCAACAATTTCCGGTCAAGCATTTATATTTCTCCTTATTAGATTAATAACACCGTTTGTTCAACGGCCCTTCAACTTACTGGCTTCTTCATCCAAACCGGTCAACACCGGATCAAGTTGTCTGGCTTTGGCCAGTTCATTTCGCGCATCTTCCACGCGTCCCGCTTCGCGCAATGCGCGAGTAAATTCGAGCCGCAAGCGAGCATCACTCGGGTCGGCAGTAACAGCACTTTCCAATATCTGCGCCGATTCAACCCCTTGTTTGTTTAATAACAATGCCCGCCCAAGGAAGCGAAGTGTTTTGGTGTTGCTGGGGTCGAGTGCTGCGGCTCGACGCAGCGCAGTGACTGCATCGGCATATTGCCTCTTTTCGATATATGCAAAACCAAGGTCGAACCAAGCCAAAGAGTACGTGTCGTCGTTTGCCAGGATAGCCCGATAAAGCCGGATCGCCTCATCGTATTCTTCGCGCTTTGCGTGACGCACTGCGAGATTGAGTTGTGCGGCCCGATAACCAGGACGAATGCTCAATGCCTTGCGATAGGCTTCAATCGCTGCGGCATCACGCTCGGTATTGCCGTATATGACGGCAAGATTGAACCACGCCTGCTCATAATCCGGCCTTTGACGCAATGCGTTATTAAACGCGCTCTCGGCATTCTTGCTGTCTTTCAGGCGCAAATAAGTGATGCCTATGTTATGCCACGCCTCCGGATAGTCATGTCGCGTCTCAAGTGCCGCCTGATAAGCAGCAAGCGCCGCCGCGTAATCGTTCTTGGCAGAATAGGTAAGGCCCAGATTAAAATGCGCCTCAGGATACTTACCGGAGGCGATTTGCAAGGCCGTCTTATATTCCGCAATGGCCTTGTCGAAATCTTTTTCCCCGTAGGCGACGCGCCCCAGGTTGAAGCGGGCCTCTTCCCGTTTCGGATCGCGCTGTATTACCCACTCGAACTCGCTACGCGCGTCCGACCAGCGTTTATCATCTAAGAGCAGAGAACCTAGAGCAGTGTGCGCGCGGATGAATTCAGGGTCGGATTGGATCGCCTGACGCAACATCTGCTCCGCCTCACGCCGCTTGCGTTGCGCATTCAGGATTGCCGCCATATTGACCAACGCCGGTGAATAATTTGGCGCGAGTTCCAATATCTTCCGATATTGTGCCAAGGCGCTCGCTTGTCCTTTAGTCGTGCCCGGTTCAAGTGCGGCCAGCCCCAATCGTAATTCGGGATCACTCGGACTCAAGCGGATCGCCATCTCGAATGACTTTGCGGCTTGCTCCGTGTGGCCCAGTTTGCGCTGAGTGGTGCCCAAGCTATAGAGAGCGCGCGCTTTGCGCTTTCCGCCGCCCAATTTCACAGCCTTTTCCAGTTCCACTGTACCTGCGCTGTTGTCGCCACGATTGATGAGCAGAATTCCCAAGTTGTATTGCGCCTCGAAGTGCGCAGGCTGCCTGGTCAACAACTCACGATAGCCGTCAATGGCTTGGGCATCTTGGCCGCTGCGGGAAAACGCCAATGCGCGATTGAACAAAGCACTGGTATCCGCAGGGTTGTCCACTATCGCCCGGTTGAAATAATCGAGCGCGGCTTTCATATCGCCCTTTTTGAGATTTAACACGCCGAGGTAGTTAAGTACGCGCGAGTTTGGTTGCCGTGATAGTACCTGCAGATACAACTGCTCGGCCTCCCGCCACTTCCTGCGTTCGACCAAGGCCGCCGCACGTTGCAAATCCAGATCCGATGTGCCGGAAATAATGGGGGGCGCAATGTCAACCGGAGGCAGTTTCCCCTCATCAACCTCTGCGGCGATATTGGACTGAATCTTGATTACGGTTACCGTATTGGCATCATATTCGGCGCGAAATCGCACATAAAGCAATACCAAAAAGATCCCTAAAATCACCATCACGACAGGAATGAAACTTTCCCTGAACAAGCGCACCCATCCGCCGTTGCTATTCATTGCGAGAAATCCCTTGTGCAGTGATGGCCTGAAGAATCGGCAACATACCCAGATCATTGACGTTCTGTATTTCCAACCCCGGCCGCACATTGATCTCCAGCAACAACGGCCCGTCCGGCGAAATTGAAATATCGACACCGAGATATTTGAGTGGTACTGCTTGTGCTGCACGCTCAGCCAATTCGACCACCTCCGTCCAGAAGGGAATCGTTCTGCCTAGAACCGGAATACCGGTATCCGGATGTCTATCTATAGACTGTCCAAGAAATCGTGCATGTGTGGTGATACCGCTGGCGATATTGATCGCAACGCCGAGCGCCCCCTGATGCAAGTTCGCCTTGCCGTCGGATTGCAGTGTTGGTACGCGCGTCATCGACATTACCGGGATGTTGTCGCACATGATGACGCGCACGTCCGCCAAACCGAGAGGGCTGAGTTCGGACATTTCCGCATGCTGAACGATCCGACTTTCGATGATCGCGCGATCACCCAAATCAAACGAGTAGATACCAAAAATGATGTCGGAAATATGCTTTCGCAGGTCGAAGGCTGTATATATCTTCCCGCTGATGCCAAGCCAGTCGTCGCCTTTTCTGCCGACGATGACGATGATGCCGTTGCCACCGCTGCCTTGAGCCGGCTTGATGACAAAATCGTTATAGGCTCCCAAATCGTTTTCAAGATTGCGCAGTTCATAAAAATAACTGTAGGTGCGGTGCGTTTTGGGCATACGCACCCCCGCCGCACACAACACTTCTTTCGCCAGCAGTTTGTCGTCTGCCAGCGGAAAATGTTTTCGTTCGTTGCGCGTATAGATGTAATGGAGATTGCGCCGGTTCATCGCCAGCACTGTTGCCCCATGCTTGCGCACCTCCCCCAGTAGCGACCACCAAGCGCGCAATGACATCATCTGGATGCCCCCAGAATCAGTTGGTGGAAACGCAGGAATTCCATGACCCGGATGCCTATCCATTTTCCCAGCCACAGATTCAGGGCAATCACCACCAACAACAACTCCGGGAATGCCAGCACCAGACTCTGCATGAACAACGAGTCCATCACCGCGTAACATGCGGCAATCACGACCAAGGTCATTAACGTGATACGCGCTACTTTAAGTGCTCCCTGCTCGGCCTCCATCAGGGCTACTCGTTCTGCGGTAATGGCAAGGATGGCGATCGGGAATAAGGTCACATGGGCAAGCTCGAACAAGCCGAGCTGCACCCCGCCTACTGTGGTCGCCATCATCACAATCACCACCACCGTCAACACAATGGCCATTTTGGGTGAATGCAGCAATTGCATCCAATCGAGCCCCCGGCGTATGACCGCCGATGCCAGCACGATGCCAAGAAAACCGACGACCCCCCACAACAGTCCGGTCTCACGGGCCGCCGCCGCGATCAGTGCGGGCAGGAAAGTGCCAAATGTCTCAAGGCCGATCACGTTGCGGAATACCACGGTCACCAGCGCACCCAGCGGCAGCATAAGCAGTATTTTCAACAGGTTCTGCGAAATGCCGACGCGCTCAAAATGCGCATACAAATTGGTGATATTCAACGAAGACTGGCTCAACGCATCTTGCGCATCGCGTTGCGGCACCAATTGCTTGGTGGTCTTGAACATGTACTGGAAGTTCACATTGGCCGTGTGCTTGAACAGCACCTCGTCACCGTAATATAGCGTCAGATAATTGGCGGGGATCTCGGCGAAGTGATCGTTGATGGTATCGAATGGAACCCAGTGCCCATTAACATAAACTTCCACCCACTGATGGCTGGTACGTTTGCTGCCTTGCTCCATCACCAAGCCGCCAATCAGCCGCGCCGGGATATTCAGTTTGCGTGCCATTGCCACGAACAGGCGGCTTTTCCCGTTACAACTGGCTTCACCAAGCTTGAGCGCTGTCAGCGCATCGGTATAACCGGAGAAATTTCGATTGGCTAGATTGTCCTGCAAATGCCGGTGAATTCGGGTCAACACATCCAGAATAGTGCGGCTCGCTTCAGGCACGACGGTGCGCAGGACTTGTTCGATTTGCGGATCGTCTTTCTGAATGCCCGGTTCAGCCATCAGATAGGGAGCGAGCGTTGCAGAATAAGAGTCTGGGATAGGCATTCCCTGTGGAATATCAAAGCGTACATGACGGGCACGAACCGAATATGCGTAGCGAATATTGTGTTGTCCCGTCACATTTTCACCATTCCACAACACTTCACGATTCAATGAATCAGTACGGATGTTCGACACAAAAGCACCCGTCGAACTTTCCTCGTTATCTACCGACTGACGAGCATCAGTTTTCGGAAGATAAGTCTGGATATGGATATCTTCACCATGGCCATCCGCCTGCATGTTGACTTCGACGGTATAACTCGGCGCGGGGATTAATCCTGCCAAAGGGTAATTAAGAACGTAAAGCTTATAAGCTGCCAAGGCGATTGGAATAAGCACCATGATTGCGAGCAAGCCGAGATATGCGGCGCGTTTCGACTTGACTGATTGCTGATTGTTCATCGTTGAAGTTGCCTTCTAATTCAGCAAAGTAAGACCCCAGCTATGCCTGGGGTCTTACCGGGGTTTGACCTATACGACGGTCGGAGTGAATCTCCGCGTCTTGACCAAAAGATGAAGGAGGTTCACGGGTAGAAGTATAGCCGAGCCTCACTCATAGAGAAGCAACCGCAGGTCGGTCAGTTCGAAACCGACAAGCGGCACTCATAACTTCAGCAAGAAATGGACGGTGCCGCCACTCTGGTTGGATTGCCGGGGCCTTGGTTTGAGTGATGCGAAGTTGCGCGAGTACTTCGTGCGCGAGGCAAAAGTAGGGATGAGCCCCGGTACGGTGTTCGGCGCGAATGACAGTGGATTTATGCGGCTTAATATTGCCTCGCCGAGACATGTAATCGGGGAGGCGCTGGAAAGGATCAAGCGCGCAATGAGTTCGCTTGGGAATTATTCTGAGCGCCCATAAGTAAAGAAGCGCTGAATAAGCGCCCACCGCGAACGGAATTCTTCAGCTTTTCCGTAAAGAAAATTGCCGTGACAGTTATGATGCCGAACCCATAGTTTCGGCGATGAAAAATGTGATGATCCAAGCTCCTGAAAAACCCAGTCTGCACCCGCGCAATCTGCATCGGGGTCGTTACGACTTCGCGCAACTCATTGCCAGTAGCCCAGAGCTGAAGAATTTCGTGGCGGTGAACCAGTACGGCAACGAATCCATTAACTTCGTTGATCCGGCGGCTGTTAAAGCCCTCAATCGCGCGCTGTTGAAGCATTATTACGGCATCAACGAGTGGGACGTCCCCGCGCAATACCTGTGCCCGCCCATCCCCGGTCGTGCCGACTACATTCATTTCCTCGCCGACCTGCTGGCCGAGGGCAACGGCGGCAATATCCCGCGTGGTAACAAGGTGCGCGTGCTCGACATCGGCGTGGGGGCGAACTGTATTTACCCCATCATCGGGCATCGCAGTTACGGCTGGCATTTTGTGGGCACGGATGTGGATGAGGTGGCGCTGAAGAACGCGCGCCATCTGCTGGATGCCAACCAGTTGGGCGATGCCATCGAGCTGCGTTTTCAAGAATCGCCCACGTCCATCTTTGAAGGCGTCACCTATGCCGACGAATATTTCGACCTGACGATGTGCAACCCACCGTTCCATGCTTCCTTGGCGGAAGCTAGGCAGGGCGCGCAGCGCAAATGGCAGAACCTCGGCAAAGAGAGCAACAAGCACAAGAAGCCCGTGTTGAATTTTGGCGGGCAGAGTCTGGAGTTGTGTTGCGAGGGCGGAGAAGAAGCATTCGTCACGCGCATGATCGAAGAGAGTCTCTCGGGGCGCGAGCACTGCCTGTGGTTCACCACCCTCATCTCAAAATCGTCCAGCCTGCCGCACATCTATCGTTTGATCAAAAACATCGGTGCCGTGGACAACCGCACTTTCGAGATGACGCAAGGTCAGAAGAAGAGTCGCTTCGTGGCTTGGACGTTTATGGATAAAGAGCAGAGGCGGAAGTGGGAAGCGGTGAAGTAATTTGATTATTCGGTTTACGTATTTTGTGCATTTTTATTCACTATAGATTCAGCAAGCGGCAGTAATGCGTGAATTGTTACTCTTGCGATATCGATTAGTGAATGCAAAACGATGGATTCATCGTTGACGAGAACATCGTTCTCTAGATCATTAAGGATTCGATTTTCATCGTTGCGAAGCTGGCCATGATGAACCCCGCCGTAAGCATGCGCAACTACATCAATGACGTCGCCTACTGTGCAATTTACGCCGCGATATTTAATGACCGTCAATTTGAGAAATCGTTGAAGGTCGACAGAAGCTACTTCTTCTTCCATTTCTGGAAAAAGAGTATTCAAAGCGGTTTCAGGCATAAGTGCATCCAGAATATGGGTATTTTTCTTGATTGAAACTTCAAACAAAAGGTTTTTTTTGTATTGCCTATTGATTTCGTGAACTAACGTAGGGTTGTCGCACAGTAACTGACGAAGCAACGCTGACATTCGAACTAATTCGTAATGAGATGCACTGGATATTTTTCTAGTCAAATCTTCCAAAGTTTTTAGGAATAAACTTTCGCGTCGGGATGCCCTAAGAATCATTTCGGGTGGCACCGTTAGGTGGCGCCTCTTATATGTTGGTATGTTCTTAATTTTCAGATTTTGTACAACTCCATTTGATTCCTCGAGCTTGGATAATATGTGGCCACCAGCAGATGCAAGGATGCCCGCCGGGCCCCAAGAGAATGCAATTTTAACTATGCTTCCACTCTGGATACTTACCTGCTGGAAGTGTTGCTCGTTACTTTGGCCGTGAGAACTGATGATTATCGCGATGTGGCCATCCATGAATGCGAATAGCTCTGCTACAGATTTATATTGCTGAAGTTTGCTAATACGATAGGTCGTAATTGGTGGCCAGTGGGTTGGCTGAAATTCAAAGTAAAAAGTTCCTTCGCTCATAGGCTTTATGCCCTAATTCAATTTATTCCGTGCAAATTGGGTTCTGGGTCAACATAACAATAGATCTATTCACATCGTACGTGCGCTCTGCGCATGTAACTTGATGCCCAGCGCGTTCGTCACTTTCAAGATTGTCGCAAAACTCGGATTGCCTTCGCCGGATAAGGCTTTATAAAGACTCTCGCGTCCCAGCCCTGTTTCTTTGGCAAGTTGTGTCATGCCTTTGGCGCGGGCGATGGTGCCGATTGCTTTGGCGATGAATGCTGCGTCATCTCCCGCTTCTTCAAGGCAGGCTTCGAGGTAGAGCGCCATGTCTTCATCGGTTTTTAGATATTCGGCGCTGTCCCATTTGCTTAGTTTTACTTTTGCCATGATGTCCTCCTAAAGTTGTCGCGCGATTTCAAGCGCGGTTTTTATATCTTTTGATTGAGTGGATTTATTGCCGCCTGCCAGCAGAATCACGATCTCCATGCCGCGCTTCACGAAGTACACGCGATAACCGGGCCCGTAATGGATACGCATTTCAGAGACGCCCTCACCAACAGTTTCGCAATCACCTAAGTTGCCATCCTCGGCGCGGTCGATGCGAGCCTGTACTCGTCGTACGGCCTGCGTATCTTTCAGGCTGGTGAACCACTCATCGAAGACTTCCGTGGTAAGGATGGAGTTCATGCGAATTAGTGTATTATTTGGGATACGCAATGTCAATGCATTGACATAAAGGTAATGGCGATCTGTACGAGGGAAAGAACATTCGATTCACTACAGAGTTTCACGTTAGTCGCTTCTGCTGTGCTTTCATAATCTTCCCCAAATTGGTCTCTATCCAATCTATCAAAGAGTCAACCTGACTACCGATCTCCTTCCCCAAGGGCGTCAACGAATATTCCACATGCGGCGGCACGACCGGATACGAAACACGGTCGATGAAACCGTGCTTCTCCAATTGTTGCAGGGTCTGTGCCAGCATCTTCTCGCTCACCCCGCCGATTTTGCGCCGCAGGTCACTGAAGCGGTGTGTCCCTTCCATCAGGGCGACCAACACCAGCACACCCCAACGGCTGGTGACGTGATTGAGAATCTCGCGCGAAGGACAGGTGGTGGAAAACACTTCCCCTCTGCGTTGGGCGATCTTTGACATTCGTGTATTCACTAGTGGCATGACACTTACCTTTTTGTACGTACTTACGAAAAGTTATTGTAAGGGATATTCTGCGCATCCCCAAATCAATAACAGAAAGAAAGGAAGCATCATGATTCTCGTCACCGGAGCCACAGGACAACTGGGCCAGCTCGTTATCAAGGCATTGCTGAAGAAAGTCCCCGCAGCCGGCATCATCGCCGCTGTGCGTAATGTCGATAAAGCCAAAGACATCGCCGCCCTCGGCGTGCAAGTGCGCCAAGCTGACTACAACCAGTCCGCCAGCTGGGTCAGCGCCTTGAAAGGTGTGGACAAAGTGTTACTCATCTCATCCAGCGAAATCGGGCAACGCGCCACACAACACAAGGTTGTTATTGACGCCGCCAAACGTGCCGGCGTGAAGCTGTTGGCGTACACCAGTGTTCTACGCGCTGACACCTCCCCGCTCGGATTGGCCGCCGAACACAAGGAGACCGAAGATTACCTGCGCGCCTCCGGTGTTCCATTCACGCTGTTGCGCCACGGCTGGTACACCGAGAACTACACTGCGGGCATCCCCAGCGCATTGGCGCATGGTGCGGTATTTGGTGCGGCAGGTGATGGACGCATCTCATCGGCTACCCGTGCCGACTACGCCGAAGCGGATGCCACTGTGCTCACGGCAGAAAACCAAGTTGGAAAAGTCTATGAACTGGCAGGCGATACTTCGTATACATTGAATGAATTTGCCGCGGAAATCGCTCGTCAAACCGGCAAAGCTATCGGCTATGTGAATCTGCCAGAAGCGGAATATAAGAAAGCGTTGCTCGGGGCGGGCCTGCCCGAATTCCTTGCCGAACTGCTGGCGAACTCCGACACGGGTGTTTCAAAAGGCGGGTTGTTCGATGAGGGCAAGCAGTTGAGCAAACTCATCGGAAGACCGACGACAACGTTGGCAGAGGCGGTGAAGGCGGCATTGTAAGGAAGGTGGGGCAGGCTGCGGCCAGCCTTGGTTTGCATGGTGAGCACATTGACACTGTGCTTTCCGATGTGCGGCCAGCTTTGTCTTTGGTTTACAAAAACAAGGCTGCCGATACACCAAAACGTTCTGCCATTGCTTTAGCTTGGCGCGCATTGAATTCGCGGCGGCCTGAAAGCAATTCAGACACAACCCCTTGACTGCCTAACTCTGGAAGATCGATCTGGCGCAGACCATCGCGCTGCATCAAATAGCGCAGTGCTTCAGCACCCGTTGCCGCTTTCGGCATTTTGTCTTTGGCTTCATATTCGGCAACCAAGTCACCGAGGTAATCGACCAGACGAGCGAGAGGGTGTTTTTCATCCGCACCGCCTGCATCAACTGCGGCATCAAGTGCTTCAACCAATTGTGCGTACTCTTTGGCATTACGCGCAGGTTGCAGCAGAGGCGCGACATAGCCCCAATGTTGAATTGCGGTTTTGATTTGTGCGTTCATTTCCAACCTCCTTGGTCATATTCTTTGTGCGTCAATACGGCTCTGATAAATAGTCGCCCTGTGTTGAAGTGAATGGCGGCGATCAGGCGCAGCTTGTTTCCCCCAATATCGAACACGAACATATCGCCGACTTTATCCGTGCCGGGGAAGAGTGATCGCACTTCGGAGAAGTTTCGCCACTCAGCCTTTTTGCACAAGCGATACCACTGTTCGAGTGCTGTAGCGCATTGAGGATGCGCTTGCTGTGCAGTCACGATGCGGCGGTGGGTGATGATGTGCATGGGAGGCAGTATATCTCAATAAGAGATATTGGCAAGATGGCGATCCAATGGTTTTGTAGGGTGGTGGTGAGCAACTGCGAGTCCCAGTATGTTCGACCTTTGCAATCGCTGGGGTTCGTTCCTCGCCGCCAGTCTAAGGTAGAGCGACTAATTCAAGGCCGACGCCATGATGACAAGGCGGCTTACTTCAATTCCCCAAAGAAATTCTTAATCGCCAACACCCGTTGCTGCAAATCCCCGTACTTCAAATCGATCTTCAGTTTGTCCTGTCCCGACATCTTGATGTGACGTTTGCTTTGGATCAGGGTGATGATTTTCATCGGGTCGATAGGCGGTTCGGGGATGAACTGGATGACGATGGAATCGGACGATGCATCCACTTTGCTGATGCCGAGCGGCTTGGCGAGGATGCGCAAACGGTGGCTGTCGAGCAGGGTCTGCGCGGGTTCGGGTAGCAGACCGAAACGGTCGATGAGTTCCTGCTGCATATCGTCAAGGTCGTCTTGCGTGTTGCAATGCGCGAGGCGTTTGTAGATGACCAGACGCTGGTGGATGTCGCCGCAGTAGTCGCTGGGCAACAACGCGGGCGTGTGCAGATTGATCTCGGTGGTGACGCCCAGCGGATGCGTCATGTCGGGTTCTTTGCCTTGTTTGAGCGAGGCGATGGCGGCGGCGAGCATGTCGTTGTACAAACTGAAACCGATCTCCTGCATCTCGCCACTCTGCGATTCACCCAGCACTTCACCCGCGCCGCGAATTTCCAGGTCGTGCATGGCAAGGTAGAAACCGCTGCCCAGTTGTTCCATGGCCTGGATCGCTTCGAGGCGCTTCTTCGCCTGTGTTGTGAGACCTTCCATGCTGTCCACCAGCAGGTAGGCATAGGCTTGGTGGTGCGAACGCCCGACGCGTCCGCGCAACTGGTGCAACTGTGCGAGGCCGAAACGGTCGGCGCGATTCATGATGATGGTGTTGGCGGTGGGTACGTCGATGCCGGTTTCGATGATGGTGGTGCACAGCAGCACGTTGAAGCGCTGGTGGGTGAAGTCACGCATGACGGCTTCCAGATCGCGTTCGCCCATCTGTCCGTGCGCCACGCGGATGCGCGCTTCCGGCAGCAAGGTCTCCAACTTCTCCAGCATGTTGTTGATGGTGTCGACTTCGTTGTGCAGGAAGTACACCTGCCCACCACGCTTGAGTTCGCGCAGCACGGCTTCGCGGATCACGCCTTGGCTGAAACTGCTGGCGAAGGTCTTGATGGAGAGGCGGCGTTGCGGTGCGGTGGCGATGACGGAGAAATCTCGCAGACCTTCCAGCGACATCGCCAGTGTGCGCGGGATGGGTGTGGCGGTAAGTGTCAACACATCCACCTCGGCACGCAACGCTTTGAGTCGTTCTTTTTGTTGCACGCCAAAGCGATGTTCCTCGTCGAGGATGACCAAGCCGAGGTTATGGAACTTCACGTCTTTCTGAATCAGCTTGTGTGTGCCGATAACGATGTCCAGCTTGCCTTCCGCCAAATCCTTCAACGATTGCGTCACTTCCTTTGCGGAACGGAAGCGCGACAGCTCGGCAATTTTGATCGGCCAATCGGCAAAGCGGGTCGAGAAATTCTGAAAATGTTGCTCGGCCAGCAGCGTGGTGGGCACCAGCACCGCGACTTGTTTGCCGTCCATCACGGCAACGAAGGCGGCGCGCAAAGCCACTTCGGTTTTGCCGAAGCCCACATCGCCACAGATGAGCCGATCCATCGGTTTGCCGGATTGCAGGTCGAGCAAAACGGCCTCGATGGCGGCGGCCTGATCGGGCGTCTCTTCAAAACCGAAGCCTTCGGCGAACGCTTCGTAGTCGTGATACGTCAGCTTGAAAGCGTGACCTTTGCGCGTGGCGCGCTGGGCGTAGATGTTGAGCAACTCGGCGGCGGTGTCGCGTACTTGCTGCATGGCGCGGCGTTTGGCTTTGTCCCAGGTACCGCTGCCCAGTTTGTGCAAGGGTGCGGCATCGGGGGAGCCGCCGCTGTAACGGCTGATGACGTGTAATTGCGCGACCGGCACATACAGCTTGTCGCTGCCCGCGTATTCCAGCAGCAGGAATTCGTTCTCACCTTCGCCGAGGTCGAGATTGACCAGTCCGTGATAACGCGCGATGCCGTGTTGCTCATGTACTACCGGATCGCCCGGTTTGAGTTCGGACAAGTCGCGCAACATGCCTTCGACGTTGCTCTTTTTTGCTGCCCGTGCAGCACGGCTGCGCGGTTGTGCCGCATACAACTCGGTCTCGGTGACGATGGCGAGTTGGTCATCGGAAAGAATGAAGCCGCTCTGCACCAACCCCGTCGCCAACATGAACTTCTCTGTGCTGGCGAGGAACGCCGCGTAGTCCTCGCACACGCCAGGCGTGAGCCCGTATTCCTTCAGATAGCCGGACATAATTTCGCGCCGGCCGAGGCTGTCGGCAAGCAGCAGGGTGCGACCTTTGTAGGTGCGCAGGAAATCCTCGAACTTTTGCGTGGGGACTTCGGCGCGTCGATCTACAGCGATGGCGGGGAGGGATGCGGTGGGGCAACTTGTTACGTTTTTCGGTGTGTCTTCTGCCGGCTCTCCATCTAGCCGTTCGTGCTGAGCTTGTCGAAGCATGGAGGGCGAAGTAGAAGACCCTTCGACAGGCTCAGGGCGAACGGTTGATTGAACGATATCCACCCGCGCAAACTCTTTTACCCGAATAAAAAACTGCTCCCCGTCCAGAAACAATTCCTTGGTTTCCAGCAGCGGATGTTGCGGATCGCCGCGCAACAGGTTGTAGCGCGAGGCGGTATCCACTGCGAACTGTTGTATCGCGGAGTCCACGTTGTGATGCAAACACAACGTGGCGGTCTTCGGCAGATAGTCGAACAGCGTAGCGGTCTTGTCGAAGAACAGCGGCAGGTAATATTCGATGCCCGCCGGGGCGATGCCTTTGCTCACGTCCTTGTAGATGCGGCATTTGGACGGGTCTCCTTCGAACCTATCCCGAAAGTTCTGGCGGAAACGCGCCTGGCCTTTGTCGTCCATCGGGAATTCGCGCGCGGGCAACAGGCGTATCTCCGGCACGGGGTACAAGGTGCGTTGCGTGTCCACATCGAACGTGGCGATGGTCTCAATCTCATCGTCGAACAGGTCGATGCGATACGGCAGCACGCTGCCCATGGCGAACAGGTCGATGATGCCGCCGCGCACGCAATATTCGCCGGGAGTCAGCACTTGCAACACGTGGTTATATCCGGCGAAGGTGAGTTGTTCGCGCAACTGCATGACATTCAACTTTTCGTTGCGCTTGAGGAAAAAGGTGTAGGCGGCCAGATGTTCAACCGGTGGCAACGGATACAGAGCCGTCGTGATGGGCACGATGACAACATCAAAGTTGTTGCTGCGGATGTGGTGCAGCGTAGCCAAGCGTTCCGAAATCAAATCCTGGTGCGGCGAGAAGTGGTCGTAGGGCAACGTCTCCCAATCCGGCAACAGAAACACGCGTAGCTTGGGATCGAAGAACGGAATCTCTTCCAGCAAGCGTTGTGCTTCCAATGCGTTCGCGGCAATGATCACCAGCGGCGAATGTGGTGTGGCGTATTGCGCCAAGGCCAGGGCGTCAGATGAGCCGGTTAAATTTGTGTAGCGCGGGCGGGAATGTTTGGAAGAAAAAAGCACAGCAGACGGCCTGAAACAAAGGCGCGCATTATAAGCCACGTCACCCGCTTTCCTGTTTTACAATTCGCCCATGTCTGAATTCCACGCTTTAGTTCCCGCCGCCGGTTTCGGTGCCCGCATGGGCCATGAACTGCCCAAACAATATCTTGATTTGGCCGGCAGGCCGATGATCTGGCACGCGCTTTCCACCTTGTGCGCCAGTCCCAATATCAAAACCGTGTTCGTGGTGCTGGCACCGGACGACGAATATTTTTCGCGTTATGACTGGTCGCATTGCTCGGGAAAACTGGAACCGCTTTATTGCGGCGGTGCGACACGTGCCGAGAGCGTGTCAAACGGTCTGCTGGCGTCCGAGCTGGAGCCGGACGACTGGGTGCTGGTGCATGACGCGGCGCGGCCCTGTCTGAGCACGCATTTGCTGGCACGTCTGATCAGCGAACTGCGCGACCATGCCGTGGGCGGCATTCTTGCCGTACCGGTGGCGGACACCCTGAAACGGGCCGATGCGCGGCAACACATTGTCCACACCGAGCCGCGCGAAGGTCTGTGGCAGGCGCAGACGCCGCAGATGTTCCGCGCCGGATTGTTGGCGCAGGCGTTGCAGCAATGCAAAACGGTTACCGATGAAGCTTCTGCCATCGAAGCCCTGGGATTACAGCCGAAACTGGTGGCGAGCGACAGCAGCAATTTCAAAGTGACGTATCCGCAGGACATCGAGTTGGCGGAGTTGTTGCTGAAGAATAAAAGATGAGCCGTCATTCCCTCGAAAGCGGGAATCCAGCGGTTTTATTGAATATGCTTTGAGGGGATGTCCCGCGTCGCGGGGCTTTTTTATGACTGGATTCCCGCCTGCGCGGGAATGACGGCAGGGGAGTGACAATGAGGATTGGACAAGGTTTCGACGTTCATCAACTGGTGGAAGGGCGCAAGCTCATCATCGGCGGCGTGAACATTCCCCACGAAAAAGGACTGCTCGGTCATTCCGATGCGGATGTTTTGTTGCATGCCATTTGTGATGCGTTGTTGGGCGCGGCGGCGCTGGGCGATATCGGAAAACATTTCGCCGACACGGATGCAAAATTCAAAGACATCGACAGCCGCATCTTGTTGCGTGACGTGGCGCGCAAGATCATGGAGGCGGGTTATCGTATCGGCAACATGGATGCCACCATCATCGCGCAGGCGCCCAAGATGGCGCCGCACATCCCCACCATGGTCGCCAATATCGCCGCCGATCTGGGCATCGCACAAAACTGCGTGAACGTGAAGGCGACCACTACCGAACATCTCGGCTACACCGGGCGGAGCGAGGGCATCGCGGCGCAGGCGGTTGTTTTGTTGTTGGTCTGATGAATCTTCTTGCGCTAGAAACCTCCACTGAATTTTGCTCGGTCGCACTGTGGCAAAACGGTGTTTTGAGCGAGCGTAGTGAACGGGTCGGTCAAAAACATTCCGAAGTGTTGTTGGCGATGCTGGATGGCCTGCTCAAAGGCGCTGGCATCAAGATCAAGGAGATCGATGGCATCGCGTTTGGCAAAGGTCCCGGTTCATTCACGGGGGTGCGCATCGCGTGCGGTGTGGCGCAGGGTTTGGCACTGGGGGCAGACTTGAAGGTGGTTGGCGTGTGCACACTTGAAGCTCTGGCAGAAGCGTCGGGTAAAGACAAAGTCATCGCCGCGCTGGATGCGCGCATGGGCGAGTTGTATTTTGCGGCGTATGAAAAACGCGACGGGGAATGGGTGACGCTGGTCGAGCCCTGTCTGTGCAAAGCTGAAGATGCACCTACGCTGAGTGGCGATGGATGGTTCGGGGTGGGGAGCGGGTTTGCGGTGAGTTCCCCCACCCCCACCCCTCCCCCGGGGGGAGAGGGGCTTGTGCAGAGATACTCATCACAGTTGGCGGGAATGGATGAGAAAGTCGTGCCGCAAGCATCTGCAGTTGTGTGCATCGGCGCACGAGAGTTCGCCAAAGGTGCGGCCGTGGATGCGGCGTTGGCCTTGCCGCTTTATCTGCGTGATAAGGTCGCGTTGAAGACCCGCGAACGCGCCGCAAAATGATTTTGCGTGGCATGACCGAAGGCGATCTGGATGCTGTGTTGCGTATCGAGCGCGAGGTACATGTCCATCCGTGGACGTTGGGGAATTTTAGAGATGCTTTGCGCAGCCAGTATCAATGTAAGGTGTTCGAATCAGGCGGCGTGATGATGGGTTATGCGGTGATGATGTTGGCGGTGGATGAGGCGGAGTTGTTGGTCATCGCCATCGACAAAGGGCATCAACGCAAAGGCATCGGCCGCAAATTATTGGAATCCATGTTGTCCCATGCGCGGCATGAAAATATGCGGCGCATGGTGTTGGAAGTGAGAGCTTCGAACCAAGCCGCTATCGCGCTGTACTGTGCGAGCGGCTTCGAGCAGATAGGCCGACGCCGCGATTATTATCCGGCAACGCACGGGCGTGAAGACGCGATATTGATGGGGAAAGATTTGTGAATATCCGTGATGAAAATGTGTTGCGAGAGCTGAATCTGTATCCGCTGTGGGTGCGCAGGGAGATACCTGCGCAAGTTGAAAGCATAGATTCTCAGGCGTTGTTGGTGAGTGAGGTTGCTCCAGAGGCATCCCCCTTTCCAACCCTTCCCCCGGTGGGAGAAGGGCTAACCTTCCCTCTCCCAACGGGGGAGGGACTGAGGGTGGGGGAAGGTGTTGACTGGCCTTCGCTCAAAGCACAAGTCAAAGATTGCACCGCCTGCAAATTGCGCGCCGGTTGCACACAAACCGTGTTTGGCGTGGGTGATGAGAATGCCGATTGGTTATTCGTGGGCGAAGGGCCGGGAGCGGACGAGGATGCGCAAGGCGAGCCGTTTGTCGGTCAGGCGGGCAAGTTGCTGGACAACATGCTGGCCGCCATCAAACTCAAGCGCGGCAACAACGTGTATATCGCCAATGTCGTCAAATGCCGCCCGCCCAATAACCGCACGCCGGAGGCGGATGAGATCGCGACCTGTCTGCCTTATCTGCAACGTCAGATCGCGCTGATTCAACCCAAACTCATCGTGGCTCTGGGCAAAACGGCAGCCACGGCGCTACTCGGCAGGGAGGCGACGCTGGGTTCCCTGCGCGGCCAGCTGCACGATTTCCACGGCCATCCGCTCATCGTCACCTACCATCCGGCTTACCTGTTGCGCAGCCCCGGTGAAAAAGCCAAAGCGTGGCAAGACTTGTGTTTTGCTCTCAGCCAGTTTGGCTAAGCTCAAGCTCAAATTTTCCCCTGCTATTCGGCGCTTTACTTTTTTATTCTTCCGGAGATAATCGCGCGGGTTTTCATTCACTCACATACATAAAGTGAGGATGTGATTCACGGAGGCAGGGAGTAATGAGGGGTCAATTTTTCCGTATTACCCGGTTCGGGGCCGCCGCGCTTCCATTCATTTTGCTGGCGTTGCTGTTGTCGGCCTGTTCACCGCAGCCGAGCGAACCTCTGCGTATCGCCAGCAGCCCGTGGCCGGGTTATGAGCCACTTTATCTGGCACGCGAGATCGGTTATCTGCCGGATAATTTGGCCAATATCTACGAACTGCCTTCCTCTGACATCACGCTCGAATCGTTCATCAATCGTTCTGCCGACATGGCAACGCTGACCTTGGACGAGACCCTGGACTTGTTGCATAGCGGGATCAAGCTGCGCATCTTGGTCGTGTTGGATGTCTCCAACGGCGCGGATGCCGTGATGGTGTCCCCGAAAATCAGGGAGTTGTCGGATCTGAAGGGCAAACGCATCGCGATCGAGAACATCCCGCTGGGTGTCTACATGTTGAGCAGGCTGCTTGAGACCGCCAAGCTGAAGCGCGCGGATGTCCGCATTATCCACAGCGCGGAAAGCAAACACGAAGAGTTGTATCGCTTAAACCTAAATCCGGCAGTTACCCCGCCCCAATAGCAAACAACTGATCATATATTCTGGGTGG
>CXWL01009733.1_pt1 | contig 29491 bp, 27 predicted proteins | sample 590931 | NCBI WGS metagenome assembly CXWL01 (sample SAMEA3498368, study PRJEB10139) | groundwater metagenome | biome: water well; material: biofilm material | place: Germany | collected 2015-04-27 | reverse complement strand
ACCGTGCAACCGCTGCCAGTTTCCCTGAGAATCTTCGGAATCTCTCCTTCCCGGTCACCCACATAGATCGTCGGCCGTCCAGCCGCTGCGATGCCATAAAATTTGCTGGGGACAATGAGGCCTTCCAGCGCTGGTTGCAGCGAGATGAGATGGACATCCGGCACACTCAGACTGAGCGAGAGTTGTTCTCGCGGCTGATAGGGCTTGAACATGATGTTCCTGAGACCTCTCCTCCGCGCCTCTTCTTCGATCCGATTGCGTTGCGCGCCACCACCAATAAAGAGGAACACAATGTTCTTCGCGCTTCTCAGCTGCTCCGCGGCGTCAAGAATCGTATCAAACTCGTGCGCTCGCCCGATGTTCCCCGAATACCCCACGACAAACATACCCTCCAGACGCCACTCTCGTCTGAGATCATTCTTCTCCCGATCGACTGGCTGGATCGCACGGCCATCTGCCCAATTATGGATGACCTGTATGGCGCCAGGCTGAATGCCCTCCTCGGTCAGCTTGTTCGCCATCCCATCGCCGATGACGACATTCTTAGAGGCAGTCCGAAGAGACCAATTTCTCACCGATCGCAACAGGCCCTCAAGCCCATTTATTCCTCCTACCCCAAGCGCTCCGGCCACTTCCGGGAACAAGTCCTGAGTCCAATTAATCAACCTCGCTCCACGAATCTTTGCCACGATCGCCGCCACGACCGATATAAGCGGAGGATCGGTCTTTGCCACAACGATATCTCTGTGCGTGAGCAAAACGAAAAGGCTACAGGCAGCGCTGAGATAAAACGTCAGGTAATCCAATGTGCGGCCAGGCAAGCTCCGGCGACCAAATCGCGTGGTCCACACGCGGATCACCCCAACCCCTTGCACAGAGTCCTTACCCGGGAGAAGGGAATCCGGGTCGTCGTAGGTTTGTCTGCTGGTAATGACGTACACAGGCGTTCCTGTTTTCGCCATATGGAATGCCAAGTCGGACAACAGCTGGCTGGTGGCGGAATGGTCCGGATAGAAATATCTGTTGAGAAAGATGATCTTCATGTGAACGACTCAAATGGACAGCCCCTTTGCCCTGCGCCGCAGCTCTTTCATCTTCAACACGATCAGATATTCATACATTGAGAGAAGCCGGCAGTACGTAAAGCCTTCCCGGCCATCCAGGAAACCCAGGCGCAGGATGTACATGTAGAGAAACCGCAACGTCGGCCTGAAGGGAAGGCGAAACGACAACTCTTTCATTGCCTTGCGACGTCGTGATGCGTCCCAGAAGCTGAGTAACCCCGCCCAGTCGTGAAAACCATCTTGGATGGTTTTAATGCCTTCTTCAGCCTCCTGGGACGAGTACTTGTTATGCTTGGCAAACCAGGCCTCATAACCTTTATTAAAACTAAAGTGATGGAAGTGATTTGTCAGTCGTCCCTCCGACCCATGTACGATCGGTACAGGGTTGACCAGCCGCTCCCAATGAACCTTGTCTGGGCGGAAGAGGCGAAGGACCCAGACGGGATAAATTCCACAATGCCTGATCCATCGATCGCAGAAGAAGTTCTTATAGCGCATGCGATACGCGACAGGCTTGGCGCTCATATCTCCGGTCACCGAGAACATCTCATCGCGTAATTCCGAAGGAACGATCTCATCCGCATCGGAGTAATAGACCCACGGATGTTTGAATGGAATGTTCTGCACCGCCCAATTTTGATGCGCAGCCCAGTTGTCGAAATGCCGTTGCACCACGCGAGCGCCGGACGAATTGGCAATTTCAACGGTTCGATCTGTGCTGAACGAATCTAAGACGACGATATCGTCGCACCATTGCAACGATGCCAGACATGACGGAAGATTCTGATCTTCGTTTAACGTCAATATCAGAACAGAGACATTCATGATCCAAGTTCCTGTATCATTGGCGCAGATTTTGACCACACCACAAGATGTAAGCTAGTCCGGTCGGGACTCGCGCACAAATAGATATATCGTTCTATCGTGCCATCCAACCGCAGCGTTATCTCCTTTTACTATTTGTAACCTCCTGTAAGTCTTTGCCTACTTGCCTATTTACACACTTCTCGATCGAGGGCGGAAGAGCTTCTCCCACAATTCCGATAGTGCGGTCACCGCGCCAAAACCCATGTCGGTGTTAGCGGTTCATGAAACCCCTGCGAATATTTTGCTTTTTCTCCAATCTCAAACTTACTCGCCGAGAACGAGAGCGCGCCTTGGGACGTCCGTAGAATAAGTCTTCTCTCAACACTTTGTCCGCCTCTAGCCCAAAAACCAGGCAACGGCACCATATTTCAGAGCACTACCCCCGGCCTGCGCGATTGACATGCCTGCTCGTGAGCAGCGCGAGCATGTCGGGACATTGTGGGCGAGGCCGCCCGTATGAGTTCATTCTTTTCTGACCCAATCAGGCTTGTTGCCGCCGCTTAATATCCACTGGTAAGTTTGGTACATCATGGTTCCGACTTGTTCCCAAGAAAATTCCGTTTGCATCCAAATCCGTCCGCGTTGGCCCATTCCCGCCAATACCTCAGGCGCCTGCCCAAGAGCATGATTCAGACAGGCCACTAACGGGGCGATGCCGATTTCGATCCACCAGCCAACTTTTTTCTGCTCCAACCTTTCCCATGGAGCGCCCTTAGATACGATGGCAGGTACACCAGCAGCCAGCGCCTCTGCTACTGTCATGCCGAAGTTTTCGGAATACGTCGGCAGCACGAAGAGATCGGCTGCTCGATAAGCCTCCCACTTCTGCGCTCCCTTCAAGGCACCCACAAACTCAACTCGTTTCAGATGCAGTTGGGCAGCCAAGTCTTGCATCTTGATCAGGTAACCGCCGTTGTCAGGCCCAGCAATCACCAAGCGCCAGTCGGGAAACTTATCCTGCACCGATTGCCAGGCCGGCAATAACATATCGAGGCCCTTCGATGGATGAACACGACCAAGGAAGAGCAGCGTGCGGAGGGTGCCGTCTTGCTTCGATACACAGTCGGGAACATCGATGCCGTTGGGAATAATCGCAACAGGCTGGCGAAATCCCATTCTCCGGATGTCCTCATATTCTGATTCCGCGGTGGCGTGGAAGCAGACTGTTGCTGCCAGCGCAGGTCTTTGCACCAGAGGCCAGAACAGACGTTTGATGATCGACCCGTGTTGAAATGCCCATTTGGATAGTGTCCCACGAGGCGAAATGACCAAGGGTACGTTGTGCTTCCCAGCCGCTTGCCCCGTGTACACATTCGGCATCATCCAGAGACCATGATTGTGGATGACCTCGACGGAACGCGACTTCGCTTGTTCGGTCAGCCAGCGGCGCATCTCCGGCGAACGCCCTAATCGGCGCGGCCCCAGCCCCAAAGGAAATGTTTTCACATACCTGGGTGGGAACATCATCGGTTTCCAGTCAAGCACGGCAAGCGTAACATCCTGCCCCTCCGCAAGGAGCGCGTCGCAGAGTCGCACCACTGAGTAGGAAGGACCGGCCGCTTCTTCTGAAATGGCGGACACAATTTGGATTAGCTGCATATGTCGGATCCTGAAATGTCGATAGGGCCTGCAGGAGACAATCGACTCAATACACAACGGTGTAATACGCGAGTTTCAGCAACTCCATGCCCGTAAATTTTGCCCACATTCTGTCACCCCACCACCGAGAGGAATCCCATCTTGGCGGTTCAGTCGCGATCAACCGATACTCCAGGCCATGTTGGGCACAGGCTGAGCCCCAAACCATATCAAGTCTTCGGAGATGCGGGGGATCGCTGATCACCAGGGCAGTCTTCCACTGACGATTTTTCATCAGCAAGGCTGTATTGTTCGCTTCTTGATAGGAATTTGCAGACTGATCGTCGAAGAGCAACGCCTCAGATGGAACGCCTCCATCGAGGAGAAGCTTGGACTCCCAGTGTAGGTAATGGTTGGGCCTCAGTCCCGGGCCACTGTCCAAGCCAGTAAGAAGAATTCTCTTCGCATGGCCTTCCCTGTATAGCTGGAGGGCACTCTGAACCCGTTCAATTCCACCACCGCCCAAGGCTACAATGATATCCCCTTCGGTTGGCACAGTACGGGGCGCAGAAAGCCAGTGTCCCACATTGAGCACAATCAAAATGGTGAGGAGCAGAGTGACTGCGCCCACCATAACGACTGCGTTCAATCGATTCATAGCTTCTCTAGCCTGCATTATTCATGACGGTTCGTCGTGAAATCGCTAAGCCGCGTCGCGAGAGCGGCGCGCGGAGCCCGGAGGATCCGAGGCATACTCGTGCAGTACGTTGAGGATCCGAGGGGCGAGCCCGCCGACCGAAGGCTCGTCGTAGCAGCGGATCGGCGATTGCAACAGAAGCGTTCATAAATAATGCGGACTAAAGCAGAGGAAATTGCCGTTGGGCATTCTCGAGTGTTTGCACATCGTCCCGAACGGCAGTTTCCGTTGTACCGGAGTTTCCGAGCAGCATCGGACGGACGACATATTGAATGGCGAGATATATGAGCAGTAATTGCACAGTGGTTCCTAAGTAAGTGGGCACGAACCAATCATCGATACGCACGCCCAACATAACGCCGGCCATTGAGATCGGCAGGAACATAAAAGTGCGGGCCTCCAATATGCGAGTGGAAAAATGAAAAAACGCGGCCATCAAGACGCCCATTACCGTGCCCACAACCCCCACTCCCAACCATCCGCCATTCCAATATCCTTCCCCTAACGCACCAAGTCCGGTAGAGGACATCATGGTTCGGTCTCCCGTAATCAAATACGTGAACTCAAGACCGGAGTTCATGATCGGCTTATCCGGGTCGATAAAGCGTGGGAGCAAGGCATAGGGAGCCAGGGCAAACGTGGTGCCTGGGTGACCCTGATCGTATTGGCGCATGGCAAAGAGTTCTACGTTGGAGTAGGCCAACCTGGTCCACCAGAGTTGCGCCTTGGGAAATTGGACATCTTGAACGGTTCCCCCTTTCGCTTTGAACTGCCCGACGAGATCTAGGGCCTGCGACAGATCTGTCGCTGCGGCCCGACCAACCGCCACCCGTGCAAAAGTCACAAATGGATTCAGGATAAGTACATAGGCTGCAGCAATCATGATCCCAGTGAGCACCAGTTTCTTGAGTCCTGGTTTGACCAACTGTGCCGCCAACACGAGGAATAGCGCTGTCTTGATCATTTCAAGCTTGCTCAAGCTGACCACGTCGACGAGAAACTCGGAAATGATCAGCGCAAAGAATGCTGGTCGATAGATCCCCCCGCGTTTCTTGTAGAGCCAGTAGAGCGGAATGATGGCCAGGCCACTTAGCGTACCCAGGTGCTGGACACTGCCCGGGAGCACCCACTTCAGAAACCCCAAGTTATAGGGAAGTTCGAGAAAGTATTTGATCGGGATCCCGATGCAAAGAAAGAGCAACATGGCAGACCTTGCCTCGCTGGCGCTTCGTTGCTCCTGAGCCAGGCTTTCAGCATCCGACAGGGCGGGACGTCTTTGTTGATTGAACAGTCTTGCAGCCAGAGCGTAGGCGCCCACGATGACCATCACGCCGACCGTATGGAGGAAGTTCGTTCGCGCCAAACCTGCCTGGTTCACAAAGTATATCTGATTGACTCTCTGCACCGTATCTGCGTTGCCGAGAAGGTGAACCAGTTGCCCCAAACCGTAATAAATGGTGCACGCCAGGAGAAACCAGACCAGAGGGTTCCAGATGGCCAGTGGGGATTGCCGCACCATCCGCCATCCGAGCAGGAGACTCGATATGCCGAGCAGTATTGGAACGAGCAGGTTTGGCAGATCGAGATCGTTTTTGGAGAGCGCGTCTACCCAGAAGGCCTGAAGCATGGTGAGAAGCAGGCAGAACCCCACGTAGGCTGCGATAGAGCCAAAGGGTAATCCTGAATCCGGCAGAGTCTTTGTAGACGTGAGCATGATTAATCCGACCGTTGGAGAGTATCGATGATTTTTTGCAGCAGGTTGGTACTGGAATATCCGCTCCGCTCACATCGCGCCCGGCCGGCTGCAGCAATTCGTTCCCGCGTCTCGTTATTCGTCAGGTAAAAACGGGTTTTGTCCAACATTTCGTCATCGGAGGAAAAAAAATCGGCTTCTTTACCCTCTCCGAACAGCTCCTGGTGCAAGGGAGTACGCTCCGCCAACAAGAACGTTCCCATCGCGGGAATTTCGAAGGTGCGCGTGGTGGAGGTTTCAGGAATGTGCCTCCCGATCAACCCCAACCCGATCTTTGCGCAGGCCAGCGCAGTCGGGTAGCACTCGCCCCATAAGCCCTGCCCGACCAGCGCCTCCGCCCATGGGTTCTTCTCCGCATAACGCGGCCAGGCATCGCCCCAAATTCGCAACCGGATGCCGAGCGATGACAGTGCTTGTAATCGCTCGGCATAATGCTGTTGTGTATGCCCGACGAAACAGACGTCCGAATCGAAAGCCGATCGCTCGGCTGCTCGCACCTTGCGGGGGGAAAACCTGCTGTCATAACCCTGATACGTCAAGATCACCTGCTTGGCTCCGGCCTCTTTGTAGGCCTCGACCTCCCATTCCTTGGTGGTCACCAAGGCGTCGTAGAGTGGAATCGAGGACATGAAATGTCTCGATCGTTGCGAAACGATCTGTGAGTCAGGCGTATAGTGTAAAGCCTGTGCGCCCGTGACCTGCTTCAGATGCTGTAAGGTCTCAGGGAAAATCCAGACTCCCTTGTCTACCCAAATGTGCGAGATCTCTCGAAGGCTGCCGGCTTGCTGCGTCAATGCCCCATTCAGCGTTCTCAGAATCGGTCCAACGTTGAGTCTCGCAGCGATGGACTGCAATGGGCGGGATGCGCGGCTGGCAAAGGGTGAAACATCGAATGGAACGGTGACATGGCCTAAGTCGTTCAGTACCTTCATGCGCGCGAGCGCTGTTCCTCCCTCCCAAAGCTGGCCGATGTACAAGATCCGCATGGCGGCTACTTCTTAACTCCGGAAATGAGGAATACCCTGGTCCACACGCCATCACCGGCAGCACCGGTCTCAGCTTGGTTCCAAATACGCAGGCCAACCCGGATCATCTGCCAGATCAGATACCGCAGGGAAGAGGTCAGGCTGTTTCCCCAGGGGATCGGTCCCGCCTCCCGCGCTTCTATATTGTAAAAGCCTGCAACCCGCAACAGCCTGGTCAATGAGTTTGGATTGAAGCAAACTTCATGAGTAAAGTCGTTATATCGATGCATGGTTCCCCATGGGCTATCGGCATTGGGAGTCTGCAGAATCAGGCGGCCACCCGGCTGTAAGGCGCTCAGACAGCCATCGATGAAGCGAAGCACTTCGTCCTTGTGGAAATGTTCGATGATGTCATATCCCGTAATGAGGTCGTAGGAGGCAGGATTGTTTTCGAGATGGTCGAGCACACTTTCCAGCTTCACATTCGGGGTCACTTGCCGGGCCAGCGCGACCTGGTCCGGGCTGATATCCACTCCTGTCAGTTCGCTGTAACCTCGATCTGAGAAGAAAAATAAGAGCCTTCCGGCCCCGCATGCGAGATCGAGGACACGGGCTTTCTTCTGCTCCGGGAGCCAGCCTCGCAGGTGATAGGCACAGGCGCGCGCCCAGCGCATGGCCCCTTCTCGATCGAATTTCTCCCCGGCATCCTGGAAGTCATGCCCGTAGTTTGAGTAGAGTCGATCGCGGTATGCTGTCTTCGTAACTGTTGTGCTATCCATGAGTCACGTGCCTCTCCTGCGGTCCGTAGTTATGCAACGTATTATCTGACGACTCCGTCTTCGACGATAGACATGTCCTCTGGCCAGGCAGCCGTTCGATCTCGATCGGATAGGTGAAACTCCGGCTGCCGGAGAAGGTCGGTCGTGGGAGTCAATGCGTCGATGAATTTCCCCCCGACCGGTCTTCGTAGCACCGCATCCATCGGTTCCTGCGCCGGAAAGAGTTTGGCGATCTCCGCAGCCGCAGCCCTCGTCGAATACATCGCCTTCAGCCGGCTGAGCCATTGGGACGGCAACAGGCCCAATACCCGTGAGCCGGCCCTCCTCGCAAGGGGCTTCCCAGCCAACGTTGTCAACCAGCGCCTGGTCTGGCGAGAGGCGAAATCCCTCGGATCTATGCCTGCCTTTTCAGCGTACCCGGCAAACTTCGGGAACACCCCGATCTCTCGGCCTTCATACTCGAATACCTCTTTCCACGACCATTGCGGCACGTTCATCAAGTCGTACGTTCCTTGCGTCACGCTTCCAGCCGCCACTTTCAAAATCGCATCCACAATGGTGGCAACATGCACCGTATTCGATGCGCGCCCAAGGTCGGGAACAGGAATAGGATGCAACGCAATCTCTTCACGAATTTTCCGCGTAATCCCCTGGAGTTCGCCGCAGACATGGCCAAGCCGAAAAATGTAGGTGTCTCGTCCGGATCGTTTTCCAGAAGCCTGCGCAACCTTCTCGCAGCGGCTCTTTTCCCTTCCGTACAAGTCGCGGCAGACAATCTTCTGATGTACTTGCGCGTCTCCGTATACCGACATGGTGCTGAAGTAGATGTGCTTCGCTGACCTCGGTATACACTGCGCGACATTGCGAATGAGCTTATTGTGGAGATCCATCGCCTCTCGATAGTTGGGCACTAAACTTACCAGCGCAAGGTTCGCAATCACGTCGCAGTCGCCCAGAAGACGGTGTGCATCCCCCAAGTCCGTGAGTTGTCCGTGGCGGCATGCCAGCCCGCTGAATCGGAGAAACGCGGATCCCATCCTATTACGGCAGATCGGGACGACTTCCACCTTCTCTTGTCGAGAAAGGAGCAGACACAGTTCCGCGCCTACTTGCCCATTGGCGCCGAGGACCGCGATACGCATTATCGCCCCCCTCCCAGCCGATAGATGTCATCGACAATACGTGTCGTCAGTAGGGAACTCTCAGCGGACAACTCTCCCGGCTGTCCATTCCTGAAAGCAGATACGACATCCTGCCACTCAAGAAAAAATGCCTGATAGCTGGAACGGGCACCGATAATGTCCAGAGACAATCTGGTCCAGATGTCCTTGTGCAGGGGCGACGCGATTTCCAACTGCGCCTCGGGGCCTATTCCTGCTTTCAGTCTGGCGTGATCGAAGTCGAAAATGACATGGTTGCCCTGATCGGATAGCCAGCTGACTGAAAATTCAACCGGGCATTCATTCTTCTCGAGATGGTCGATGCCCGACAAGGCAAACTCGCTCACAACCTGGCGGTCCGTTTCCTTGTCCCATTCAATAGCGGCGGTGCTGACATGACACTGCGTTGCCCCCGTGGCGTACACGAGAGCATCCAGCCCATGACATCCAAGATCCCTCAATATCCCGCCGCCTTGTTTATAACTCATGTCGAGCGTCTTTGAGGCTGCGACCGTCCTCGACACTCGCCCTCCTTCCGAGTACCCTATGCTCCTCAACCGTCCGAACCATCTCTCCCGAACCATCCGCCGTAACGCGCGGACCGTCGCGTAGGTACGCCGCATATAGCCGCAGTAGATCTGGCCATTCGAGCATAACTTCAAAAAGCTTCGATGTTCGTCGAGGGACAATGCGAATGGTTTTTCTGTCAGAATCGCATTGCTACGAGCGCCGAAGTATTCGAGATAGGGCCGGCGAGCATAGACAGGGGTTGCCAGGAACGCGATGTCACAAGGCGGCAACTGGATCTCCTTGTCCAACAGGATCCGGCAGTCGACATCGTATGCTCGGCCAAGAACATCCACCCGCTGCGCATCCATATCCGCAATCCACGCAATATGCACATCTGCATAGTTCTTGAGCACCGGCAGATGAACCAGTCTCGTGATGTCCCCTGCTCCTACGATACCGACATCTATGTGGTTCATAACGGCATCGCAAGTTTTTCAGTTGTGGATGCTATAACCTGTTCTCGTTTCAATGGCCGTTGGGCCGGACCGATCGAAGAGCGAAACCGACTGACGCCACCAACTGGATGCCGCAATAGATGGGCACAGCCATGGCCGCGCCAAATACGCCATAGGATCTGATTAAGATGAACCCGATCGCAACCGCCAATAGGGCTCCTACTGTTTCAGTCAACGTCACCGCTTGCGGCGCATCGTGTGCCAGGCACACCCGCACCGAAATGTGGTACACCGCAAGCAGCCCATAGCCTGCGGCGATCCAGGGCATGAGATGGGACGCCTCCCTGAATCCAGGGCCCAGCAACAGATAGGCAAGCTGTTGGTGGAACAGCGCAAAAATGACGCACGTGGCTGTCCCGGCAGCGAACACGACCGCGAACCATCTGATCAGGTATTTCCGGCTCGCCAGCCAGTCTTTGCGCGCGATGGCCGAATAGTACACCGGGCGTATCGCGGTCTCGGCAATCGTCGACAACATCAGCAGGGGCCGGCTGGCTAAACCATAGGCTGCGGCATACATGCCCACATTCTGAGCCGAGAGCAGGCTGCCGATCATGTAGCGATCCGCCATGCCCGAAATCCAGCCGAGCAAACCCAGCGGGATGAGCGGCCGACCGTAGTCCTTGAACTTTTGCAGGAGATCCTCTTCGTTGAACTCCCGTGAAGGGATCGCCGTCGACTGAACATCGATTGAATACCTCATGACACCGTAGAGGACCAGTGACGTCACAATAAACGCGCCTAACACGATTTCCGTGTGTATTCCCCACCAGACGATGGCTCCATAAGCCAGCACTGGTCTTCCCCATGCCTCTCCGATTTGCCAGACTCCATAACGGTGATGTTGCCTGGAGGCATTCATGACGGTGGTGCGTAACATTCGCATCCCGTCGATCGCCACCAATATCGGCAGCAAGATTAAGACAGTAAGGCTAAACCAGCCAGCCACCACGCCAAGAATCCCGAATGGGATGGATAGAGGCAACGCAATAGCTGAGTTTCGCGTGATGCGTTGAAGCGCGGTCCGCTCGACCGGCGCCCCGTCGCCGGATTGCGCACATTCAGGGTAATACCGCAGGAGGGCCTGCATCGTGGGATTCACCAAGACGGACGTGGCCAGCGTGGACAGTCCCACTATGAGAATGACCTCCCCGAACACTGCCGGCGAAAGGGCCTCGGTCAGGAGACGGACGCCGATGATCTGGCCAAGGGCAGCGATGGTCTGAGATACCCCGACCGAGAAGAAATCTGAGCGCAGCCATTCTCCGACTTTCATACTCATGGGTATCCTGGCGACGTTACTCATGGACGCATGGCTTCTACGTATAACGTCATTGCCATACGCCATGGATCCTCGCGATCCAGCCCCTTAAACACTTCCACATCGGTGTTGTCCGGCTTCATCCGGCGGATCTCGGCAAAACCGGCCTCCTTCAGAATTTGCTGCATCGTCTCAAAGTCGTAGGCGAAATAATGACCGAACCCGTGGGCAATCTCGTTCAACATCACCATGGACGACTTGCCGTGGCGTGCCAGCTCATAGAGAGGATCCGTGGCGCCGCGCTTTGACGCCATGTATTGCTCGACGAAGTATTCCCCATTCGGAACGCCGATACGGACGTGGCCGCCTGGTTCAAGGATCCGTCTTATCTCCTTGAGAATGTGATCGCGGACTGTCTCAAACGGCAGGTGCTCCAGAAAATGCTCGGAGAATAGGGCTGAGGCAGATCCGTCTGCGAGCGGCCACTTGCGTCTCATATCGAGCATCAGCATCTCGGTTCCTGGAACCTTGTGCGGAGGGTAGCAATCCATGTTGATCCAGCCAGGGAGCAGCGCATTCCCGCAACCCAGGTGAAGCCGGAGATGTTTCCTCCCGGCTAGTTCAGATGTTGCCCGTTTATACCGTCCGCTCACTGCGCAGCGCATGCGCAACAGCGCCATATCGACTTCGTACCGTAGTTTGGACGCCACATCGTTATTAAAGCCTAGGTGGTTCCAGGACTGACGCAATTGAGAGCGCAGACTCTGCGGTAAACGCGCATAGGGAGACCAAGAATTCTGGACCTGATGCAATCCCTCTCCCGGACTATCATGGTGAGTTTCCATGTTCTGCTTCCTTCTCCGAATCGTGAACCAGCAATCTCCGTTAAATCGGCACGAAACGTGGGAGGACAGTCTGCAACTGCACGGCCATGTCCTGCAATGCCGCGTCGGCGGCCGGCATATCCGGAACCGTGTCCATGCCGACGACAAGCCGAACTAATGCGCCGTCTGCCCTGCCCTCCATGAGAGAATTCCACAGCAACACAGGTTTCACCATGTTTTGGTTGGTAATGACCTGTCCCTTGTGCTGGAACCAGTAATAGACCACATGCTGCTTCCCCTCTATGGTCGCGACGAGACGATTGACGCGGAGCGTGCCGGCATCGGGCAGTCGGGCATCTCGCAGAGTCGTGACTCCTTCTTCTTCAATAATCCATCCGTTGCCTGGAAGGCATACTGCAGGGTTATGGGTGTAAGAGTCCTCGTAGAGCGATTTGAAATAGGGCACGAAGACATTGACGAGCCCTCCTCCCGGCTTGGCATAGTCAGCCAGAAGATAGTCGGCCCAGGGCAGCGCGTTTTGATAGATGGCATCCATTGGGTGGTGCTGCCCCTTCCACTCTTTGAATACCAAAGGAAAGGAGGTAAACTCTTCCCGCTGGGGAGTTTTGATCGTTTTTTCCGGTAAGATCAGGGGTATGCATGCGACTGAGATCATTACTGCTATGGCAGCGGCCAAAGTCGGTTGTCCGACATTGGCAAACCATTTCATTTCGGCCTTCAACGGATTTTGGAAACCGCCCTCTGGAACAAGCACCCAGTCCGACATTCCGCCTTTCCTTCCGGCAATCTTCGACATCATCAGGCTGAGCAGCACGAGCAGCCCCAGGGCGGGGAGAAAAATGACCCAGCCTTCGAAATCATGGAGGAACCCTTCAGCCGTATTGATATCGAGGTATTCCGCGAACACTGCGGTCAGCGCGATTCTCAAGCTGTTCATGAACACGGTGATCGGTATGGCAGCGAGCAAGAGCAGCGCGCCTCTGATCAGCGATCCACCCTGGAATACCGCGACGATATAGGCGAGTGCGATCAGCGGCAACAAATACCGCAAGCCGCTGCAGGCCTCGACTACCTGCATCTTCATCGTGCCGATGTCGATGATGTTGCCCTCCAGGTGAACGGTGATTCCAGACAGCTCGATTACCCATGTACTCAGGCGAGAGGATACCAGCTGCAGAGAATTGGACATACCATTGAAGAGTGCGGTGGGCAGCGGCACCATGAATGCCAGGAGGAACAGGGCGGACCAATTCTTCTTTGTAGCCTCCCATCCAGCCAGTACGAGGAAGAGGCTGTACGTCAGTGCCAGAAAACTGAAGCCATAGAGGCTGGTCATCTGGCCATAATGTGCAAGCAGCAGCAGCAGCACGGCTGACGAGAGTAGTGCTACGCCCCAGTATCGGGCCCCTGGATGACGCTGGCCACGGGGAGGCTGACTCAGGAGCGTCAAGTAGGCCCCGACAATCGGAATCAATATTGCGTGACTGTATTCTTCCGAGTTCCAATGACCGACGAGCCACTCCATTGCAGCCGGGTAGCCGAACCACAAGGCTCCTAGCGGCACTAACAGCGACACAAGATAGATTGTGACCATGTGCTTTTACTCCGGCTCAGAGATTCGCCTTGGCACAGCAGCTACTCACGAGGTTCGCGCATTGCTGCGAAAATGCCGTGATGCTGAATATGTCGGCATGATCTGTGCTGTCTCGTGAATTCTTGATCGCGGACCTGATTGCACCGAGGAGTTCTCCCTGGTTTTCACAGGATACGGCATACCCGGCTGTGCCATCCCGAAGGGGATCCATGCTGCCGTCGCCATTTCCGCCGATCACCGGAATGCCCGAGCGCATGGCTTCAAGGAAGACAATCCCGAACCCCTCCTCTGTGCTGGGCATGACGAAGACATCGGCAGTACGGTATAGATCTGGCAGCTGTGCATCGTTCACCCTGCCGATAAACTTCACGCGGTCTCCGAGACCCTGCTCCAGGGCCAGATGCTGGAGTTTTTCGCGGCCGCTTCCATCACCTGCGACCACATAGACGAGATCGGGATATTCGCGAAGCAGATCCGGCATGACTGCAAGAACCCGGTGGTGCCCTTTGTATCGATCGTCCAGCGAAATCCGGGAAACCGTCAGCAGTATCCGTTTGCCTCGGAGGCCATACTGCTCCAGTATCTGTTTCGACTTCGGCCCCGGTGAGTATCGATCGCTCACGGTGTTCGGAAGAACCCTGACTCTTTGCGGCTGGATATTTGCCCACCTGAGAAACCTGCGTTTCGTATATCGGCTGACGACGGTCACCAAATCGGACTGTTCCGCTCCCCAACGAACTACAGGGCGAGGACAGGTCCAGGCTTCGATCCCGTGTAACTGCAACCACAGAGGTATCTGCAACCTGCGTGCAATGACGGCCGCTAAGGGGGCCTGCAAAATATGCCCGCAAAATACCAGATCGAACGGCCCTTTCATCGTTGCAACAGTCATGGCAGATAGCGAGTACCGGACTTTGTTGAATATCGGCGCCTGTTGCCGTACGCGCGCCGGTAGTCCCTGCTGACCGGCCTGCCCGAGGCGGGGGAGCACGACGATTTCTCCCACAATGTCGGCATCGGACAATGCCGTCAGTAGATCGCGGTTATATTGCGAGATCCCTCCCTGGCTGCCAAAACCATCGGTGATCAACGCGAGGATGCGGATAGGCTTAGTCATCGTTTCACGCTAACCCAGCACCGACGCCACATTATGCGCCCAGCGTCGTGTCCAAAGAGCAGGCTCATGCGAGGTTGTGATACTCGAACGGGATGTCCCTCGTTGGAAGCCGGGGTCATTCGCTATCCAATGTGCCACTGGTATGGAGAAGCCGGTCTTGCCACGCGTGCGAACCGGCTCCGGAAGGGGAAGGCTCGAACTCCGGGCCAGCAGATCCTTTCCCTGGCCGGCTTCGCCGAGGGCCAGGGCCGGCGCAAGCCTGCGCAACAGGTGTGAGTCTGCCAGCGGGATGCGGACCTCCAGCGAGTGTGCCATGCTGGCCCAATCTGTGTCGCGCAGAAGCTGGTTGCGCATATAGAGTCCTGCCTCCAACACCGCTATCCTACTCCGCGCTGTGCCGGGGTCCGGGCTTAAGAGTTCGCCGATATAGTCGAGGGGCCTGAGGCGCCGAAGGCCCTCCCTGACCATGTCCTCGTCCAATACCATGTGCAGCTCACATGGCATGAAGAGTCCCCGCGTAAGAAGGTACGCGCCGGGGTATGTTCCGCCATACTCCAACACACTCAGTGCTTTTGGATGGACCGCGAACGGCCCTGGGATGCAATGCCTGCCTACGGTTCGAGCCAGACGTCCAAGAAATGGAATACGGGATGGAATCGCCAGACGTCTTACCAAGGTGGGAATCCTTTCAAACGACGAATATCCGGCAAGCAGCTCATCGCCTCCCACACCAGACATGGCTACCTTCAGACCGAGTTCCTGAGCCGCCTTGCTGACGAACCAGGTGTTGATACCATCTATGCTTGGCTGGTCCATGGCGTCCAAGATCCGTGGCATATCCTCGTGGAACTCAGCCTCTGACACGGTGCGGGTCGTATGGCGAGTCCCGAACTGTCTGGCAACCTGCTCTGCAAGCGGTGCTTCATCGCCGGACTTGCCTGTGAACTCTGAAAAGGTCAACGTCACGGTCTGAATGTCCGACTGGCCCGCATCGCGCATCAGACCGACGAGCGAACCGGAATCGATACCGGCGGAGAGGAATGCGCCGACAGGAACATCGGCCACCAGGTGTTGGCGTACCGAGTCGAGAAAGGCCTCCCGAGCGAATCGAGAGAGCTCCTCTCGATCGAGCCGTAACGGATCAGCCTGTGCCTCACAATAGGTTTGAGCCAGAGAGAAATACCGTCGCGGTTCGGAAACCCCGATTCCCTTCACCCACATGGTTGAGCCGGCCGGTACCGCCCGAATATCCTGCCAAATCGTGTGGGGTTCCGGGACAGACCCAAAGAGATAGAAACCGACATGTCCGGCCGGGTCAGGATCGCGGGAAATCTGGCCTCCGGATTGCAGCGCCTTGACCTGGCTCGCAAATCGGAACGTCCAGCCGTCGTCTGCATAGTAGAGCGGCTTGATGCCGTACGGATCCCGGGCGAGCAACAATACCCCTTCCCGGCTGTCCCACAGACCGAAGGCGAACATGCCACGCAGATCCTCGACCATGGCTTCTCCCTTGTCCGCATAAAGGTGCAACAGCACCTCCGTATCGGACTCGGTGCGGAAGATATAGCCCTTGGCTTCGAGTTCGCCACGCAGCACCCGGTAGTTGTAAATCTCTCCGTTGAACGTGATGACCAGCCGCCGGTCCACGCTCGTCATAGGTTGGGCAGCTCGTTCATTGAGATCGATGATCGCTAATCGCCTGTGGCCCAGCGCGACGCGGTTGTCCGCTGAAAACCACTCTCCGCACCCGTCCGGACCCCGCGCAGCCATATGATCCCGAACACGCCGCAACTCACCGCGATCGACATCGAGGGCCGCATAGTGATAGGACACGATTCCTGCTATTCCGCACATGGGATTGATCCACCAAGAAATATTTCCTGCTTCTCCTGCACCCCTTCAACCCCTTCTACCGGACGAATAGATTTGAGGGGGGCGTTATCTGTATTGGAGGGGGGCAGTTACCGGAGAACGTATTGTTCGGGACAGCGCTGTTCTGGCTGGCGCCCACCGCGCCCTTGAGACAAAAGGAATTCGCATACACGCGCAGGCCTCCCGACAGAGTCTGAGCCGTTACGACCGGCGCCGGCACATCACGAATGTCGTTGTCGTGGAATTCGACATTGGCCGGCTGGCAGCAAGGCCGCTGAACCCACAACCCTGCCCGTCCTCCCCTCGTATGATTGTTCCTGATGAGCGTGTTCGTAACATTCTGCGACGTGAAGGCGAAAGGGAAATAGGGTTCCTGGACAGAAATCTCATTGTCGTATATCTCGAAGCTCGGCCGTCGTTCTGCATGGCCTCGAATGGCAATCCCATGCGCGCTCCGGACGTTCAACCTATTACCCCTGACAATTGTCGGCCCTTTTTTCTCGTATGCGTCGACCATGATGGCTGCGATGCCGGACTCAGGGGGGGCATCCTTCATATAGATATCGCGAATGCTGTTCTTTTCTATGACGACGTTGGAGGATTGGGCTCCTATACCATAAAACCCGATCAGGTCAAAAATCGTGTTGTTGTCTATGATTGCCGCAGCCACGCCTTTCTTGATATCGATCCCGTCGCCATTCGCGGCGGATCCTGGACCATCGGATCGCCACCCAAATCCCTGGCCCCCGATCGTGTTGCCGCTGATTCTCAACAGACCCGTCACCACTTCTCCTTCTTCGCTTCCCTTTATGTATCCGATATAGATGCCTTCATTGCCGTTTGCGGTAATCGTGTTGTTCAGGATGTCGACGTCCCTGAATGAATTCGTTCCACCGATGTGGATCGCCTGATAGGCGTTGCCGGTAAAGGTGCAGTTCACGACCTTCAACGACCCATTCCTGGTTCCCGACGATTGATACCAAAACCCTATGGCGTATTCATTGGCAAAGGATATCTGCAGCCCATCGACCACCACTCTTTCGACATTGACCTGTTGAAACTCGAAAATATGCGGCTTGCTGGAAAAATGAATATCTTGCTGGAGATTGGCGCCTTCAAGAGGGAATACATAGAGCGTGCTTGCCGCGACGTCATGAAAGAACTTACCCGCCGAATCAAGCGATTCCAACGCGCGAACCTTGTCATAAAACCGGCTGTGTATCTGGTCATGGACAATCAGAATCTCCTTGGTACTCGGAACCCCGGGTTCAATGGCCGCCTGTGTGAAGAAAATGCCTCTTGAACCGAGACTGGACCAGTTACGAGCGCTGGTCGCACCCATGAGCTGTGGCGCCGTGGCGGCAACCCCGTATGCCCCGAACTCGACGGAGCGTGAGATCTTAATGGACGCGTCCTTCCACGTACATCCCTTCTTAAACAGAACCTTATCTCCGTTCACGAATGCAAAACTTGAAACCCTGGATGTAGATTTCCACGCAATCGATTCGCTCACACCCTCATTGGCATCGTCCCCTGAATCGCAGGCCACATAGTAGGTGGCAGCCTTGAGGTCATCGACGACAGACAGGCATGCAATGAGTACGAATACCCACATGCTGATACGCGGCATGGTATTCAATCTCCTAGTTCCACTGGCCTGCCATCAATCGCGCCGGCCCATCCGTTCCTGACCGAGCGACATACTCTACCGACTCCCCCGACGCTTATGGCAACTGGAAGGTAAAGCCTCTGTTAACAAATTGTTAAAAACGGGGGGATGGGGAAGGGGGAGGACTAGGCTGAAGGGGTTCAGGCTGAAGGCTGAAGGTTCTTAGGGGTCGGGCTTCTTCAAGCGCGAGGAGCGAGGCTTGGCGACCTGAATCCCTTCAGCCTGTACCCCTGATTTATGACAAAAACAATCGAAACCTGAACTCGTTGTAACACTACGTAGATACCTTGGTGACGGTCCACGCGACGGATGCGATTCGAAGTTCTGGGTTCGAGGTTCCGAACACTTCAGCCTTCGGGTCGCGCCTTAAGCCTGAACTGACATATCAGGAGGACATCATGAAACGAATTACGGCAAGTCTGGTTGGTCTGGCCATCTTTCTCTCTCTCGCACCCGCTGCTCGGGCCTCCTACATCACCGATATCGGATATGGTGCCCTTCAGGCGCAACTGGGCGCTGCAACGCCGACTGGCGCAGGTGTGCGCGTGGCGCACGTGGAAGCGCCGATCAACGATGTGAGCGGTGGCGCCGCGCCCATCTTTATGCCGGATCCGTCGTATTTCGACTTCGCCGGGAAGACCATCACTCCGGTCGGCGGGAACCCTTTAGGCGTCTTTTCCAGTCATGCCACCACGGTCGGGAGCCTGTTCTACGGAACGACCAGTTCCATCGCCCCAGGCGTGACGCAGATCGAGAGTTTCGAAGCCAACAGCTGGATGAACAGCCTGGCTACCGCCTTCGGCAGTGCGACGACCAGTCCCAATCGTGTCGCCAACCATAGCTGGATCGGCGGCAACCCGACCGATACGGGAATCGGCACCATTCTGCGCCTCGTAGACCGCCAGGTGGTCTTGAACGAGTATATTCAGATTGTCGGCCTGACCAACGGCAGCGGCAATTCGCCCTTGTTGGGCGGAAGCGCCTTCAACGTGATCTCGGTCGGCCGCACCGACGGCTTTCATCAGCAAGGCTCGGTAGCTGTTTCAGGAGACACGGTCTACGGAGCGGGACGCACGGTCCCCACGCTGGTGGCGCCCCAAGGCACGACAAGCGCCGCCACGCCAGTGGTCGCTGCCGCCGCAGCCGTCCTGGTGCAAGCGGGCCATGACGGAGGCCTGACACTCTCGGAGGGTTCTACGACCACCGCCGGGGTGGGAACGATTTATAACGCCGAACGGTCTGAAACCGTGAAGGCGGCTCTCATGGCCGGAGCGGATCGCCAGACCGCCAACACCAGCACCGACGCCAACATCACCGACTATCGCAGCCCCGGTCATGAGACCGCCAATGGGCTGGACAGCCGCTACGGAGCCGGCCAGCTCAATATCTATAACAGTTACCGCATTCTCGCGGGAGGAGAGCGGAAGAGTGTTCAAAACGGAGGAGCCGACGTCACAGCGTTCGGATTCGACTACGGCACCATCGGAGGCCTCAGCGGTTCCAGCCAGACCGCCTCGTATTTCTTTAACGCCCCAGTCAATGAAGTCTCCTTATTCGCCTCCCTGGTCTGGAACCTGGACGTCTCGAACGATGCGCAGCTGACATCACGACTATACAATTTGGACTTGTCGCTCTTCGACGTCACCACCAATAGTCTCGTCGCTTCCTCGGCCAGTCTGTTGGACAATACGGAAAATCTCTATTTCAAGCTGCTGCTGGGAAATCGCTACGAAATGAGAGTGACCACGAATGAATCGGCATCCTGGGATTATGCCCTGGCCTGGCGGATCGATGCCAACCCTGCTCCTGTTCCCATCCCGCCGGCAGCCTGGCTGTTTGTCACCGGCGTGATCGGTCTCCTGCTAGCGACTCGCGCGACGAGCGGGAAAGGCGGGACAGGCGCGATTCGAAGTTCTAAGTTCTAAGTTCTGAGTTCCGAACACTTCGGCCTTCGGACCGCCCCGCCCGTCTCGCGTTTCTGCCCATTTCGCGCAGCCGGCATGAATCGTTCTGCCATATCAAGCTACTGCTCACTGGCTTCAGTGTCTGGAATCGGCGCGCTGAGGCAAGATGGCCTCCTGCCCGCCGCAGGCGGTTAGCGCAGTTGATCGAGGAATTCACGTGGGGAGACGATTTGGATGCCGCGAAACTGCTTGAGGGGCTGGAGATGGCGTTTGTCTCCTGTGATGAGATAGTCCACGCCCGCCGCGACGGCGCATTCCAGGATGCGATGGTCGTCCACATCCCGCACTACGCCGGAGAGGTGCAGGGTCGGGTGGATGCGCGTGGTGATCAGACGCAGTTCCAGCACCGCATCACGCACTTGTCGGTCAGTCCAGTAAAATTTCTGGCGCAGCACCTGCCGCAACTCCCGTTCAATAGCCGGCGAATCGTACAGGTCAAGGAGACCGGCGCGTGCCAGGCCAAGGATCGCTTCACAGGGTCCGCCAAACAACAGGGCTGAGATGTAGATATTGGTATCGGCAACGGCGGTGGTCACCGCCGTCTCAATCGAGAATGGGTGCGGTCACGTGCGAGAAACCGTTCAAGGTCGGCTTCATTTTTCAAGCCCAGCTGCTTCGCGGTTTCCGTGCCCCACTGGCGTAGGCGCTGCCAGCGATGAGACGTGATGTATTGGCGCAAGGCGTCTTCGATCAGCTTATTGGGCGTAGTGGCCTCCGAGCTGGCCAAACGTAGGGTTTCACGCAGGAGGTCGGGGGGAAGCGTCACGGTCAAAGGTTTCGTCGCGGCCATTACATCGGTCTCCGTGGCTCAGTCCCGTCGCTAGCTTTATCTATCTCCCATGCATCTGTCAAGCATCGATTGGGATCCGGAAAAAGAATAAGTCACGCAGAAGCACGGGACAGGTAAGGCGGACTGAAGGCTGAAGTGTTCGGAACTTTGAACCCCGACCTTCAGCCTTCGGACCAGGTCTGCCTCGTTTAAATTGATTTGCGCGGTTTGTCTTCATTATTTGGCTGAACGAAACTCACCAGATAACAAAACAAACCAGATCAACCAGACAGACCAGACTACGCCGACTGGACCATGTTTCCCCTTTGAGTGATTCCTTTCCGCCGCCACACCGCCACCAGCACAGCAAGTCCGGTGCTGAACAGCACTAACGTGGTGGTGAGCGGCACTGCCGCCACATCGACCATATTCACTTTTCCGTAGAGGGAAAAGGTCGCCAGTCCCGACTTCTGTCGCTCTCCGATCAGGTGATCCCAGGTCAGGTAGAATTCCAACGTGTCAGGATTGAAGATCCCCTTCGCGATACCGCCGATGTTCCGGGCGGTGAAACTGTCTCCGCGTGAATCAGCGAAATACAGCGAGGAGAGATCGACCGTGATCGACGATCGATCGATCGTGGCGGAAGGAGCCGGCGCGCCCTGGACTCCGCTCGTGAAGAGAGAATAGGTTCGCTGACCCCGCTCAATGGGATCGACGATGTTCGGCCCCGGTTGATACTCGCCCATGACCAAGAGGCCCGGCTCATCGATCAGTCGTTCCAACTTGTGGCCGAACAAATTATCCAGCTTGTGGCTGAACCGCCCTCGCCAATCCATGTCGCCATTGGTGAATTCCAGGCTGAGGATTTCAGACGGCGGGACGACTACTGCATAGGCGGGCGCCTGCCAGAAGAGCGCCGACAGCGCGAGCATGAACCCGAACAGGGCAACTTGTCTTAGTGTTTTCATATAAATGTTCCTTTCTGTAACAGACAAAAGACAAACGTATTCCTTGCAAGGCGTTGATACAAGCCGTTTGTAACACCTATGTAACAAACTCGTTTGCCTTTTATTAATAGTTCATCAAGATTTTCTGAGCGGCTCAGGGGTTTAGGCTGAAGGGGTTCAGGCTGAAGGTTTCAAAGGTTTAAGCCTCGACCATCAGACATCATCCATTACATGAAACTTCTACTAGAAGACCATTGAATACTTGGGCTTGAATTGATCAATGGCAGGATAGCAAAGAGAGACAGATCGAGGTTGAAGTCAGGGGGGGAGCTGGGGCGAGAGCGGCATATTCCACTTCACTCATAATATGCCGACCAATATATGGGCTGAGCGCATCGGTCGTCACGAGCTCAATCCGTCTTTGCACGTGGTCCTCCAGCAAGACATCAAGGTTCATGAAATGGTCGAAGGTCTTCTGATCTGCATCAACCTCTCTTCAGGCCTCCCGCCTCCAACCTTTCATCTCTAACCTGAGCTCTCCGATATGGGCGCATCTTCAATTGACACCCATATAGATACCGGTTATCGTATGGGTGTCAAAAGCCTGAGAACGGGAGGGACGACACGATGAAGACCACGATTGAGATCGATCAGCGACTCTTGCGCCAAGCGCAGAAGACACTGGGCACAGACACCATTAAAGGCACGGTGGAGGCGAGCCTGCGCACCGTCATTCAGCATAGCCAGTTACAGAAATTGGCGAATGCGCTGGGCACGATTCCGCTCGATCTAACGCCTGGCCAGCTCCGCTCCCAGCGGCACAAACGGTCCTCCCATGTATCTCGTTGACACCTCGGTCTGGATCCACGCGCTTCGTCCGACTGGAAACGCCGAAATCCAAGCCAGACTCAAGCCCTTGATCGTCGATGGACAGACGGCGGTCACTGAGTGGATTCTTCTCGAACTGATGACGAGGCTAATCAAGACCGAGCAGCCTGCCAGTCTTCTCCAATGGTTTACCCCGGTGCCCAGGCTCCCGTTCAACTCGGAGTGGTGGGACAGCGCGTGGGACTTAGCCGGGCGTCTCAGAAGACATGGGGTGTCTCCCTCAGCCGCGGATTGTCTGATCGCCACGATCGCAATGGAACACCAGATCACGTTGATTCACTGTGATACTGACTTCGAGGCGATGAAGCCGATTCTCCAATTGCAGACCTTGGATTGGACCCAGTACCTCCGTGCATCCTGAGTAAGTGCGGTTGGAGGTGCAAAGGCTGAGCGGCAGGTCCAGGTCGTTACGGAAGGGGGCAGGCACCGCCGCGGCTCGACTGCCTTCGACAAGCTCAGGCCCCGAGCCTGTCGAGGGGAGCTCGCCGAAGTCAGACGGCGGAGCCAGTCCCCCTGCGTTTCACGGTTCCTGGGAGAGGCGAGGGTCCACTGGCCTGCCGCAGGATCGCTGCGACAGGCCAGTGGGTTGAGGCCGGTCAGGCCTGGGAGGGGAATTTAGGCGAGATGGAGTTTCTTCCGCAGGGCGCCGGCTAGGCCGAGCAACCCCGATCCGAACAGGAGCACTGCCCCAGGAAGTGGAACCGGGGCGACCTGCACAACCTTGCCGCTGAACCCGACAGCATCCTGCCCGGTCAGGGTAAAGGACATAATGGCCGACATGGTCACGCAGGCTTGACCGCAGACCAATGAGTTATCTGCGGAAAACGTCGTCGTGCCTGTCCCGCTCACAATGGAAAACAAATCGCCGATATTGACGTTCTTCGAGATCGGAGTCCCGGTTGCATAGAGGTCGAACGAATTCAGCATCTTGCCGCCCGGCAAGGTTGGCTGGACCGTCGCCCCATCGTTGAGGCCGTCGGTCAGGGTTAGTCCGAGTTCAGCGTGCGAGTCGACTGGCCCCAGCAGATTCGGAAGGAGCGGGCTATTGAACGCGATGGAATAGCTGAGCGGCGCGTTCGTATTGTTGGTGGCTGATCCCGCAAAAAAGAGCAGCGGGTCTGGTATCGCTTCCGCACTATCGATTGTAAAGGTGCTGCCATCGCTCGCCGTGGCCATAAAGGGACCGGTCAGGCTGAATGTATCGTTGATGGCATCATAGCTCCAGAGCGTATTTTCTACTTGGAAAGATTCGCTGCCGATCTGTACCGACATCCCAGGCAAGGGCGGCGCGACAGCCGCTGATGCCCAAGAGGCCGAGAAGATCACGAGCGCGCCGAGCACAGAGGCCAGCAACGCCCGTTTTCGTTTATTTCGCATTGATACGGTCATTGTTCGTCCTTCGGAAATTGTGAGGTGCGCATCATAGCAGGACCGCCGATAAAACCGACCGCCCTGCCTTTCGTTAGACTAGGCGAACAGCCGTCTTCCTTTGGCTGCCAATAACCCGATGAGTCCGCTGCCGAACAAGAGCGCAGCTGCTGGTAGCGGAACAGGAGCCACTGTACCTCCCGTACCGACCCAGAGCGAGGATCCATCCGGAAGGCTCTGAATATGGGAGGCCATGATATAGGTTCCAGTCCCTCCCCCGGGAAGGGAAAAAAAGTTGAAATCGCTCACGTCGAGATCTACAGCGCCCGCGCTCAAACGAAACGATAGAGTCTGACCATCACCGAGAAAATTGCTAGTGCTGTACTCGAATTTTCCGTCGTAATACCCGTCGCCATCGGCCTTCAACGAATTCACTGTAGAACTGGTCAGGGGAGCCAGCACTGTGCTATAGGTTCCCGCCGTCGCAGACACATTGGAAAACAAGAGCTGGTCAGGATTGACCAGCCCCTGGTGGTCAAAGTTGAAATACAACGAATTGAGCTTGGTGCCAGCCCCCGCCTGATTGAGAACATCGAACTGTACCTCATCGCCGAGGTCTGTCAGAGTGACTGTCCCCAGCGGTGCCACCGTGCCGGTGGGCGGGCTGAAGATGTAATCGAGTGGGTAGACGACTGCTGACGCATGAAGCGGAACGACCGCTCCTGCGATCATCGTTCCCAACAATATCGCGGCACTTATGAGTATTTTTTTCATGACGTTGTCTTTTGTAAACTATGAGGTGCGCGCTACAGCAGGGCGGCCGATGAACCGGCTGCCCTGCCTTTGGTTAATCTAGGCGAACAGTTTTCGCCCATTTGCTGCCAAAACCCCCGCGAGTCCGCTGCCGAACAGCAAGAATGCGGCAGGCAACGGCACGGGAGCAACATCGACAGTGTTGACGACGTTGCCGCTGAAGATACTCGTGCTGGTAAACGCGCCACCGACCCCGGGATTCGGCGACTCGAACAACAGAGTAAACGCCCCTTGAAACGGCGTCCCCGTCGCCAAACCGTAATAGGCCAACAGATCGGGATGCTTGGTGTCGGAAAACGTCCCGAACGTCACCTTAAACCCTTGGGTTCCGAGATCCTGGACGAACGCGCTGTTGAAGCTGCCGGTCAGTAAGGTCGATCCCAACGCGATATCGGTGGTAGTACCTTGTAGGTCAACTCCACCGGTAATGGTCACTGATCCTCCCGATCCGAAGCTCCACCAGCCGTTATTGCTTCCTCCAGGGCCGCCTGCGCTGATTAGCGCGCCGGTATTGAAATTCAACGCGCAGCTCAGGCAGACCCCTAGAACATTTGAGTTGGCCGGCGTGGAGAGCCCGACCACATTATCCACCTCGATGCCGGTACCGATCAGCGCCGCGCTGCCTCCTGCATAGGAGACCGTTCCAACGGTCGGCGCGCCGATATTGAAATCTAACGAAACGGCCATGGCGGCCGGTGCGACGAGAAGTCCCATCGCCCACAGGCCCACACCTACGGCAGCCATCGGAACTTTTATTTTCATAACCGATCCTCTTTAATCCGGGGAGGTTGAACCTCTCCTCTACAGAGTACCCTGCTTTTCTTCGATGCGCCGGACGGTCTTCCAGTCCGGCACACCTGCCACCGAATCACAGCCGAATATATGGACACGCCGCAGATGCCATAGAGGTTAGTCATTTGCCGACCTGGGAGCCGGAAGGCCTACGCCTTCCGGCTCATCTACTTCTCTATCGCATTCCCAATGTCCCCCGCCAGAGCGTCTCTGAGCGGCGGGCAGCTGAGAAGCAACTAGTTCGCCTTTTGGCAGAACGTTTCACCGCCAGGGATATTGGCGTGCGGACCCTGGTCGTCGTTCTTGATCACGAACATATCTGCCTGGGTTGCCCAGAATCCCGGCAAGGGATTGTTCGAAATGGCCGCGTTGGCATAAGACTCCAACACAGCCTGCGTGCCGGCTGGAACAGACCCGCCGCCCGAAATCGAAACCCCGTCGACTCCGTTGGTGCGGATGACCATATTCCAGCTTGCCCAATAGGGATAGTCGCCGCAGCGCAGGTCTTTCAGCCGTGCATTGGTGGCAGGCAACGTGCCATCGAATGCCTGGAAGCCGTTGATCTTCACGAAGTGGGCGCCGGACGCAGAAATAAGCCCAAGGCTGTCGCTGTCGATATAGCCGAGGGACATCCGGTTGTTCGGATTCACCCCTCCGGTGTTGTTCATGCAGTTCACGATATCCCCTGAACTCGCATTGTTCAGGTTTCCTACTGCGCCGAGGGCAGGGGCGCCGGCGATCGGGTTCCTGGTCGGATTGATAGCTCTAGGCCCCTTCTTCATGATGGTTTGATCGAGGGTCGCCAAGGTGCCGGAACCGACTGTCCGCTGACAGACGGTGATGTTGGTCTGTCCCGCCGTATCGGTGGTGTTTCCAATCGTGGTCCAATTGGTGACCGTACCGGACAGGATCTGCTGCAGGTCAGAGATGCTCAAGTTGTCCAACAGGCCCGGGCCTGCGCCCTGGCGCACACCACCACCAACCGCAATCCCGAATGGAACTGTGTTGATAGGCAAGGTGGTCAGATCCACCCCTGCAGCGAGCACGGGAGGTGTGACGCTTGCACCGAAGGCCGCCTGGGTGAAGGATGAACCTTGCACGTCAGACGCGCCATAATGGATCGGCAGGTTGGTCAATAGCGCCGTGGTTGAGCTGCATGAGAAGATGGTGACATTTGGATGGCCGCCGAACGCACGTGGATTCGGCGCCGCAATTGCGGTACAGGCGCCGGGGGCAGGAGCCTGTGTATTGAAGTAGCCTGCCGCATTGAGCAACACGCTGGTGTTGTTCAAGCTGGTATAACCGTCGAGTGAAGCCGTGCCATGGTAGCGAAGCACACTGGCACCAGCGCCCGGGACGGTGCAGCGCCACTCAGTCCTTGTGGCAGGCAGAGTCGGATCGTTCGTGGCGTTGGCGCTATAGTAAAAAGTGGCCGGCAAGGTTTGATCGCAGACTTCTCCGGTCGTCTGGCCGGCGAAATTGCGGCCAGCCGAGGATCCCTTTCCATTGAGGTCAATGGCCTGGGCGGACTCGGCCGCCATGGCCAGACCCATCGCCCCAACCAATGCGAGGGCATAACGTGTAGTGAATTTCATCGTGAACTCCTTGTTAATAGATAGAGATAAATGAACATTCATGCAATTCGACTGCTATGCCTGCGTCTGCGTGAACTTCCTGCGAGCAATCCCGATCAGGCCGATCAGACCTGACCCGAAGAGTACGACCGCTGCTGGCACCGGCACCGCCGATGCCGTAAAGGTCATTTGCCCATTGCCTCCGGCAAGAGTCGTCAGCATCGCCTGGCCCAAGGCGCTTTGCGCCACCTGGGTACCGACAGGCAGGAAGTTTCTCCCTAGCAGAAAGAGATTGTTGTCGATGGTGGATGACATCCGGAGCGGGAATGCGGCATTCAGCCGATCTGCCGTCCCGAAGAAGGAAGTAAAGGACCTGGTATCAGATGAGGCGAGCACATGCTCGCTTCCCGCGATGGTGCCGACTTGTGCAGCCCAGTTCACGATGGTGTTCCATAACTGCCCTTGATCGATCAAGCCGTTTCTACCAGCTGTCCAGCCGCTCAAGGCGCTGACATTCGTGCTGGGAACTGCAGATCCCTCAAACGTGCTGGTGACAGGGGCGCCGAAGTTGGCCGCATTCCCGCCGAGGATCGTGTACTCGATCGGCAAGCCACCACCGACCTGGCTCATGAAGCTCGATGCAATGGTGACGGTCGATGGGATAGCCGACGATGGGCCGAGGTTCCGATAGTATTCAGTCCCGTTGCCGTAGATCACGAGGACGGCGTCGCCGGCATTGAACGTCAAGGCCTGCGCCTGTTGAGGGATTACTCCGAGCCCTGCCACGGCCAATAGGCCTGCAGCCAGCACGGCTTTGAATGCAGATTTCCGTAATGTCATCACAGAACCTCCTTGTTGAATAATATTACTGCCCACTCACTCCCATTCCGACTGCCCGCTCAATTCATCTTCCAATCTCTTGCGTAAACCATCTCTCTTCGCAACCGGCACTTGCCGGCTCCTACCTCCTTCCGTTTGATACACCTTCCTTCTACATGAGTCCGTGTTACAGATTGCTCAACGAAGAGTTCATTGCCCGTAAACACTTCGTTAAGAGATCCACACCTGGGGCACGGCCTCCCACCTTCGTCGGCGCCGTTATATGACTCCACCGACCTGGACGACGACTCATCGCAAGCGCACCCTACGCCCCACGCATTACGGAGCGATCAGGGAGCTGTGGGTAAGCCGTAAACTCTCTGCGAGGATTTGGTTAACGAGAGCAGCGGGCGAGAAGGCTGAAGGATCTGGTCTATCTGGTTGGTTTAGTTGATTTGGTTCATCTGGTTGGTTTCGCTCAACCAAATAAACCAGACAAACCAAACGAACCAAAAAACGGCCTTCCTAGGCGGGAGGGAAGAACTTGACCGTGACCGTCGGATCCATGCCTTCCGGCGGTGGACGCACCTGAGTGACCTTCGAGAGGGCTTCGAGCGCAGATTGGTCGAAGAGGAGGCTGCCGGAAGAGGTCAGCAACCGGTATTGCAACACGCGTCCGTCCTTGTCGAGGATCAATTCGCAGAGGACGACATATTCGAGATCGTCCGGCAGATCCGGCGGCTGTTGATATTTGGATTGAATCGAGGCGGTCAGAATGTCCGTGTAGCCGGCAAACCTGCCGCGGCTCTTTCCGATCGCGAAGGGATTGGCGTCCATTTGCGGCGGACCGGTCGGCGCGTCGACCGCTTTCTGCGGCGGAGGCGCCTCTGCTTGTGGAGGCGGCGGAGGAGGCGCTTCCTGAGGCTTCGGTTCAGGTTTTGGCGGTTCCGGCTCTGGCTCCGGCTCTTTTTCAGGCGGTGGAGGCGGTTCTTCCTTCTTGAATGCGTTGAGCTTGTAGACCTTGATGAGATTCTGTCCCCAATCGGTCTGCGAGACCCAATAGAGACCGCCGCCGATCCCAAGATGGACCACCCCGACGATCAACAGCGTCGTCCCAAGCTTGCTCTTCTTTTTTTCAAATCCCTTGTAGCCCATTGAATTTTGTCTATCTGGTCTATTTGGTCTATCTGGTTTGTTTGGTTACTCGTCACTCGGCCAGATGCAACGCAGGATGCACAAAAAGTTCGCCAGCGAGGCCGCAGCCGATGAAAGCACCGGAGGCGTAGCCTCTGGGCTACGTTGAGGATGCTT
>CXWL01003159.1_pt1 | contig 29503 bp, 26 predicted proteins | sample 590931 | NCBI WGS metagenome assembly CXWL01 (sample SAMEA3498368, study PRJEB10139) | groundwater metagenome | biome: water well; material: biofilm material | place: Germany | collected 2015-04-27 | reverse complement strand
CGGCAATCGACAATGAGCTTTTGCCCTGAGCATATTGATCGACTTTCTCCCCGGCTGCGACAAGCTGTTTGACTTGCGCTACATCTCCGGCCTGGACTGCTGCCAAAAGTTTCGGTAGCGGCGGGGGCGGCGGCGCCACCGGTGCACTCTGGCACCCGGCCAACAGGACGGTCCCCCACAACAGGATGACGACGGACAGCCATCGCAAGGGGTCAGAATAGCCGAAATATGTCAGCGCAAGAGTCATGGAAACCTCCAATCAGCTAGAACCATGTGAGAAGCAGTGAAGAGTGACGGGTGATGAGCGATTGGTAAAGAGCGTTGGTAATTTGCTGTGTTTTTCACTTCTCATTCTTCACGCCTCGCGAGAGGTGTCAGCAGGAGGCTCAAACAGGCAGTCCTCTTCATTCGTCGTTCGTGAAACGTCTGAATCCGGAAACGAACGACGCTTCACGAGATACGCTTCACGGTTCTTGAGCACGCCGCGGGCGATTTCAGCATCCGACTAAGAGCAGTCGAACATGGCGCTAAAACGGCCCGTGCACTGGATGGATTTACACCGGTCGCAGGTGCCGGTAATTTTGTTCTTCCAGTCGGTCTGCTTTTCGTCGATCTTGCATGTCGTGAGGCCGCCCTTCGAAATGACGACCCAGGGCTTGGTGCCTCCCGGCATGTTGACGACTTTGCAGCCGGGCGGGAATGGCAGCTGGCAGCTTTGTTTTTTCTCGCCTTTGACCATGCCGAAGCTACAGGTATGTTCCGTGGTGGCCCCTGTCTCCTCGCCAGGTGCGGCGATGGCCTGATCCGTCCAACTGAATGTTAGTCCACAGGCCAGGCCTAGGCTCATGATCAGTCCCCACACCACACGCATTATTCATCCTTTCGGTTCGTCGCGGCAGCGATCTCGCAGCGCGTGCCATTCCTCAGTGAGCGGGAGGGATTCTACCTGAACCGGCAAGCCTGCCGCCAAGTCTTTCAAGTGGGCGATTCTCGCTTCCGTGTCCGGGTGGGTGGAGAGATACTGCGGTATCGCGGGACCGCCCTGCTCCTGTTGCAAGGTGTCGAAAAAGCGGATCATGCCTGCTGGATCGAGGTGGGCGGCTAGGAGGAGGATCATGCCGTCCCGATCGGCTTCCTCCTCTGCGTCTCGGCTGTGTCTCAGGGTGGTCATGGTGCGGCCGGCCTGAACGGCAATGGCCGTCATTCCGCTCACGTCGCCCATCACTGCACCGATCAGGAGGCTCAGTCCCAGATCGTGCAACAGCGCTTTGGTGCCGTGCTGGTGCACGATATGCTGCATCTCATGCGCGAGCACCCCTGCCAACTCGTCCGGGGTATCGGTCTGTTGCAGCAGCTTGCGGTAGAGGACGATGGAGCCCCCAGGGAGGGCGATGGCATTCATGGCCGGTTGATCGACCACCGTAAGATGAAAGCGATAGTCGCTTCCCCTGGTCTTCGTCGCCAAGCGGGTGATGATGGTCTCCAGGGCCTGTTGCAGCTGTGGATCGGTGCAGCGATCGACCTCGGGCGCGACCTCCTTCAGCACGACCTCGCCGAGGTGCGTTTCGAACGTCATTGGCACGAACGGGGCAGCGAGTTCCGCCAGAAGAGGAATTCCCCACACCGAGAGTGAGACGAGTCCCACGACCGAGACGATGGCGGCGAGGATGATTCGCTGAAAGTGTCGGCTGGGGCTCATCGTCTGTGAGGCGACGTGTGGCTGCTCACGGACCACGCGAGTCAACGCCGCGAGGAATGCGGGGTCTTCGATGACCAGGGTTTCCGGCATCGCCTCAAGGCGGCCAGCCGTATGTTCCAACCGGATCGGTTCATTTGCGTAGGTCCCTTGCGTTTGCCGAATCTCGCGCGAGGGCCACCACGCGTGCGTGCCGTTCGGCCAGAGCAAGTCCAAGCCCGAGGGCTGGAGGTGAATGGTTACGCTCTGCCGTGCGCTGCTCTTGCCGTCATAGTAGATAGCAGGCCAAGAGGTCTGAGGTGCGGCCTGTGGTGGTGGCGGTGGAGGGGTAGAAGGCATCGGGGTTATCCAGGCAAGGCATCGACGTCTAAAAAGCTGCCCAATTCATCTCCCGTGGCGTTCGCCTGCTGAGCTTGTTGCACCATGGAATCCAGGTCGAGCGGGCCGTGCAAGCTGAGATGCTCCAAGTCGAATCTCCGCGTGCGGACGAGCACCCACGGCCAGGCCAGCCCAAGGGTCAGCAGTAAAAGCAGCGCATTCGTGGCGTAGAGCACACATAAATTCACTGGGGAGACGGTGGTGTGAACACGTGTATCTCCAAAGAGCGTGTGGTTCCAGAAATAGCGCCGTCGTCGAGTTTGGTACGACAAGAACACCAGTGCCACGGCCAGGAGGACGGCGATTACGGGAATCAGCACCTGCCAGGCGACGTCGGGCGTGTCATCGCGTTGCGGCATGGTGGCGTTGAAGAGGGAGGTATAGCCAAAGATGCTGGCGATCGCGATCCCTGGGATGACGATGACGCCGATGGCCCAATGGGCCACAAACATCTTAAACAGGTCCCATCCTCGACCGTCGAACCGAAAGTGCGTGGTGCCGAATGCGCTACGATCGGTGAGGTACTGGCGTATGGTGCAATCATAAAACGGGTAGTAGAGCCCCAACGTGAGCAGCGTCAGGAACTGCGTCTTGAGCGACAGGAGCAGGAACGGGCCAAGTTCACCGTGAAACGAAAATCGGATGCCGCGCCAAGATGTGCGGCTGAGGCGATACCGCATGGTGCCGATGCGTGCCACGGCAAAGAGTGCGAAGAGAGCGGCAGCAGACAGCATCCCACTCAGAATCCCAAGGTCTTGCCAGGCCAGAGCCCCATTGATGACAGACAGGCCCGCGAAGAGCAGCGCCGCCTTCACCCACCCCAGCAGGAGTTCCTTGCCGGTGCCGTGATAGCCGAACCGGTCGCCGGCAAATTCCGACTGCCCCCAGAGGTAGGCTCTCGTCTGTGCCTTGGCCCAAAAGGAGTAGAGGCCGAGCGTCAGGATGGTTTTGGCTAGGTTGAGAATCCATATGCCGAACAGATCCCAACCCGTGCCATGGAAGCGGAACCCATGGATGGAATAGAGCGAGGTGGGGTCGGTCGGTGGAGAGTCAGATGGTGTCGCGAGCTGAGAGTCCATGGCATCCGCAGTCAAGAATAAAAGTGATGCTACATTATCCGCTTGCGTAGGGATCCAGCAACAGGCTCAGATTTGGACGAAACTTGTTTTCTAACTGTGGTATCCTCCCGAGCCCTTGCAAGCCATAGTATCGGGCTAGCGGGAGAAGCATCCCATGAGGTGGTGGAGCCATCGTGACGTCTGATCCCTGGTCTCAATGTTTGAAGCGGTGGGTGGGAGGTGTGCTCTTGAGTGTGCTGTGTCTGAGTGCGAGTGCCCAGGCTGAGTGGTATGTGGCGGGGCAGGTGGGGAAAACCTTCCCATCGTCCCTCTCCAGTCTCGAAGGGGTTCCCGGGGCAGGGAACAATGCGGGAGCGACACTGAGTAAGCTGACCATGAACTCGGCCAACGCCTTGGGCGGCAAGCTCGGCTATTATTCGGAGGAGTATCCGTGGCTGGGTTTGGAAGCGGAGTATGTTCGCACGACCCTGGGGTTGCCGAGTCAGCCGTTTACGCATCAACGAGCAGGCACGACGACGCCGGGGACCTTGGCGTCCAGCGATTTTCGCGTGACGACTTGGGCCATGAATCTGATGCTTCGTTACCCGGGGGAGACGCTGCAGCCTTATCTTGGCCTGGGGGTCGGCTTGTTGACGCCCAGTTCGGACAATGCCACGAGCCCTGGGTTGAACCTCTCCACCGGCTTGCGGGTGATGTTGATGAAGCATGTGGCGGCGTTTGGCGAGTGGAAATATAACCGAGCGACCCTCGACGTGCGTGACCCGACTGACAGCAGCCGTCTGTTTTCTGGCACCTACTCGGCGCATACCCTCATGGCCGGTCTGTCGCTCCATGCCTCGTTTGCCGATTGGGGCTCCTCGGCAGAGTCGTCGAGCACGCGTTGTGTCTCCTGTGAGCAGTTCGACCGAGGAGTTGAGATCGTGATCGACGATGCGACGGCCCTGGCGACGGCCCCGCTTCGTATGACGCAGCAGGATGTCCTCATGGGCGTGGGCGCACTTGCGGCGGTCGGCGGGGCCTTTGCGCTGGATCACCCTATCCGTACGCTGGCGCAACAGAACACGACGAGTCGTGGACAGGATCTGGCTTCCGGCATCAGCGCTGTCGGGAGCGTGCAGGGATTGGCAGCCTTCAATGCGGTGGCGGTGGGAGTCGGTCTGTTTCAAGAGTCAAGCGGGCAGCCCAGCCGGTTGAAACAGGCCGGTCTCGTGGGGCTGGAATCGGAAGGCTTTGTGCTTGTGGCGACTGGTGCGCTCAAGGTGTTGGCAGGACGGAGCCGACCGGATCAGGATCGTGGGCTCACATCCTTTCGACCCTTCTCCATGGATGACTCGTTTGTTTCCACGCATACGGCGGCCAGTTTTGCCGTGGCGAGTGTATTTGCCGATCGTTTTGACGCGCCGGTCGGGTATGTGGCCTACGGTCTGGCGACGGCTGTGGCGGCATCGCGGATTTATAAAGATGTCCACTTTACATCCGATGTGGTGGCGGGCGGCTTGGTGGGCTGGGGAATCGGTTATTTCTTGAGTCGGCGGCACCTCGATGGCCCCACCGCATGGCGAATTGCGCCGCTTGCACTCGAACAAGGCGCCCGCACCGGGCAGGGACAGCCTGTCGTCACTGGCCTCCAAATCGGCCGGTCGTTTTAGTAGGATGTGGAAACAGTCCGCCAGCAGCGTGGTTGCGTCGTCTCTTTGCTGACTGCGGTGTTGTTGGACAGCCTGGTAGACCATTTTAACAACCTTTTTCGTTCCCTTGTGGCTTCAATATTATGGCACCGACAATTCTGCTCAGTTGTGAATCGATCAGCAAAACTTATGGGGTGAAGTCGCTGTTCACCAATCTGTCGTTGGGAATTTTTGACGGCGATCATATCGGGCTTGTTGGCCCGAACGGCTCCGGCAAATCCACCCTGCTCAAGATTCTTGCGAACCTGGAAGTGCCAGATACGGGGACGCGATCCATGCGTCGCCAGCTTCGAGTGGGCTATGTGCCGCAGCAGGCCGTCTTTCCGGAAGACCGAACGGTGGAGGACGTGCTGTCGGATGCGTTGGCGAACGAACGGTTGGATGCATCGGAACACATTAGCCGTGTGGCGATGGCGCTGAGCATCGGTGAATTTCCGAAGCCGGATCAGGTGGTGGCCACGCTCTCCGGTGGATGGCGGAAGCGTCTGGCCATCGTACGAACCCTGCTGCTGGAGCCCGAGGTGCTCCTGATGGACGAGCCCACCAACCATCTCGATGTGGAAGGCGTACTGTGGCTGGAGGAGCTGCTGAAGTCCCAATCGCGCGCCTATCTCGTCATCAGCCATGACCGGCGCTTTTTGGAGTCGGTGGCTTCCCTGATGTGGGAGTTGAACCGGTGTTACCCGAGTGGCCTGTTCGAAGCCAAGGGCCATTACAGCGACTTTCTTGAGCAACGTGAAGCCTTCTTGGAGGCTCAGGCCAACTACCAATCGTCGCTGGCCAACCGTGTGCGGCGTGAGGTGGAGTGGTTGAGACGTGGCCCCAAGGCGCGGACGACGAAAGCCAAGGGGAGAATTCAGTCCGCCGGCGAGCTTATCGAGGAACTCGGGGAGGTGCAGGCTCGAACCGCGCAGGCAACGGCAAGCATCGACTTCACGGCCTCAGGCCGCAAGTCCAAACAGTTGCTCCTTGCCCACCAGCTCACCAAATCTCTTGGTGGGAAACCCATTCTCACCGGGCTTGATCTGCTGCTCACGCCGGGGCAACGCCTGGGGCTCCTCGGACCAAACGGGAGCGGCAAAACGACCCTGCTTCGCCTGCTTGCGGGAACCATCAAGCCGGATGCGGGGACGCTCAAGCGGGCAGATTCGCTGCGGGTGGTGACCTTTGATCAAGATCGTGGCTCGCTGGACCAAACCGCGACGCTCCGCCGTTCCCTCGCTCCATCAGGAGGCGATCTCGTCATCTATCAAGACCGCTCCGTCCATCTGGTTTCGTGGGCCAAGCGATTTTTGTTCCGGCCCGATCAGTTAGATTTGCCTGTCTCGCGACTGTCGGGAGGAGAGCAAGCCCGGCTGCTCATTGCCCGGCTCATGCTCCAACCGGCCGATGTGCTCATCCTCGATGAGCCGACAAATGACCTGGATATCCCCACGCTCGATCTCTTGGAAGAGAGCCTGCTTGAGTTTAGCGGTGCGCTGGTGTTGGTGACCCACGACCGCTGGCTGCTGGATCGGGTGTCTACGCTCATCCTCTCGTTGGACGGTACGGGGAAGGCTGAGTTTTTTGCCGATTTTTCTCAGTGGGAAGCGGCGCAGGAGCGGAAGGCTTCTGCCGGCTCTCAGACTGATCGTCGGTCATCCGCCTCGGCGTCGGATTCAGCGGCCGCTCCGCCCCGCAAGAAAGGGCTTTCCTTTAAGGAACAAAAAGAGTTGGGCCAGATGGAGCAGAAGATTATGGAGGCGGAAGAGGCGCTTGCTGCCTGCCAAGTGGCCGTCACTGATCCCTCAGTGGCGTCAAATGCTGCCGTGTTGCACACCCGCCAGACCACGTTAGATGCCGCCCGCACCAAAGTCGAAGGTCTCTATGCCCGATGGGCGGAGTTGGGCGAGAAACGAGCTCCAACGGCTAGTGAGCGGTAAAGATTATCGAGAATCTTTACCTTCATATCCAGGCGAACCCCTGAACTCCGCGCGCTGACAGCGAGCTGCGCGCGTGAGTGATGGTGGATGCAACTGGGTCATGAGTCAGATGGTTCGTTCCTGCTTTTTCCCCTCCTCTTCAAAGGCAGGGGGATCAATAGGGGGGAGGCTCTTCTCCTCCTGTTTCTTCGTTGTGCCGCGTGTTTTTTGGTCGATCTGTGGCAGTTTCGCCGGGGTACGGCATTTCTGCCACAAACCCAAAGATTCCAACAGCCTGTTCTTTCACGTGTAGCATCCTATCGTATTGATTTTATATAGATTCACATCTTGATTTTATCTGGCATGAGCCTTGCTTTAGTTTAGAGCTGTGCGGGGTCAATCACATTAACTCTTACCTGTTGAAAGGGGTCTATCATATGAACCGTTTACTTTTGTCTGTGTTGGCATTGGCAGTGGCAGTGACTTTCTCGGCTCCTGCGTTTGCCGAAGATAAGAAGGAAGAGAAGAAGGACAAGAAGGGCCACTTCTCCACCGTGTTTGCTGAGAAGAAAGACGAGAAGAAGGACGAGAAGAAAGGCAAGTAAGCCTTTTTTCCTTCGGCCAGTGTTGGAGGGCCCAGGAGGGAGACAGCAGTCTCTCTGCTGGGCCTTCTCATTTTTCTGCGACCCCAGCGTTGTTCTTGCGTCGCTCGAAGACTCCACGTACCGCCACGGTACGCGTCGTCTTCTCGCTTGCTGCGGTTTAGCTGGACGGTCATTTTGAGTATCCTGCGAGCTGCCCCGGTGTTGGTGTGCCTCCGGTCTCCGCCTTGCTCGCTCCTTCCCTTCCCTTCCCCCTGATCAGTATTCATTGGCAACGTGTGACGCTTGACGGCGTGCTGGCCGGCAAGGGATAAGGTGGTATGACACAATTTTCTTCTGACCCATCAGGACGTGTGAAGTTGGCTCCTGGACAAGGCCGCGGGGTGCCCGCAGGCCACCAGTGGGTGTTTGCCGGGGAAATTTCCGAGGTCGCGGGAGATCCGGTTTCCGGAGCTATCGTCGATCTCTATACCGAGTCGAATCGCGTGATTGGGCGAGGGTTCTATAATCCTCACTCCAAAATTCGTGTTCGGATCTTGACCGTGCACGACGAACCGATCAACGAGGAATTTTGGCGGCGTCGGCTGGACGCCGCCATACGTTTCCGTGCCCGGGTGGTTGGTACGAGTACCGCCTATCGACTTGTGCATGGCGAGTCGGATTGGCTGCCGGGGTTGATCGTGGATCGTTATGCCGATGTGCTGGTGATGCAGACGTTGTCGGTCGGCATGGATCAGCGCAAGGAACTGCTGGCCGATCTCTTGCTCGATCTTACGGGGGCACGGGCCGTCTATCTGCGCAATGACGTCAAGAGCCGCGTCCAAGAAGGTCTGCCGCAGGAACTTGGGTTTGTGCGGGGTGAGGGTGCGACACGGGTCGAAGTCATGGAACATGGCGCTCGGTTTCTGGTGGATGTGGCGAGGGGGCAGAAGACCGGGTGGTTCTGTGATCAGCGCGAAAATCGGTTGGCGGCGGCTTCTCTGGCTCGGGGGCTGGACGTGTTGGAAGTGTTTGCCCACACTGGCGCGTTCGGGACGCATGCCGCGCTCCAGGGGGCGGCGTCAGTCACGGGCGTGGATGTCAGCGAAGACGCGGTCGCGCTGGCGCAGGAGCATGCCGTGTTAAACAAGGTTCAGGCGCAGTGTACCTATCGGGTGGGCGATGCCTTCGATGCCCTGCGTACCCTGGATCGGACCGGGCAGCGCTATGATCTTGTGATTCTCGATCCGCCCGCCTTCGCGCGGGCGAAAACCGCGGTGCCCAAGGCGCTTGCCGGGTATAAAGAAGTAAACGTGCAGGCCTTACGGTTGTTGCGTCCGGAAGGATTTTTGGTGACCTGTTCGTGCTCGCATTATGTGATGGAGGAAGCGTTTTTGGGGATGCTGCAGGCGGCAGCCCGCGATACGCACCGGCAGGTGCGATGGCTCGAACAACGGACGCAGGCGCGGGATCATCCGATCCTTGCCGCCATGCCTGAAACGCGCTACTTGAAGTGCGCGATCTTACAGGTCTTCTAGCTCGCCTGATTGATACACGCGCTTATGGTCTCGCTCCTCGATGCCCTCTGGCCATAACCAGAGGCCAAGCATGAGGGACGTAGTCACGCTTCACGTTTCCCTTGTCTGCTACTGCTCACAGGGCACTTGGAACACCTTCCGGTCTTCCAGCCGAACGGCGGTCAGCGTTTTCCCCCACACACAGCCGCTATCAAGCGCGAGGACGTGATTCTCCATGTGGAGTCCTAGCGCCGCCCAATGGCCACAGACGATCGTGACGTTGGCGCTCTGGCGACTGGGTACGGCAAACCAGGGGTAGTACCCAGGCGGGACGTCTGCTCGGGGACCGGAGAAGCCAAGGTCCATGTCTCCTGAGGCCGAACAGATCCGCATGCGGGTGAGCGCGCTGGTGATGACCGCCAGACGGGCGAACCCGCTGAGGGTATTCGACCAGACGCGAGGGGGGGAATCGGTCTTTTTCCGACACAGGGTCCAATAGTTCCCGCTTTTCAGTGTAAGTTCGACTTCCTCAGCGAGCGCCTTTGCCTGTGTCGGAGACCATTGCGGGAGGAGTCCCGCATGAACGAGGGCGAAGGCGCCTTCCATGTGGATCAAGGGGCGGGTCCGAAGCCAGGCGAGGAGTTCCTCACGGTCAGGTGCATCCAGGACCGATTGCAGGGTATCTCCTGGCATGGGAGGGCGACAGCCCTCAGCGGCAGCGAGCAGATGCAGGTCGTGGTTGCCCAATACCGTGACGGCACGATCTCCCAACCCCTTGACGAGGCGTAAGACCTCGACCGAATGCGGGCCACGGTTCACGAGGTCCCCGACGAACCACATGCGATCCTGGGCGGGATCGAATCGAATGTGGTTCAACAAGCGTTCCAATGGACGGACACAGCCTTGGATATCGCCGATTGCGTAGGTGGGCATTGAGAGTCCTAACAGGTTGCGGAAATACTCGATTCTTGCTCAACAAGATGTCGTCACGTCAGGTGTCTCATCAACACTGTGGCCGCTTGCAGGATACTCAGAAAAGCCGTCCAGCAAAACCACAGCAAGCGAAGAAGCGACGCGTACCCTTGCGGTACGTGGAGGCTCTGAGCGCAGCGAGCACGCCGCTGGTGGCCTTTTTGAACATTCTGCTAAGTGAGCACGCGCCAAAATGCTGGGTGGAGGGTAGCCGCTGTGCGCGTAAGAAGCAAGAGGGGCGGAGGGCTGGCGTCAGCGCGTGGAGGCGCCGGTGCAGAGGGATTCGATACGAAGATAGTCGGAGTGTAAGAGCTGCGTCATTTCATCAGGAGGGAGCGGTTTACTGAACAGATAGCCTTGGATCTCGTGGCAGCCGTGTCCGCGCAGGAAGGCCAGCTGCGCCTCTGTTTCTACCCCTTCGGCAATCACCCGCAGCTTCAGACTTTCGGCTAAGGCGATGATCGCGCAGACGATGGCGGCGTCCTCTGCGTTGGCGGGCAACCCCGTGATGAACGACCGGTCGATCTTCAGCGTATCCAGCGGGAACTGTTTCAAATAACTGAGCGACGAATAGCCGGTGCCAAAATCGTCGATGGCGAGGTGCACGCCCATGGTTTTCAGCTCACGCAGGGTTTTCACCGTTGACTCGACGTCCTTCATGAGGATGTTTTCGGTCAATTCAATTTCAAGATATTGCGGTCCCATGTGTGCTGTCGCCAAGGCCGACTGAATGGTCTCCAGCAGGTCGTGATGTTGAAACTGTAAGCTCGACAGGTTGATGGAGACCCGGATCGGCGGGAGGCCAGCCGTTTGCCACTGCTGTTGCTGGGTACACGCGCTACGCATCACCCATTCGCCAATCGATCGGATCAGCCCTGCTTCCTCGGCGATCGGAATGAACTCCGCCGGTGCGATCAGGCCGCGTTCCGGGTGATTCCAGCGAAGTAAGGCTTCGACGCCGACGATCCGGCTTTCGCGGATATTTACCTGAGGTTGGTAATGCAGGCACAGTTCGTTCCGCTCGATCGCTTTTCGCAGACAGCCTTCGAGGGCGAGGCGCTCGACCGCGCTTGCGTTCATGGCGTGGGAGTAAAAGCGATACGTGTTCCGGCCCTGTTCCTTGGCATCATACATTGCGGTCTCGGCATTGTTGACCAAGGTGTCAACGTCTTCACCGTCAGTGGGGAAGTGGCTGATGCCGAGGCTGGCGGACAGGACGATGTCTTGGCCGGCGATGAGAAACGGCTCGGCGAGCGACGCGAGGATACGTCGCGCCACGCGCGCCACGTCATTGTCCGAGGCCAATTCCGTCAACAGGATCGTGAATTCGTCTCCGCCTCGTCGTGCCACGGTGGATTGGTGGACCCCCTCAGCATGCCGGGCCACTGAATCGCTCTTACGGACACATTTTACGATACGGTCAGAGACCTCTTGGATGAGCTGATCGCCGGCCGTGTGACCGAGGGTGTCGTTGATGCGTTTGAATCGATCGATATTCATGTAGAGCACCGCGCCGACGCGTTCGTGGCGTTCGGCGTGGGCCAGCGTTTGGGTCAGGCGGTCGTGAAAGAGCCGGCGATTGGGAAGACCGGTCAACATGTCGTAGTAGGCGAGAAAATGTATCTGCTCCTCGGTCTGCTTCCGTTCGGTGATGTCCTGGATGGTGCCGACCATGCGGACGGCTCGTCCGTTGGAATCGTACACGGTCTCGGCTTCTTGATGGACGGTCGGCCCTGCGCTATGGGACGAGAGGAGGCGGTGGTCGAGGCTCAAGGGGGTTCCCTCTCTGAGGGTCGCCTGAAGGGCGTGATCCACGAGTTCCCGGTCCTCCGGGTGAATGATCTCCAAGAATTCCTCGTAGGTCAGCCGGTCGCCAGCAGAGATGAGGTTGCACATGCGTACGACTTCCTGCGACGCCGTCAGGTGCCCATGCACCAGGTCCCACTCCCAAGACCCGAGCCGTGCGAGGCGTTGGGCATGGGCCAGGCGGGCCTCGCCGGCGCGGAGGGCCTGGACTACGCCGGCGGATCGAACGCTGTAGTGTACACGATGCAACAGCAGGGGCGGATTGATCGGTTTGGTGATGAAGTCGGTGACGCCGATGTCATAGGCACGGGTGATCGATTCGAGGTCATCGAGTCCGGTGATGAAGAGGATGGGGATCTGATCTCCACCCGGCAGGTTCCGAAGCTGTGCGCAGGCCGCGAAGCCGTCCATGGGTTTCATCATCACGTCCAGCAGGACGATGTCGGGATGAATCCGGCCGTAGGTGTCGACGGCCTCAGCGCCATCGGCGGCTTCCTCGACGATCCACTCATCACCTCCAGCGTTTCACGCACCAGAAGACGGATGATCGGGTCGTCGTCGACCACTAGGGCGACAGGGTGCGGACGGGAGAGACCGCTAGGCATCATCGGTGGAACCTCGGATTCATTCTTACGCGCCCGTGCATGCGTAATTGACGATGGGGTGTAGGACTTTGGCGGGGTGCGGCATCTGAGGGTGTCACCTCACGCCTGAGCCTTTTCCTGTATCGGTGGGGAGGGCCACAGGCTTCATTGAGCGAAAGGTGGGGGCAGAACAATGTAAAGGGGGAGATTATCTCTTGTCGTGGTAGGGGGCCTCGATGAGGTGGGACCGAGGCGAGAGAGGAGATACGAACGATGAGCGATGAAGATCATCGTTCGTAAATGCGCTCAGGTATCACGAGGCGTTAGCCTGACGCTGGGGAGCCGTGAGCCCAAAGGGAACGGTGAACCAAACGGTGCACCCCTTTCCGGGGGTGCTGTCCATGCCGATGGTGCCGTGTAAAAGCTCGACCGCATGCTTGCAGAGGGCGAGTCCCAATCCCATGCCACCATGGACACGGGTGTGACGGCTATCTCCTTGCGTGAAAGGCTCGAAGAGCCGCTCACGATCCTCAAGACGGATTCCCACGCCGGTGTCGCGCACTTCGAAACGCAGTGTGATGGTGCTCGAATCGGAGGAGGCGAGGATGGCTCGCACGGTGATTCCGCCGTGCACGGTGAACTTGATCGCGTTGTCGACCAGATGGCGAAGAATCTGCTCCAACCTGCGAGGGTCCCCGTGAAGCAAGGTGGGGATGGCAGAATCCAGATTCAACTCAAACGAGAGGCCTTTGGCCTCGGCCTGTGACTTGTACGTGGTGGCCTGCTCAGAGAGCAGCGGGGCAATGCCGACATCGACGAGGTCCAAGCGGTCTTGATGGGTGTCCATCTCCGAATAGTCCAGGATATCGGCAATCATGGTCATGAGGGATTGCCCCGCGGTGTATATCGTCTCAGCATACTCACGCTGCTCGGACGAGAGGGACGAATCGATCAGGAGATGGGCCATGCCGAGGATCCCGTTCATCGGCGTGCGCCACTCATGACTCATCGTCGCCAAGAATTCCGATTTCACGCGGGACGCGTGCACGGCGGACTCGACGGCGGCTGTGAGGGCGGTGTTCTTTTCCTCTAATTGACGAGAGGCCAGACTCAGGGCCTCCATTGCGCGGCTCGCCCGGAGGACATAGCGAATCCGGTGCTCCAGCAAGAGTGGGTTCAGCGGTTTCGTGATGAAGTCGGTGGCCCCTGCGTCATAGGCTTTCGTAATGGAGTCGATATCGTCCAGTCCGGTCATAATGAGAATGGGGATTTGATCCTTGCCTGGGAGGCGTCGAATCGCCGAGCAGGTGGCGAATCCGTCCATCTCGGGCATCATCACGTCCATGAGAATGAGGTGGTACGGCGTCCGCGAACAGGCCGAGAGCCCGTCCCGGCCGTGGACCGCCTCATCGACGGTGACGCCCGCGTACTCCAGCACGCTGCGAGCCAGCAAGCGGATGACAGGATCGTCGTCTACAATCAGGGCGCGTGTGGCAGTGGCGAGACGTGGGGGTGTCATGGGGTTGACCGTTTGGCGAGTTCCTCAGAAAAAATGCGGACAATCTCACGATAGGCCTGTGAGACTTGTTCGAACAGCACGGTGGCTTCGTCGAGCCGTCGTTGGCGTCCGAGTGCTTCAAGCTCTTGGCACTGCTCCGAAAAATGCTGGGCTCCAAGGGTTGCGCTGCTGGCGGTGAGCTGATGCGAGGCGTTTTCAATGATCGGGGGGTTGTGCTCCTCTAACGCCTGCTGAATCTGATCGAGCAGGTCTTGGGAATCTTTGAGATAGGCGGCCATCAGCGTCGCCAGGAGGTCAGGGCGATTGGGTCGTTGCCTGGCCTGAATCGACTCCCAGGTGGCTCGATCGATGCCGTCATCTTGCATTGGTGAAAGGGGCGAATCTGTTGGTGTGGGTGATGGGCGGGTATTGGTTGGAGGCAAAAAGCCGGGCGATTGGGGGGTAGAGTTCTGGGTTAGCCATGGCTCGATCACCTCTCGCAATTGGAGTTGCGAAAACGGTTTCGCGAGGTAGCCATCCATGCCACACGCCAGGCACCGCTCCCGATCGCCGACACGCGCATGGGCGGTGAGGGCGATGATGGGCAGCTGCCGGCCTGAACGGGCGGTCAGCTGGCGGCGACGAATGTCCGCGGTGGCCGCGAAGCCGTCGATCTCGGGCATTTGGCAATCCATCAGGACGAGGTCGAACGGTTCGCGCGCTAAGCAGGCGAGGGCTTCGACCCCAGTGTTGGCCACGGTGACGTGGCAGCCGAACACCTCCAGCATGGCTGACGCGACGGCTTGATTGACAGGATCGTCTTCGGCCACCAGCAGGCGTGCGCCTGCGAAGGGGCTAACGGGGGTCGGCCAGGTAGGTTCCTGGATCGTTTGGATCTGCCGCTGTGTGCCCATGACGCGACACAGGCAGTCAAAGAGCTCGCTCTGTCGCACGGGTTTGTCGAGGGAGGCGGCAATGCCGGCTTGGGGAGCCAGCACGCTGTCGTTGGACCTCATCATGATGAGGCCCAGGTCCTCGACGGTGTGTTGCTGTCGGATGGCCTGTGCCAGGCTCAGCCCATCTAGGTCGGGCATCAGCCCGTCTACCATCGCGAGGTCGTAGGGTTCGTGCTGCTCAACGGCGTGTTGTAGCGCAATGAGCGCCTCGGGTCCGGATGCTAGGCTGGTACAGGCGATGTTCCAGCTGCGCAGGTGCCGTTCCAGGATCGTGCGATGGGTGTCGTGGCCATCGACGATCAATATCCGGAGGCCCCGTAACTGATTGGTCGACTGTGTGTGTGGCCTGGCAGCGGGATCGACATAGTCGGCGTGGTCCAGCTCGACCGTGAACCAGAGGGTCGAACCCGCACCCGGTGCACTGTGAACTCCCACCGATCCCTTCATTAAGGCGACCAGTTGTTTGACGATGGTGAGTCCTAATCCCATTCCTCCATATTGTTTCGTCATAGACCCGTCGGCCTGCGAAAAGGCGTCGAAGATGAGGCTCTGGGTCTTTGGTGTCACGCCGATGCCAGAAGCCTGCACCTCGAAGTGGAACAGGAGCCTCTCGGTCTGCTGGGGATCTATGCTGACGCGCACGGCCACTTCACCCTGGTCGGTCAGCTTGATNNGGGAGGCGATCGTCAAACAGGCAGCCTAACTCCAGGTGTTTGCTGTGTGCGTGTTCCTTCAATAGGTCGAACACTTTTGTCACGGTCTCGCGGAGCGGGAAGGTGACCCGTTCCAGCTTCAGTGTGCCGGCTTCGATCGTGGAGAAGTCGAGGATATCGTTGATGATGGCCAGCAGGGATTGTCCATTCCGATGAACGGTGTCGGCGAATCGTTGTTGCGTGTCTGTCAACGGCGTGCCCAACAGTAGCTCGGTCATCCCTAGTACGCCGTTCATCGGCGTGCGCATGTCGTGACTCATATTGGCCAGAATTTCACTCTTGGCCCGGCTCGCGTCGATGGCGATCTCGGTGGCGCGCCGAAGTTCCTGTTCCGCTTGTCGTCGCTGATGCGCTTCCAGGACCAATGCGATGATGTTGGCCAGTGCATTGGCGAAGTGATGTTCCTCGATGGTCCAGACTCTCGTCGCATCGTCCGTTTCATGGCAGAGGACGCCGGCGAAGGTCCCGTCGATCAGGAGCGGGGCGTCGAGGAGCGGCGCTCTCTCTAGTACGTATGTCAGCGAGTTCACCGAACCGAGGGCACACGAGGGTCCCTCTTTCCCAGGAGGCACGTCAGGGGGCGTGGCGACTGTGGGCACGAGCGTGCCGGCGTAGGTCGCCTGGGTCCGTTCTTCCTCAGTGAGGTGCCGGGTTCTCGTGCGATCGAAGAGGTCAAGACATCGGAGGGTCCCCTCTTCCTGGTCCACCAGCCAGATGCTGACGCGATCGACATTCAGTGTCTGTGCGGCGGACTCCGTGATGTCACTAAATGCGGTCTCCAACGCATCGTGATACATCGTGTCACGACGAATCAGGGTAAAGAGAGTGTCCTGCTGCCGTCGGAGGGCCGTGTGGGTGTGCTCAAGGGAACGGTTGGCGTCGACTAATTCCGCCGTGCGTGTCGCGACCGTTCCCTCCAGCGAGCGACGGATCTCCTGTAACGAGGCCGCCTGGGCGGTCAGAAGTCGACTAGAGAGGGTGATCACTTCCGTGAGGTGTTCGAACTCTCCTTGGTGTGGTTGACGCGGACGGTGTGCGGTTGGAAGGCCTGGGTTCTGGGGGTTCGGCCCCGAGTCGAGCGTGGCCAGGGTGCCTTCCAAATGGGTCACGGTTCCTCTGAAGACCCGGGTCACTCGCTGAAGCGCGAACTGGACCGCGAGCCCACCGACAGCAATCAGGATCAGCATCACAGCGAGGAGGAGACCCGCAGCACGTTGTTGCTGGTCATGCACCGAGTGTAAGGAGTATTCGATACGCACCCAGGCAGCCACCGTCCCCTCGTTGAACAAGGGCTCTAGAATAATGAGTAGAGGGACTCCGGCTGCATCCGTTCCCCTGTCGATTACTTCGTACGGGCTGGTTTGGGATTCCCGTCCCTGTGAGCCAGCGAGCGGACTGCCGATCCGTTGGGGATCCTTGGCGGCAACGACATGGTGATGCTGGTCGATGATATCGATCTGCCGAATGTCGGGATCGTCTAAGTATCGCGTGATGCCCTCTTGGAGGCGGACGAGGTTATCGAGAACCGCGGCGGCCCCCATCGTGGCAAAGGTTCGGCTCAAGGCCAGCGCCTTGGCCTGCGCAGCCTGTTCAATCGCCCGGCTTTCCTCGATCACCATGAGGGTCCCGATTGACACCATTGTCGCCAGGACCACCAGACACAACCCGATGCTCAGGCGTAGGCGAAGACTCCCGGCCCAGATGCGATGGAGATTGGAGAATCTATCTGAAAAGGATGGTCGAGGCATGGTGTCAGCGTACGCACTCCAGCGCATGGGGGAGTGCCTCGGAGGAATGTCCGGTCATCTCTCGAAAAAGGGCATTCAGCATGGGGTGCCAGGCTGTCTGTGTGTGTCGAGCCTGTGGACGCCTTCCGACATGAAACTCATCGGTGACGTTCGAAACGGTGCGGAGCCGGAAATCGACAGACATCGCGAGTCCGTATCTGAAGCAATCGTCCGCGTCCGCACCCGGTGCGACGAAGAGCCCAACGACAGGCATGCCGTCCTCCATTGAGGGCGTGTCAGGATAGTCCCCAACGTATATCGGTAGAATCGCAGTCGTTCTTAAAGGTTCTCGTGTTTTTGGGGCAGTAGGTGGAATGGCGGCATGGACAGGGTCGAGCCAAGTTGGCGGCCGCCGGTTACGCGTGTTCTGCCAACGTATGGCCATCGAACGGCAGGGATGGGTGCCCAATCTGGTTCATGGGGTTCACCCAGTATCCCGGCGTGCCGTGTTGTTCGTGAATTTGGATGCCCGGATTTGGTGGCGGGAGGTCTAGGGTTCGGGGGAGGATGACGCGCTTCGCAGTTCCGCATGGAAGACGGCACAGACGGCTTGGTATTGTCCCTCAAGCTGGGTGAAGGTCCCGTAGGCCTGGTCCAACGCCTGACTGCGTCCGCTCTGTTCCAGTTCTTGACAGAGCGTGGCCATAGTGACGGCGCCCAAACTGGCACTGCTGGATTTGAGGCGGTGGGCCAGGGATTGGATGGTCTCTGCATCGTGAGTTTCGACTGCCGTACGCAATGTCTCGAGAAGCTGCTGAGCGTCCTCCAGAAACTTCGTCATCAGTGTGGCCAATAAATCGGGTCGGCCTGGCCGCTGCAGGGCACGGATCGGCTCCCAGACCTTTCGATCAATTGCAGCCGAGTCCATTGTGGATAATGAGGGCGTCGGTTGAGGGGACTCCTGAGCGTGCCAGGATGCCGGTGGTGCCGACTCCGAAGCGGAAAGGGTGGCGGAAGCCGTCATCGGATCGCTTGATGGACCGCTCGACGGACCGCTCGACGATTTCCAACGGGCCAACAAGGCTGCGAGTTGTTCTTTGGTGAACGGTTTCGTTAGATAATCGTCCATGCCGGCGGCCAGGCACCGTTCCCGGTCCCCGGTCACGGCATGCGCGGTTAAGGCGATGACAGGCAAGGGGGCCCCAGCCCGATTTCGCAGTCCATGTCGGCGGATTTTCGCGGTGGCGGTGAACCCGTCCATCTCGGGCATCTGGCAATCCATGAGGACGAGATCGAATGTGTGGGCCGACAATGCGGTCAGGGCTTGGCATCCTGTTTCAGCCAGGGTGACCTGACACCCCAAGATGTCCAGCATGGCCAATGCCACCTCTTGGTTCACCGGGTTATCTTCTGTCAGCAGGACGGTGAGACCCGTGAAGGGGAGTTCCGGCGTGACGGGAACCACGGTCTCCTGCGTGTGAGCCGCACGAGAAGGTTTCAACACGCGGAGCAGCCCGTTGAGCAAATCGCTGTGTCGTACGGGTTTGGTTAAGTGGGCTTCAATGCCGGCCTGCGCGGCCTGCTCGCTTTCGTGTTTACCATCGACGGACCTCAGCATCATCAAATGGGTCCGGTCGAATTGTCGATGGCCTCGAATGGCCTGGGCCAGCTGGAGCCCATCCATTATGGGCATATGCATGTCGAGAATCGCGACGTCGTATGGCGTGGCGAGAAGGGCGGCCTCGTTCAGCGCCTCCAACGCGTCCGCTCCGGAGGCCACGCTGTGAGAGGTCATGTGCCAGGCGTGTAACTGATGTTCGAGAATAGTACGGTTTGTGGCGTTATCGTCGACGATCAAGGCGCGCAGGCCGTGCAAACGTCCTTCATCGTCTGGATTGTGCACGTCACCTTCTTGCCCTTTTCCCAGCCGGAGGGTGAACCAAAAGGTGGAGCCGTTGCCGAGCTCGCTCTCGACGCCGATGTTTCCCCCCATCATCGTAACCAATTGCTGCGCGATGGCCAGGCCCAGTCCTGTTCCGCCATATTTTCGCGATGTGGACCCGTCGGCTTGCGTGAAGGCCTCGAAGATCCGAGCCTGTGCCTCCAGGGCGATGCCGATGCCGGTATCGACGATTTCAACACGCAACAGAATCTCGTCGGGTGGCTTCTCCGACACGAACCTCAGGCGGGCCACGACCTCGCCTCGCTCTGTGAACTTGATGGCATTGCCGATGAGGTTCACAAGAATTTGACGAAGACGGCTGGGGTCGCCGATGAGGTTCAACGGCACGTGTTCGTCCAGCAGGTAACCGAGTTCGATCCCCTTGGTATGGGCTCGTTCGGCCAACAGGTCGAGGACTTCTTCGATAATAGTGCGTAGATGGAACGGCATCCGCTCTAACGAGAGTTTGCCCGCTTCGATTTTCGAGAAGTCGAGGACGTCGTTGATAATCGACAGCAAGGCTTGTCCCGATCGATGCACGGTTTCGGCAAAACGGTGCTGCTTGTCGTTTAAGGGCGTCGCGAGCAACAGTTCGGTCATGCCTAGTACGCCGTTCATGGGGGTCCGAATTTCATGGCTCATATTGGCGAGAAACTCGCTCTTGGCTTTGCTGGCGGCTTCTGCGGTGTCTTTGGCCTGCCGTAGCGCGTTTTCCGCGCGCCTGCGATACATGAACTGGCCGATTTGCCCCCCCCAGGCTCTGCATCAGGGCGTGCACCTCTGTGTCCGGTGCCTTGATGGAGTGGCTGTAAAACTCCAGGACCCCTTCCACTGACGACTCCACGATGATCGGAAAGGCACAGGCCCCACGCAGTCCTTCTTGCTTCGCGATCGCCAATCGAGGAAAGTTGTCGTCCGAGCCCACATCCGCCAACCAGGTAGGGTCGGCGCCATGCCAGACCCGTCCAGGTAAGCCGATGTCGGATGGAAAGGTCATCGATCGACTGGCCTGGACAAAGGCTTCGCCGCGTCCTGATGGGGTATGCCAGGCACCGGCGCATCGAAGCACGCGTTGATCCGACTCCACGACCCATATAAGTCCGACGTCCCATCCCAGCAACTCGCACACCGCCTGTAAGAGATTGGGGCCAGCTTCCTCAAGGCATTGAGCCTCGGCCAAGATTCGTGTGGTGGCATGTTGCACCGCGAGCAACTGCGCTTTCCGCTTTCGCTCGGTGATATCCCCAACGAAGGCGCAGAAGGTGATCGCCTCCTTCGATTGTAATGCCGTGATCGCCAGTTCCACCGGAAACTCGGTGCCGTCGCGCCGGAGCGCGGTAATCTCTATGCGGCGGTTCAACACTGTGGTGATGCCGGTGGCCAGATACCGTTGGAACCCCGCCGCATGGGCCCCTCGATAGGCTGCCGGGATGATCGTGTCGGCAAGGTTGCGCCCCAGCGCCTCCGCCCGCGACCACCCAAAGATGGTCTCTGCGCGCGTGTTCCAGTCCGAAATCCTGCCGAAAGCATCCATCCTGACGACCGCATCCAAGGCGTTGTCAATAATAAGGCGAGTGGTGGTTTCGCTGTCTTGCAGATGTGCGACAAGGGGGGCGGTGACAAGGTGGTGAATGAGCCACCCTATAAAGAAGATGAGGCCCACAAGCGACCCCCCCCCAAGCGCCAACACGAAGCTGTGGGTGTCGACGATATCTTGGGCGTTCCTTTTCACCTGTTCGCGTTGGGTCCGGGATTCTTCCACAACGGACAGAATCGCTTGGTGATGTCGGTTATAGGCGTCGGTGAGGCGGCCATACGCGAGTCTGTGGGCCTCGCGTGCGGTCCCATTCAACAGGGCTGGCACAAATGCGCTTTCCCAGGTATCAAAAAAATCGGACGCAGGCTGGTACGACTTTTCAATGAGCAGTGTCTTGAGTCTCCCTGGCGGCAGGGTCTGGGACCAACTCTGATGGTTTTGCTCGTACGTGCGACGTAAGTTTCTTCCTCGTTGGATGAGTTCCTCCGTGCGCTGAGTGGAGTCGTGAAGGCCCAACAATTGGAGCGTGACGAGGTAGGATTCGAGCAAATTTGCCGGCGGAGGCAGGACGTCAGCGATCACCTCTTCGGCCTGTTCAATCTGCCAGTAGAGGGGGCCGTTTATCTGAACGGTCGATAGGGTGGTATACGCAAAGAGGCCAAAGAGAAGAGCACCTATGAGCGCTATTCCGACAAGGAGGCCCAACTTGGTTGTGAGGGTCAGGGAAAGGTTGTTCTTCATTGGTTCGAAGACAAAAAGAGCGCGTGCAGGAAAATCCTCTTATGGTCCTTCTCACCGTTTTCGGCTAAAGATTTGGAAACTTGATCAACTCGTATGGATTTGTGGTCGCTGAGGAAAGGGCGATGCAGGAAGAGAATGGGAAAGCGCCAGCGTCATCGGAGGGAGGGCTTGGATGCTCCGGCTCGATTCAGTGAAGAAGGCATCATATAGAAGGCGGCCGGCTCTGAAGGGTTGGAGTAATTGCGGGGATCTTGGGTTTCCTCTTGGTGTTAAGCCACGCGGGTGGTGAACGTGCCTGTGACAATGCCCGAATACCGTTCGGTGTGATGCCCTGAACGCACACGGTGGGGTGTCGGCGATCGAATGGCAATCGAGGCCATTTCTCGAGAGAAGGGCAACTCAAGGAAAATGGGTGTGGTGCGGTTGGGAAAGGCTGTCGAAATACTGCTAGGGGTATTTGGCTTCAATGACACTGCGAAGGCCCCCGCGGGCGGAGAATTCTCCCTTGACGGTGGCCTGTACGGGTTGGCAGGCCTTGACGACATCTTGGAGAATGCGATTAACGGAGTTTTCATAAAAAATACCGACACTTCGATAGGCATTGATGTAGAGCTTGAGCGACTTCAACTCCAAGCAGGCGCGATCCGGCATGTAGCGTAAGGTAATGGTGCCGAAGTCTGGCAGACCGGTTTTGGGGCAAATGGCGGTATACTCAGGAATCTCAATGGTGATTTCGTAGCCCGCGTACTGATTGGGAAACGTCTGGATCTTCGGCAAGGGCGTTGAAATCCCGCTTTTCGCATGGGCTTCGTTGTAGTCGAGGGAAGATTTTCTGGGTGTTTTCCGAGAGGGTGTCATAATTGCTTCATCCAGTCGATTTGTCCAATTTTTTCTAATTCAAAATACATCGTGACCCACGGGCAAATCATCTCAGGGTACACTTCGCAATAGCCACCTTTGCGAACACCACCGCAAGGTCCGTGGCTCATGAACTTGGGGCATTCCGACTTCACAAACCCATCCGGAGCGGGCGGGCGGTTGTGGACTCCCCCAGTAAACTGGGCCCCCTCCTCTTCGCCGGGGATTATGACGCGTAACGGCATCCACTCTCCTCTTCTTGGGTCACTCTACACCCGACTCTTTCGATTCGGCAATGGATACAAGAGAATTTCCCTCTATCGAACGGGGGGACGGAGCATTAGGAGGGGGAGAGGGAAGGGTGCGATTCGTCGCCAGGGTTAGGGGAAGCATAACGAGAGTGGTGGCATCGTTCGGTTAGGGCCAAAGGCCTAGCGGTGCTGATCTCCCCATAGGTCTTCTATTGTTGCCTGTGGGTCTTCTGCTAAGTTGCATGAATATCCAAGACGTTATACCATTCACTCTAAAGTCTGTCAGAGTCTGGCAGATGGGAAGTTTAGCGTTGACTTTATTCGCGAGGGTTGATTAGATTTACTCACTGGCTCGCCAAAAAAACGAGGGCCGCTTGTAGTTGGTCCTAATCTTCACGTTCAACACCGTCTGTGTTCGATAAAAGGAGGCAACCTCATGAGTCTCGATTATGTGAAGTTTACCCCAGGGTTTGATCGTTTCATGCCAAAAGAGTATAGAGATATGGTTGAACATGGCCCCTTTGGTAAGAAAATAAGCGTGTCGCAAATGGGGAGCTTTAAAGAAATTCTTGAAGAGCATCCCATGTGTGCAGGATGTGCAATGACGTTGTTTATTCGGTTGGCGATCATTGCGTTCCCCAACCCGGAGGATACCATCACTGTCGGTACGGCTGGTTGTGGACGGTTGGCCATCTCTCAAGCGGCTATTCCTTTTGTGTATGGCAATTACGGCGACCAGAACGGTGTGGCGAGTGGATTGTCGCGTGGCTTACGACTTCGCTTTGGCGATAAGCCAAAGGATGTGGTCGTGATCGCTGGCGATGGGGGAACTGCGGATATCGGGTTCCAGCAGGTCCTTCATTCCTGGTTTAGAAAAGAGCGCTTTACTACGATCATGTTGGATAACGAGGTGTATGGGAACACGGGGGGCCAGGAAAGCGGGATGACCAATAAGGGTGCCGTGCTCAAGATGGCTCCATTGGGGAAGAAGTTTGAGAAGATGGATATGATACAAATGGCCAAGATTTCAGGGTGTTCGTACGTGGCCACCGTCGTACCTAACAATCCCCGCCGTGTGGAGAATGTCATCAAGAAGGCTGTGTTGATTGCGCGAGAAGTCGGCTCCACCTATATTCAGGCCTACACATCCTGCAACATTGAATATGCGATCCCCACCGACCAGGTGATGGAAGACGCGAAGAATGTGGAGAACGACCGGTATCAGTTCTCCGAGTACATCACGGACGAGGCTAAGCAGTTCTTGGTGGAGCGCTATGGCTACAAGGAATATCTCCCCAAGCCAGCAGCAGCAGCTCCAGCAATTTCAAAGGCCTAGCGTCGGAATCGGCAAATACTTAGCGTGTCGATGTTTGGTTGACGAAGGAGGAGGGCGATGGCAAAGCGATTTAACATTCGGATGGCAGGCGTCGGAGGGCAAGGGGTTGTGACCGGCTCTCATATTCTCAGTACGGCCGTCATCATTGCAGGGGGGGAGAGCACCATCGTCCCGTTCTACGGATCGGAAAAGCGAATGGCGCCAGTGGAAAGTTATGTGCGGGTGTCCGATGAGCCAATTTACGAGATCGGTGAAATCACCTTTCCGCACATCATTATCATTTTCCATCCGCAGGTGATCACTCACGGTAAGTCGTACACGATGCCATTCTATTTTGGTCTTAAAGAAGGTGGCGTCGCGCTGATTAATAACGATGGGCCAATGAAGCTACACAAAGATCAGGCGCGTGAGCTGGAAGAGCGGCATGCGAAACTTTATTATCTGCCAGCCACAAAAATTTCGTTGGAGGTCGCAGGGATTGACCTTGCGACTAATATGGCGCTCATGGGAGCCATCGGTTGCATCACGGGACTCACCACGCTTGAAGCACTTGAGGCGGCCGTGAAGGACCGCTTCTTGGGCAAAGGCTTCGTGGTGTCCGGTGGAACTGCCGCGTTGGATAGCGTAGTTGAGCGGAAATTCAAGAAAAAGCAGGAACTTATTGACAAGAATGTCGCAGTTGTGAAGGCGGGCTGGGACTTTGCCGCACAGAATGGCTGGGATTTGCCGTTCAAAGCCACGAAGAAAGCTGAAGATGCGGCGGAAGCGGCGGCAGCTGCAGCAAGGGCCTGATTCGGAGAGAGGTAAACTATGTATCTTGTTGCGAATATAGACATTGATATTTGTGCGCAGAAGAGCTGTAAGCTTTGCACCCAATACTGTCCCGAAGCCAACACCATTCAGTATAGCGAGGAGATGGGCAAGGAGAAGGGCTACAAGTATGGTTCTGCATACGTGGCCGTGGATCGGTGTAAAGGATGCGCTCAATGCGTATGGGTGTGCGACAATATGGCCAAGAATTTTGCGATTAAGATGATCATGATCGATCAATTGCCGATGGCCGCCATAACGGACAACATCACGTATGGAGAGAAGTCGACCATTGCGGTCTTGTCCAATCCAATGGTTGTTGGGGAATAGGGAGGTACGGGAGTGGCCACGACGCCAGATACAAGAGAACGCATTATTGTTCCGGGTCCAGCCGGATTCCATCCTCCGTCAGCGGCTCAGTTAGGGGTTGAGCTACCTGAGCCAGGTCAGGGGCTCTACTATGGATTACTGGAGCCCAATGAAGATAAGGTCATCGAAGAGATGGCCCGTAAAATGTTGACCAGTCCCAACGCCACTATCTTCCCGGGACCAATGGTACTCTGGGCGTGGAATGATCATGCCGTTGAAAAGGCTACGGCGGTCCTGGAAATTGCCGCCCAGCTTCCGAATGTCATGATCATCCCTATGCCGGACTATCGCCCAAAATATCCGAAGATCGATCCGGAAGAGGTCATCAATCCGAACCATCCGAACTTGACGATTTGGGGCAATAAGATCGAAGCCTGCATCTTCATCGGAGTGCATTGCCATTACGCCAACTTGACCTTGAAAATGATCCGTGCAGGAACGAACTGTCTTACGATGGCGATCTGTGCGGAACAAGGGCATGAAGATGCGATGCTGACGATTCGGGACTCAGATACGATCAAGTTGAAGAAGACCGCGCAAATTTTCAAGCGGGTGCGCGAAGAAATGGGTATTAAGTTACCAGAGAACGGTGAGAACGTACGATTTACCGGCACGCAATCAAAAGTTCACGGTGGGAAGACCCATGTTAATCCTCTCACCTTTGTACCCGCGGCGTCGGGCCTTGCTAGTGCGGCCACCTTTGGCCATTCGGCCGACCAGATGAAGCGTGAAGGCTAAGGTCGAGAAACACGGGCGATACAGACAAGAGGTGTCATGATGAGCGAAGCACTCGAAGTACAGAAAAAGACAGACCCGCAGGGCGATTCCGTTACTAGTGTCGCTGTCCCTAAGCCGGCACCTTCGGTAAAAAAAGATCCCCACGCTGAGGCTAAAAGTCAGCGGGTCGTAACCCCAGAGTATATGTTTCATGAAGCCCCGAGAACAAAAGAGTTCATTACCGGGAGCGAGGCGGCTAAAGAAGCTATTCGTCGGTCGAATGTCGACTTGGCTATTGCCTATCCGATTACTCCGCAAAGTGAGACCATGCAGTTGGTCGGCGTATTGTATGGTGAAGGTTATGTCAAGGAGTATTACCGTGGAGAGGAAGAAGTGGGGGTGATGGCAGCTATCGCAGGTGGCTCTCGCGCTGGAGTGCGATGTTTTACTGCGACTGCTGGACCAGGGACGCTGAGGGGCCTTGAGGGGATCGCCTCTTGGCCTGGGCATCGGCTTCCTGCCGTCGCAATGTTTACCTGTCGAGTGGTCAATGCTCCGTTGGCGATTCAGCCGGATAATATTGAAGTGTCCTACCTCATGAATTGCGGCATGGTCCTTTTCCATGCTGAAAATCAACAGGATATGTTCGACTTTCTGATGGCGGGTTTTATGATCAGCGAACACAACGATGTAACTCTCCCAGTGGGTGTGTGCTGCGATGGATTTTTTGTGACTCACGCTCGAGGTTATGTGCGAATGCAGGATCGTGGAATCAAGTTGCCCCCACGCGAACCGTGGCGTGGAGCGGTGCCGGTCTTAGACGCGGAAAATCCTCCCGCCCGTCTTTCACGAGACGCCCCGGTGCAGAAATCAAATTTCATGGCCTACAATATTCATGCGGTGTGGCAGCAGGAAGTATGGGCTGCCGTGGAACGGTCTCGCCGTTACATTAAGAAGTATATGGGTGGGCTGCTCACGGCTGAAAATGTTGAAGGTGCTGATGCTATCTTGATTGCGTCTGGCAGTGCCGCGGCTCAATCCAGAGAAGCTGTCAGAATTTGTGCGGAAAAAGGGATCAAGGTAGGACTGATCAAGATTCGGTCCTTGCGGCCATTCCCTACAGAGGAATTACGTCTGCTTTGCGCGAAAGCCAAAGTGATCGTTGTGCCAGAATTTAATTATGTCGGCTGGTTGGCAAAAGAGATAGCAACGGCAATCTATGGCTTCTCTAAAGCTAAGATCATCGGTGGGCCTCGGGTCTATGGCGGGCAGTCGATGCCGGTTGAGTTGATCGTCGACGAGGTTGAGTCTGGCTTAACCGGGAAGAAGTCGACCAACGTCGCGCTGTCTTCGATCATGGGAACGGATGTTGATCCTGATGCTGTGTCTCACTTCATGCGCAGCATTTAAACGCTGAGCGATCACATAGTAAATGTGAAGGCCCGTCCCCTAGCTGTGGACGGGCCTTCGTTTTTATTAATCCATCCTTCTTACAGGAAATACAGCAAGATTTTTAGCCTTGCAGGTCTTCCTGGACCAAGTCTTCGCTCTCTGGCATGCCATAGGCGACATATTTTGCATAGGAGAGATAGATCATACTACTATCCCGCATGGCGTGAGTCCCATGTGTCATACGTTCTACTATGGAAGGGTTAGATCCTGGAGCTGATTTTAAAAAATTTAGCTGTTCTTCCAAAACTTTGTTATAGGTTTTCATCGCCTGCTCAACATCTTTATAGGCTTGCAATATGATTTCTGTCATTGTCTATTCCTCCACCTTGCGCGAAAGCCAACCCATTGCTATCTTTCAAATCACGATACACCACGATCTATGGAGGGTCAAATAAGGTGCCCACCTCCTCACGAATCGTTGGGAATGATGTTTGGGAATCGCTGGCCCAAGTAACGGGACTCGACTTTCTCAGCGAGAAGTCGGCACCTTCGAGACAGTTGTGTGATGACGTCCTTGAATTGTCAACTCTGTTTACTCGAAAGCGAGATAGCCTTGGGGCCGCCTACCTCGACCACGAACGGCTTCACCGAGCGTATCTAAGTTATTTCCTGCCGGTGAACTTGGCAAAGGTTCAAAGTCTTTTAGGGGAAATGCCAAAGCCTGCTGTGGGCTTGATGGGAAGTGCTGCTTCCTATCGCGTCCTTGATCTAGCGAGCGGGCCGGGGACGGGAGCGCTTGCGGTCCTGGATTGGTGGCGGAACCAGCGCCAGCACAATGACCAGACATGGACGTTAGAGCTTTTCGCGGTTGATCGATCTTCTGTTTCGCTTGAAACGACGCAGAAGCTGTGGTCGGCATATCGAGCGGCTTCCTCCCTTCCCCACGTTCACCTGCAAACATGTATCTATGACCTGGAGCGGGAGAAAGGGGCAGGGCTTTCGGATCGCTTCGCTAGTCAGTTGGGGACTGAGCCGTTTGACCTGATTATGATCCACAATGGCTTGAACGAATTATTTCTTGGAGATCCGGATCCTGTTTCCCGTCGGATCGAACTTCTTCTTGCTTTGCTTCAGCGCCTCAGCCCTCATGGGACCATGATGATTGTTGAGCCCGCTCTTCGAACGGTCGCGCGGGAATTGCATCACATTCGAGATGCACTGCTGGCAGTAGAAGCGTGTACGGTGTATGCCCCCTGCCTGCATCATCAATCCTGTGGTGCTCTTGTGAAGCCTGATGATTGGTGTCATGAAGAGCGACCGTGGGTAGCCCCTTCGTTCATTGAGCAGATTGATCGTCAGATTGGACTAATCAAGGATGCACTGAAATTTAGCTACCTACTGCTCCGAAAGGACGAACAGACTGTCGTCTCACGTGCACCCAATGTCTATCGGGTAGTCAGTGAGCGCCGAGACCTTAAAGGAGAAGCGCGTGTATGGGTGTGCAATGAACTCGGTCGTGGAGAGCTCGGACGTTTAGATCGAGAACAGTCTCTGTTCAATGAGGAATTTAGTCTTGTCGGTCGAGGAGATATTATCGCCGTCAATGAGATTCGACGAAAAACAAAAAACGGGCAAGTGTCACCGATAGGACGAATTCCAAGTGACGCGCAGGTAGACCTTGTCCGTCGGCCAGCGTGAGGCTAGTCAGCCTCTGGCTCGCTATGACCATGGACATGGGTGACGCGATCTTCATCGAAAAGTTCCTCCATCTCCTCGGCCACCATGTCGCGGTCGTTAGGAACGGAGATTAGAGGAATTTCTCGTTTGGCGCGAACCTGAAGTTCAGCCGGAGCCGAAACAGGTTTTTTTGACGGATCTTGTATAATCATGCTTTCAGTATACACGAAAAATGACCCGCGTTGCTGCTATTCGTATTGCGCCATCTAAAATCTTACCCGGCGACAGATCGTTGCGTCATTTGCAAATCTTACCCTCCAGGACCACGTGGTGTGGCACAAAAGGAGGGGGAGCATGGAGGCGGGTGGCATGGCGCAACGGTCGAAGCACGAGTATCTGCGCGTGATGTGGGAGCGGTATCAGCGGGCCGGGCGCGGACAGCGCTCGGCCTTGCTGGACGAAGTGATACGGGTATGTGGGTATCCTCGCAAGTACGCCATTGGGCTGCTCGGTCGGGCAGTTCCGCCGCGGCCCTCGATCCGCCAGGTGGCTCGGCGGCGGCCCACCTATTCAGAGGACGTGATTTGGCTCCTCGCGCAGGGCTGGGAAGCGTCCGGCTACTTGTGTGCGCAGCGCCTCACGGCGGCACTCCCCACGTGGCTGCCGTGGCTGAAGCGGCGCGCGACCGTCACCCCGACGCTGGAAGCACAGCTGGGGCAGATCAGTCCCCGGCAGATTGATCGTCGGCTGCGGGCGCGGAAGCACCGGATCAAGCGA
>CXWL01012186.1_pt1 | contig 29507 bp, 27 predicted proteins | sample 590931 | NCBI WGS metagenome assembly CXWL01 (sample SAMEA3498368, study PRJEB10139) | groundwater metagenome | biome: water well; material: biofilm material | place: Germany | collected 2015-04-27 | reverse complement strand
GATGACGAAAAATTCTTGCGCTGTTGGTTGCTCATGATGGAGTGGAGAACAAATTTACCGTGAATGTGACGCAAGCTCGATGGACACTACGAAAACTTTCTGATCTGAATTCTATGACTGATGGTGCAATCTTGCATCATCAGTCATAGGGTTATTGAATAATTAAATAACTCAACTTACTTAATAACAGCGTTTAATTCGCCTTTTGCATATCTGATCGCCATATCATCCAGCATGATGGGCTTGATTTTACCAGCCTGTCCAGCGCAGCCGAAGGCTTCAAAGCGGGCTTTACAAATGTCTTTAGCCGCAGCGGTTGCTTCTTTCAGGAACTTGCGCGGATCGAAATTGCTTTTGTCTTTTTCCAGACTGCGGCGAATCGCTCCGGTCATTGCCAGACGAATGTCGGTATCAATGTTGACCTTGCGTACACCATATTTGATACCTTCTTGAATCTCTTCCACCGGCACACCATAGGTTTCTTTGATGTCACCACCATATTGACGGATGATTTCCAGCCATTCCTGCGGTACTGAACTGGAGCCGTGCATCACCAGATGGGTGTTGGGAATACGTTGATGGATTTCTTTGATACGTTGGATGGCCAGAATATCGCCCGTTGGTTTTCGCGTAAATTTGTACGCACCATGCGAAGTTCCGATCGCGATTGCCAATGCATCCACACCTGTTTTACGGACAAAATCAGCCGCTTCTTCCGGGTCTGTCAGCAATTGGTCATGAGATAACACACCTTCTGCGCCGTGCCCGTCTTCTGCTTCTCCCATACCAGACTCCAGCGAACCCAAACAACCCAGCTCACCTTCAACCGAAACACCGACTGAATGCGCAATGCTGACGACTTCTGCCGTGACATTAACATTATATTCATAGGTGGATGGTGTCTTGGCATCTGCTTGCAATGAGCCGTCCATCATGACACTTGAGAAACCACTACGTATCGCATTAACACAAACTGATGGAGAAGCGCCATGATCCTGGTGCATCACAATCGGTATATGGGGGTAAGCTTCAACCGCTGCTTCAATTAAATGGCGTAAAAACGCTTCACCGGCATATTTTCGTGCACCTGCAGAACCTTGCATAATAACCGGACTGTTACATTCATCAGCGGCCTGCATGATGGCCTGAATTTGCTCCAGATTATTGACATTAAAAGCAGGTAAACCATAGCCGTTTTCTGCCGCATGATCGAGTAGTTGTCTTAATGATACAAGTGCCATTTAAATCTCCTTCAAAAAATTATCTTAATAAATATTATTTAATTCTTTCAACAGCTTCTATTGATATCATCAATGCTAGGGCTGTATCCAATACAGAGAGTTTACATTACCTCATATTTTCTTTTGATTTGCACTCACCCACTTTAATAATTTTCATGGTATTGGTGCCACCGCTCTTTCCCACTGGCTCACCAATCGTCATCACCATAATATCACCATTACGAACGACACCACGATTGAGTAATTCATTTTCAGCAAGGTTTAAAATAATTTCCGGATCATTTAGCCCTTCACCAAACTCCACCGGGTAGACACCTCTAAAAAGTGTTACTTTTCTTCGAGTTCCTTCATTTGGGCTAAGTGCAAAAATAGGCACTTTGGAACTTCTTCGTGACATGAGCAATGCAGTAATACCACTTTGAGTCAATGCGGCTATCGCGCGAATCTGCAAACCACTGGCTGTAAACATTGTGGCACGAGCAATAGCTTCTTCGATAGTAGCTGGATTAATATTTGCCACCCGCTTATCATGACTGACTAAATATTCCTTTTCTGCTTCCAGACAAACTCTCGCCATGGCTTCTACTGATTCAACCGGGTATTCACCCGCAGCAGACTCTGCTGACAGCATGACAGCATCGGTGCCATCCAGTACCGCATTCGCAACATCAGACACTTCAGCGCGCGTTGGAATTGGATTAGTAATCATGGATTCCATCATCTGTGTTGCTGTAACAACCAGTTTATTATTGGCTCGTGCCGAGCGAATCATTCTTTTTTGCAAAGCCGGTACAGCAGCATCTCCAACTTCAACCGCCAGATCGCCGCGCGCTACCATAATAGCATCCGACGCTTCCACAATGTCATCCAGCGCAAGGATGGCTTCTGAGCGTTCAATTTTTGCCATGATCATGCTTTTACCGCCTGCCTCGAGCATCAATTCACGTGCTTGCCGGATATCATCACCAGAGCGCACAAAAGATACGGCCAAATAATCAGCATTAAATTCTGCGGCCGTTTTGATATCTTCCAGATCTTTGCTTGTTAGCGCAGGTGCTCCCAGTCCACCGCCTTTACGATTGATACCTTTATTATTAGACAACACACCGCCTTGTTCAACCACACAAAATACCTGATGACCTCGAACCATGGACACACCCAGTACTATGCGACCATCATCCAGCATCAGAGTAGCGCCTGTTTCCAGGTCATTTGGCAGTTCTTTATAATCTAATCCGACTCTTTCTTGATTACCCAGCTCACAATGAGAGTCCAGAATAAATTTATCTCCCACTTCAAGTCTGATCTTACCGTGTTCAAACTTACCAATGCGTATCTTTGGGCCTTGTAAATCAGCTAAAACGCCAACCGTATGCCCCGATGCTCGTGCCAGTGAGCGTGTCAATTCAGCATATCCAATATGCTGCTCGCGAGTGCCATGCGAAAAGTTAATCCGAACAACATCAACTCCCGCCTGAATCATGCGTCCCAATATCTTTGGGTTACTACATGCAGGACCCAGTGTCGCTACAATTTTTGTTCTTCGAATCATTGTCTTTTATTACTGGTTAGTTAGCACGCATTTCTAATATTTCAACTGCGGGTAATTTTTTACCCTCTAAAAATTCGAGGAATGCGCCACCTGCGGTCGATATGTAAGATATTTTGTCATAAATATCATATTTCTGAATGGCAGCAATGGTATCACCACCACCAGCCAACGTAAAAGCACTTGTTTCTGCTATTGCTCTGGCAATTTTCTCAGTACCAGCGCCAAACTGATCAAATTCAAATACACCCACCGGGCCATTCCAAACAACTGTTCCCGCTTGCATAATGATATCAACCAGCTCCTGTGCACTTTTTGGCCCAATATCAAAGATCATGTCATCATCATCCACGTCACTCGCATCTTTTAATACTGCAGGCTCGTTAGCATCAAACTTTTTACCCACCACCACATCTACCGCAATTGGAATGGATACGTTACGTTGAGCCATTTTGTCCATCAGCATTTTAGCCGTCGGAACCAGATCATCTTCACATAATGATTTGCCTACATTCTTTCCAGTTGCTTTCAGAAATGTATTGGCAATACCGCCACCGACAACCAGTTGGTCAACTTTCTCGGATAAAGATTCGAGCACTGTCAGCTTGGTTGAAACTTTGGAACCGCCGACAATTGCGACCATTGGACGTGCTGGATTTAGCAGGGCTTTGGTCAATGCTTCCAGTTCTTCTGTTAATAAAATACCTGCACAGGCCACTGGCGCGTACTTGGCGATGCCATGGGTTGAGGCTTCAGCACGGTGCGCGGTGCCAAATGCATCCATGACAAACACATCACACAATTTCGCATATTTCTGCGCTGTTTCATCGACGTTTTTCTTTTCGCCTTTATTGATACGGCAATTTTCCAGTACAACCAATTCTCCATCGGCCACCTCAAAACCGCCATCCACCCAGTCTTTTATTAAGCGCACGGGTCTATTCAAACGATCCGCAATATTGTCCGCTACCGGTTTCAATGAATTTTCCTCTTTCCATTCGCCTTCTTCAGGACGACCCAGATGAGAAGTGACCATCACTTTAGCGCCTTGTTTAAGGCAATGATTAATGGTCGCCATCGAGGCAGTAATGCGTGCGTCGGATGTGACTTTTCCATCTTTCACAGGCACATTCAGATCAGCACGGATAAATACACGTTTACCCTTGAGATCAAGGTCAACCAGTTTAATAACAGACACGGCAAGCTCCAGAATTGTCTTTAAGAAAAATATAAAGGATAGCCAGCGCTACCCTTTATGTCTTAACTAATTGAATATTAAAATTGAGATAGCAATCAAGATTTTACTGATTCACTTTCAATCGCGTATCTTCAAGTACAATACTACTTAGCAACAGTACGAACCATCTCCAGCACTTTAGTGGAATAACCCCATTCGTTGTCATACCATGCAACTACTTTGACAAAGCTTTTATCTAAAGCCATACCCGCCTCAGCATCGAAAATGGAGGTACAACTTTCACCACGGAAATCAGTGGATACCACTTTCTGATCGGTATATCCCAACACTCCCTTCATTTCACCTTCTGAGGCAGCTTTCATCGCCTTACATATTTCATCATAGGAGGCCTCTTTTTCCAGCTCAACAGTCAAATCAACGACCGATACATCCGATGTTGGAACACGGAAAGCCATACCTGTCAGCTTTTTGTTTAATTCAGGGATTACAACACCTACTGCTTTGGCAGCGCCTGTTGAAGACGGGATGATATTTTCCAGAATACCACGACCACCGCGCCAATCCTTATTAGATGGACCATCCACAGTTTTTTGTGTAGCTGTCGCAGCATGCACGGTTGTCATTAATCCGCGTTTAATCCCCCAGGTATCGTTTAATACCTTGGCAATCGGCGCCAAACAGTTCGTGGTGCAGGATGCATTGGAAATAATGCTCTCACCTTTGTAAGATTTATCATTTACACCATAAACAAACATGGGAGTGTCATCTTTAGAAGGCGCCGACATAATTACCTTTTTAGCGCCTGCTGCCAAATGCTTTTCACAGGTTTCTTTGGTCAGAAACAGGCCGGTTGATTCAACCACTACTTCAGCACCTACTTCATCCCATTTCAGTTCGGCAGGATCTTTAATGGCGGTCAGTCTTATTCTTTTACTATTAACTACCAGTGTATTTCCATCGATTGAAATATCACCCTGAAAACGGCCATGCACCGAGTCATGCTTTAACATATAAGCCAGATAATCCGGTTCTAATAAATCATTAATGGCGACTATTTCAATATCAGGAAAATTCTGTACTGCGGAGCGAAAAACCATCCGGCCAATACGACCAAACCCATTAATACCCACTTTAATCGTCATACTAAAACTCCTTAAATAAAAATCTTGTTGCTTCCAGGTGAATAATTCATCACCCAATTGCTTACATAAAAATCAGAGGATGTCTTTTACTGTCTTAACTACGTTCTCAGTGGTAAAACCAAAATGGTTAAATAACACATCAGCAGGTGCCGATTCACCGAAGGTATCAATACCGACAACAGCGCCGTCCAGTCCAACGTACTTACGCCAGAAATCTGTTACGCCCGCTTCTACAGCAACTCGTTTGACACCCTTTGGCAAAACACTTTCTTTGTAGGATGGTTCCTGGCGATCAAAGATATTGGTACATGGCATGGAAACAACTCGCACATGAATGCCCTCTTCAGCCAATGCTTTCTGTGCATTCATTGCCAGGCCAATCTCTGAGCCTGTTGCTATCAATATTGCCTGTGGTTGTCCGTTGTCTGCCTCTGATAATATATACCCGCCTTTATCGATCAGCTTGATTGTAGCTGCATCACGTTTCTGGAATGGTAGGTTCTGACGACTGAATATCAATATTGAAGGACCATCTTTACGTTCAATAGCACGTGCCCACGAAACGGTTGATTCAACCGTATCACAAGGCCGCCATACATCCATGTTAGGGATATAACGCAATGTGGCTGTTTGTTCCACGGGTTGATGCGTAGGACCATCTTCACCCAGACCAATTGAATCATGTGTAAATACAAATATATTGCGAATTTTCATCAATGCAGCCATGCGCAGCGCATTACGGGCATATTCAGAAAACATCAGAAATGTAGCACCATAAGGAATCAAACCACCATGCAATGACAATCCATTCATCATGGCGCTCATGCCAAATTCACGCACACCATAGTAAACATAATTACCACCTGCTTGCTGGCTAATTCCTTTAGAACCTGACCATAAGGTCAAATTTGACCCAGCCAAATCAGCAGAACCACCGATCAGTTCTGGTAAAGCTGGAGCCAAACTTTCAATTGTATTTTGTGAAGCTTTGCGGCTTGCGATCGTTTCTGCTTTTGCATTAACCTGATTGACAATGCTATTCACGTGACTTTGCCAATTTGCAGGTAAATCACCCGCCATGCGACGGTTAAATTCAGAAGCCTCAGCAGGATACCTTTCTGCATATTCAGCGAATTTCTGGCGCCACTCATCCTCAAGTTTTTGACCTTTCGCTCTTCCATTCCAAGCACTATAAATTTCCTGAGGAATTTCAAAAGGTGGATGATGCCAGCCAATGTGCGGGCGAGCAGCAGCGATTTCTGCATCGCCTAATGCAGCACCATGCACTGAATGTGTATTGGCCATATTGGGCGAACCTAATCCAATGACTGTTTTGCAGCAAATCATTGATGGCTTATTATTTACCTGCTTGGCAGCTTCAATAGCAGCTTCAATCGCCACTGGATCATGGCCGTTTACATTGGGTACTACGTGCCAGCCATAAGACTCAAACCTTTTCGGCGTATCGTCTGTAAACCAGCCTTCCACATGACCATCAATAGAAATACCATTGTCATCGTAAAAACAGATCAGCTTACCCAAACCTAAAGTACCTGCCAGGGAGCAGGCTTCGTGAGAGATACCTTCCATCAAACAGCCATCCCCCAGAAAAACATACGTATGATGATCTACAATATTATAGCCAGGACGATTAAATTCAGCAGCCAGTACTTTTTCTGCCAGCGCCATACCTACCGCATTGGTAATGCCCTGACCTAATGGGCCTGTTGTAGTTTCAACGCCCGGTGTATAACCATATTCCGGATGTCCAGGTGTTTTTGAATGAAACTGCCGGAAACGTTTAATTTCCTCCATTGGCAGGTCATAGCCCGTAAGATGCAGTAAAGCATAGATCAGCATAGATCCATGTCCATTGGAAAGAACAAATCGATCACGATCAACCCACTCTGGATTACCAGGATTATGACGCAGATGATGAATCCACAGTACCTCAGCAATTTCAGCCATACCCATTGGCATACCGGGATGACCAGAATTGGCTTTTTGCACGGCATCCATCGCCAATGCGCGAATCGCACTGGTCAAATCTTTAAATACCGGCGCATCAAAATCCTTGAATGTACCCATCAATACTAACTCCCTTATATTTTCAACAAATAGAAATAGCTGTCATCTGCACACCACCATGCATCACCGACAAAATTAGTATTATCCCTTAAGATGGGTGATTCGACAACTCTAGAGACCTTCATTTTGCGCATAAACCTATCCCGTAGCAGAGAAATTTTCTTGCATAATCAGTTTCCTCGCAGCTTAATTCCCAATAATTTTATTTTGCGATAAAGATGTGTGCGCTCTAATCCAGCCCGCTCAGCTACACGAGTCATATTGCCATTCTCTTGATCTATTAGCTTGTCAAAGTAAGTTTTCTCAAACAAATCACGTGCTTCACGTAATGAAAGATCAAGGGGAATTTCCGGAGCTACTGAGGATGAAGCTGATTCTGGAAAAACCATTGCCTGCTGAATGGCCTCGACTGAAATCTCATCACCCGCACATGTCAATGCTAAAGAATGCACTACACCTGTAAGCTGTGTAAGGTTACCCGGCCAATCATAATTACGTAAACAATTAAGCGCAGCGGTACTAAACTGCAATGTTGATGAGGCTTCACCTGACTCAACAAAACGTGACAAAATTTGATTGGCCAATTCAGGAATATCCTCTCGATGCGCTCTCAGCGCTGGAACACCAATACTTAGGCTACTTAGCACTTCATACAACTTAGGATGGTAAGTTCCCTGTGCCGTCAACTCAGCTAAAGGCTGAGATGTCGCACAAACCAGCCGCACGTTATATTTCTCCAGCTTGCTCAACAATAACAACAAGCCCTTTTGCCCCAACTTGCTGATTTCACCTACATCTTTCAGAAATAACAGGCCATCGCGCGCAAGCTCCAACAAATCATGTGGTGATTCGGCCAATGATGTCATTGTTTCTGGCTCCACCCAAGGTGTATTAGGACGATGCATAAATCGTGCACATATCTCCACACCAGAACCTGGTTCGCCCATCAGAAGCAATGGTGTTTTCAGATTTGCAACTTGTTCCAATCTTTTTCTAAGATCTGCAATCAAAGCACCTTTACCCAGACTAGCCAGAGAGAACGCCGAATGCAGTTTACTTTGCCCCCCTCGCAAGGCTTTGCTGACGGTACTGAGCAGCTTCTGCAGAGGGATCGGTTTCTCTAGATAGCCAAATGCACCAATGCGTGTCGCTTCAACCGCAGTATCTATAGTGCCATGCCCAGACATCATAATGACCGGCATCGTCAGCATGCCGTTACTAGCCCAATCTTTCAACAATGTAATGCCGTCTGTATCAGGCATCCAGATATCTAACAGCACCAGATCCGGACGCGTCTGACTACGCCAGATTCGAGCTTGTTCGGCATTCTCTGCCAACGCTACACGATATCCTTCATCACGCAAAATTTCAGACAGCAATTCGCGTATACCAATTTCGTCATCAACAATAAGTATTGTATTGTTTGTTATCATCTAGAATTTTCTCCGCTGCCAAAATCTAATCAGCTTATCCATAACTAATTCTTAGCCCGGATATTGCATGAATTCGCACGATGATCACGCATGATATTGGTTTCACAAGGGATTTTTCGAAGAAGCGGTGTAGTTATTCATACACCCGACTGAGAAAAATCCCTTGTGGAATCAAGAGACAAGTGAGCGCGTGTGCAATTCATGCAATATCCGGGTTAGGATCATCTATTAATCAACCTCATGCTATTTTATTATCCCCTGCTGATATATTCTTTTCTACTGTTGGCAGGATAATTGAAATTTGTGCACCGTGAGGCTTAATATTCTCGACATGGATAAGACCCGCATGTTCTTCAACAATTTTCTTGACAATGGGCAAACCCAATCCCGTTCCTTTCGATTTAGTAGTGACATAAGGCTCAAAAACCCTCGCTCTAATTTCATCTGAAAAACCACAGCCATTATCGCGCACACTCAGTTGCACACCCCCATGCACCATTTCAGTTTTTACCTCTATCACGGGCTCTGGTGTATCAATCAATGCATCCTGAGCATTCTGCAATAAATTATGCAATACCTGACGTAACTGCGCAGAATCTCCTCTGACCACAGGCAAGTCATCCGCCAATATCTGCTTAATTTGTACGCTTTTATTATTATCAATTGTTATATTTGCTGTCTCATAGAGTGACAATACTTCTCGCACCAATTGATTAAAGTCAAGTTGACGTAATTCTAATTCAGGAATACGAGCGTACTGATTGAATTCATTGACCATTCTTTTCAGAGCTTCAACCTGATTGACAATCGTTTCTGTAGAACGCCGCAGTATTCTTGCATCTTCTTCGTTTAGTTTATTGATTAATCGATGCTGCACCCGCTCGGCAGAGAGTTGAATAGGTGTCAGTGGGTTTTTAATTTCATGCGCGAGTCGACGTGCGACTTCGCCCCAAGCGACTGCACGCTGCACTTGCAACAGGTTGGTAATATCATCAAAAACCACCACACCTCCACCACCCGATATCTCGGGCAGAGACGTCCCCCGTATATGCAGTACCTGATTGTTACCATCGCCTGAGCGTGTTAATTGACGCTGCCACACGCCCGTTTCTCCAGAATTAAAACCCTCTCTGATTTCAGTAACCAGGGTATTTAACTGCGGCTCATTGCCCACACACCCATCAATGATTGAACCATCCAGACTAATCAAAGGTATTTGAAGTATTTTCTCGGCACTGCGATTTGCCTTAGACAAAATTAATTGATGATCAAAAACCAATACACCCGACGAAAGATTTGCCAGAATACTTTCCAGATGCGCACGTGCGCTCTCCACTTCCTGCTGATTATGCTGCGCTATTGCTCGTGCTTCTTCTAATTGTTGAGTCATCAAATTAAAAGATTCTGTCAATACACCCAGCTCATCTCGACTCTGAACCCTATGACGACGACTATAATCACCTTGAGCAATGGCACGCGTACCTTCTGCCAACATGCCCAGTGGAGCGCTCAATTTCTCACTCAGCAATGAAGCAGTCGCTAACGCTGAGAATAATGACAGTAACAATGCCAGTGTCAATGTAACACTGTACAATCGGGTTAATCCCTGACGTGACAACGAGAGTTCCTGATAATCTTGATACCCTGCCTGCACTCTCTTTGCATCTTTTGCCAATTGCACAGGAACCGGCTGCAGAAGTTGAAGTACTCGAATATCCTCCTTCAAACTCAATACATTAACTGGAGCAACCACTCGCAAATATAAACCTCCATCCGCAATCGTTTCAACTGCACTATAAACCTTTTGCATTCTTATATGACGCGTCACTACTGCATTCGGCATCTCAGGAAATAATGCCAAATTACTCTCACCAGAAAATGCAATGACTTTGCCATCCCGGTTAAACAAAGTCGCTTCCTCAATTTGCGAATGCAACAATAATTCGTTGAGCGTTAGCAAAGGTGGATTTGAAGGTTCAGACAATATCAACGCAGTAGTTTGTGCTTTCTTCTGCAATTCTTCCAACAAGTTCTCAAGCATGGCGTGCGCCAGACTCAAACCTCCTTCAAGCGCACGATCCACTTTAACATCAAACCAGGATTCAATACTCTTCTCCAGAAATTGAACGGATACTGCATACACCAAAGCACCAGGAAGTATCGCCATCAATGAAAAAATCAGCATTAAACGTAACGCCAACCTGGATCCAAATACGCCCGACTTGAGCCTACGCCTGAATCTCCATAACAAAAATCCCACGATAACCATGAGAAATAATACGAAGGCAATATTGATACCCAGCAATAAACGATATTTTCGTTCAAAAAACTCAGTATTGGCACCGGCTGTTGCCAGCAAGAAAAGTACAACCGCCCCTAATCCTGCACCGATAATGAGCACATATTTCATTAATGGGCTTTAATATGAAGTGGTAGTTCTGGTACCGGTAACTTCATACGCCATTCCAGTTTATCTGAACTCAGATTCCATTGACTGGAACCCAATGCTTCAACCTGGAATGGTTTTGGCATGCGTGTCAAATCAAGCCATACACGCAATGATGCTATATAATCGGCATCCTGTTTTAATTCAGATTTGACCGTCAATGGATAATCGCGCATTTGACCCAAAACCTGCAACGCTTCCTTTAACGTGTAAAAGCTTCGTGAGAATGGCGGGTGATTCAAATGATATTGGCGAGTGAGTGCATAATATCTCAATCCAACTCTTAATTTACCGCGCGCAACTTCCTCGTCAAGCCAGTACCAGCGCGAATCAACCAAGCTGAATTTGGTTACAAAGTAAAGTACAATGCCTTTCTCAAGCGCTTGCTCCAAAGTAGCGTTGAGAACAATTTCAGAATCAACGCTGATTTCATAACCATCTCCGACTGCCGCCAAATTGACAGACTTTATCCAGATGCCCTCAGCTCGCGCAGCCGCGATTGGCAACGACAGAATCAGCAACAAAAGCATCAGATTGGCATATAATAACAGTATTCGCCACATACTTAAGCCAGGAGGCTGTCCGGGAATAGTGGTCGTAGCAAGGGGAAGCCATTTTGAGGCAGATTTTTTGAACATTTGAGGCGGATAGTTATTCTATTTAACGAAAATGATTGAGAAATATGGCCAAAATGGCTTTTCCGCAGTAGATCACTCTATTCCCGGACAGCCTCCTAGGTTTTATGCAGCAAGGTATAGAAGAATCCATCCTGTTGAATATCTGGTAACAGTTGTCCATCAACCATTGCTGCCCCAGACAGTGGTAATGGCCATGCATCAGGATGATGCTTAAGAAATTTCTCTATCTGCATTGTATTTTCTTCAGCAAAGATTGAGCAAGTCACATAAAGCAACTTACCATCTCTACCCAGAATTTTCCACAAAGCGTTTAGAATTTTTTGCTGGCTTGCTGCGAACCTGGTCAGATCACTCTCACGCCGTAACCATTTAATATCCGGATGTCGACATACCACACCTGATCCAGAACAAGGCACATCAGCCAGAATACGATCATATGGCCGACCATCCCACCACTCATCTGGATTCGACGCATCCCCGCACACCAAACATTCTGCAGTCATATTCAAGCGTTCAAGATTTTGCCGAACCTGAGCAAGCCTCTCCGAATCATTATCCAATAGAGTCAATGATATATTTGCCAATTCCAGCAAATGTGTACTTTTACCTCCGGGCGCTGCACAAGCATCCAACACTCGCATGCCATCACAAACATCCAGAAACGACGCTGCAAGCTGTGCACCTGCATCTTGTACTGTTACCAAACCCTCTGTAAAACCCGGCAGATTCTCCACCATAACCGGCTGAGTCAGCTGGAGTGCACCAGACTCTAATAATTCTGTATGCATATTTTTCTCTGTCAGCAATCCTTGATAATCTATCACGCTGATCTTACGCTGATTAACCCGTAAAGTCATAGGAGGATGCTTGTTGTCTGCCTCCAGTATGGCTTGAAAGTTTTGCGGGTATTGCAATCGCAATTTATCAATCCACCATTGTGGATGCGAATATCGTCCCACATCTTTTTCAGCGGCCTTTTTTAACAAACTTTCACGCTGCCGGATAAAACTGCGTAATACTGCATTCACCAACCCCTGCATTCCTTTTCCATGCATCAAGTAACGCGAGGCTGAAACTGCCTGATCTACCACTGTATGTGACAGCGCTTTACTGTATTGCAGTTGATATAAGCTTACCAGCAATAAATGGTGCAAGCATTTGTCACGCAATGATTTCTTTAATAAAAGCTCGAGAATCGCTTCCAGTTGTCCATAAAAACGCAACACACCATAACTTAAATCCTGAATAGCGCCTCTTTGCTGTCTCGATAACGTAGGATCTGCATGCCAAACTTCCCGCAATACTCCCGTCAAACTTGCCCCAGCCAATACCTTACTGACAGCAGAAGCTGCAACAAGTTGTGTTTTAATCATGCTTTAAAGCTAAATGATTCACTGCAGAAAAATATTCACCCGGTTGCAAATTATTCCCAGCCAGAAAATCTGCTGTGCTCAATTTCTTGCCACCGGGTTTTTGCACCATTTCAATCCGTAGCATGCCAGAGCCACATGCTACAGCGATGCCTTCACGACCTGTCGCGACAATTTCTCCTGGTTTACCTACCTCCCCTACAACTATTTTTGCTTGCCAAATCTTCAAAACAATACCCTTAAAATAAGTATAGGCCCCCGGACTTGGATTGAACGCCCGCACAACACGATCTATTTGCCCGGCAGTTTGTTGCCAATCAATTTCTGCTTCAGTTTTTTTTATTTTGGCTGCATAGCAAACCAGTATTTCATCCTGCATAATGGGAACAAGCTTCCCTTGTTGCAGCAATATCAAGGCTTCAACAATACTTTGTGCGCCCAATAGACTCAGCTTGTCGTGCAACGATTGAGCGGTATCCTCTTGCGTTATAACTATGCTATGTTTTAATAAAATGACACCCGTATCCAGCCCTGCATCCATCTGCATGATCGTAATACCCGTTTCCTGATCTCCAGCCAGAATAGCCCGTTGAATCGGCGCAGCACCACGCCAACGCGGTAATAACGAAGCGTGAATATTCAAACAGCCCAGACGAGGAATATTTAATACTGCTTCTGGCAGAATTAATCCATAGGCCGCCACAACCATCACATCCGCATTCAATGTCTGCAATTGCGCTTGTAATTCGGAATTTTTAAGGGTTAATGGCTGCAACAACGCAAGATCATGCTGTTGGGCAAGCAACTTGACCGCACTGGCCACTGCTTTCATTCCTCTACCGGCAGGACGATCTGGCTGGGTTAAGACCAGACCAATTTCATGGTCTGCCTTTATCAGAGCATCCAACGCAGTGGCAGCAAAAATGGGCGTTCCAGCGAAAATAATTTTCATCTTAAGCGCTCAAATAATACATTAGTTCATATGCTTATATCTTATCGATTCAATATCATCAGCGGAAGAGAAATATTGATCCGGTGAGCTCATGATGCAAGTCATATCACACCACACTCTCATGAAAACACATCCGATCACATCGTACTGCGCTGTTTTTTCTTTAATCTTGCCAAAGTACGCGACTGCCTCAGTCGTGACCAGTATTCAACAAATACTTTTCCAACCAAATGATCCATCTCATGCTGAATACACACCGCCAGTAATCCACTTGCATCCAAAATAAAGGATGCACCTTCAGCATTCAAGGCTCTTACAGTAACCGATTCGGCACGCCGTACTTTTCCATAGATACCTGGAACTGACAGACAGCCTTCCTCATAATCAGATATACCATTACTGACAATAATTTCAGGATTGATCAAAACAAGTAATTGATCATGTGTTTCAGAAGTGTCAATAACAATTACACGCTCATGCACATCCACTTGAGTTGCTGCCAGCCCTATTCCAGGTGCAGCATACATCGTTTCAGCCATATCCTTTATCAACAAGCGGATTTTGTCAGTGACTTGCGCTACGGGAGTTGCTACAGTATGTAGCCTTTCATCCGGGTATTGTAATATTTTTAGAATAGTCATGAAAAATTTGTGTAGATTAATAAACCAAATATCACATTTTGACCATATTATTAGTCAATCATTCTGAGTGTTCTATAATCTGCCATTGGGGTCATCCATGCGAAAGCCTATTATAACTATGATTTTATTCCTAGGCCTGCTTTCTGTAACACCAGCTAAAGCTGAGAACATTATACTTCGGAGCGACACACCGGATCGCCATGTTGTTGTGCCTGGCGATACCTTGTGGGGAATCGCTTCCCGATTTCTTAAAGATCCCTGGCGCTGGCCAGAAATCTGGGGACTCAATCGTGAACAGGTTAAGAATCCGCATAAAATCTACCCCGGCGATATTGTGATACTGGAAAAAACACCTCATGGAAGCCGATTGCGTCTTGCTGAAGATAATGGCAGTATAAAAACGGTCAAATTATCGCCGAGAATACGCACAGAACAATCGAGTGCTGCAGCTATCCCCAGCATCCCAGCAGCAGCGATTGAGCCTTTTTTAAGTCAACCATTAGTCATTGAGAAAGATGGCCTTGCCAATGCTCCGTATATTCTTGGTTCAAGTGATGGTCGAGTCATTTTGAGCATAGGCAATACCGTTTATGTCAGCGGACTAACAGAAGATAAAGGCACTGCATGGCAAATTTTCCGTCCTGGCAAGGCTCTAAAAGATCCTGACAATAACAGTCAGATCCTCGGCTACGAAGCCACCTACTTAGGAAATGTCAAAGCTAATGTTTTTGCTGATGTCAGCACTGTCACCATTACTCGCGCTTCAGAAGAAATACTTAAAGGTGACCGCCTGGTCCCTTCTCCTGATATCATATTCAATAACTATGCGCCACATGCACCAGAATTTTCAATCGAGGGACGAATTATTTCTGTCTATGGCGGTGTAACAGAAATAGGTAAAGGAGCCATTGTTACGTTGAATAAAGGTGAACTGGATGGTTTAGAAACGGGTCATGTGCTTGCTATCTATCGAAAAAGCCAAGCCAAATCCCTCCAAGGAGAAATTGTACAATTACCTGATGAAAGAGCCGGATTAGTATTCGTATTCCGTATTTTTGATAAAATATCCTATGCATTGGTCGTACAAAGTACACAGTCTATTAAGATCCTGGATGCTGTTAAAACGCCATGAAAGATATGCAGTAGATTCATGAAGTATGCACCCGATATTGAATCCTGGCTCCATCTTAATTTAATTGACGGCTTGGGTGGTGAATCTATCCGCCGGCTTCTGATTACTTTTGGCGACCCTGTAGCAATCTTTTCAGCCAGTACCACAGCACTTGATCGTATCGTAAAAACCCACATAGCCAAGCGCATCAAACAAGGTGCTGATCTCAATAAAATTGCTGCCGCGCTCAAATGGCTGGAAGATCCCACCAACGCTATCATTACCTTAGCTGATGCTGATTACCCTGCGCAGTTACTCAATATCGCTGATCCACCCCCACTACTCTATTTCAAAGGCCGGCGAGAACTCTTGTCAAAACCAGCTCTGGCAGTTGTTGGTAGCCGCAATGCCACACCTCAAGGTTTATCCAATGCTGAAGCTTTTTCCGAGGCAGCCAGCAATGCCGGACTCTGCATCATTAGTGGTATGGCATCAGGCATTGATACTGCCGCTCATCAAGGCGGCTTGCGTGGCTCTGCCGCCAGCATCGCTGTTGTCGGTACCGGTTTGGATATTGTTTATCCAGCAAAAAACCATCCTTTAGCCCATAGGCTGGCAAAAGAAGGGGCATTGATTTCCGAGTTTCCACTGGGCACACCCGCCATAGGAAGGAATTTCCCGCGCAGAAATCGTATTATCAGTGGCATGAGTCAGGGTTGTCTGGTGGTAGAAGCCGCATTACGCAGCGGATCACTGATCACAGCGCGTCAAGCACTAGAGCAAGGACGTGAAGTCATGGCCATTCCGGGCTCCATTCACTCACCCCTATCAAAAGGCTGCCATGCATTGATTAAACAAGGCGCAAAACTGGTAGAGAACACTCAGGATATTCTGGATGAATTAAGCTGTCCTCCCTTGTCTAACGGTGAAAATAACAATTACCGGGAAGAATTTACTACTGAACAGTCAACTGAAAATACCGTATTACTCAATCACCTAGGTTATGATGCTGTTGATATTAACACTTTGTGTGTTCGCAGTGGCTTGACGTCCGAAGTAGTATCAGCCATGCTATTAACGCTTGAACTCGATGGACAGGTTAGCAGTTTGCCGGGGGGATGCTATCAGCGAATTTACTAACCTCTAATTAAAAGTTAAACAGAGATTGCTAATCCTGTAAACATACTTGCAACTTATTAAACACAATTATGTTCGATATACTCGTTTATTTATTTGAAAATTACTTTGATTCGGGCAGTTATCCGGATTCTGCTACTCTAACTCGCAAACTTACCATGGCTGGATTTGCAGATGAAGATATTAACGAGACGCTTGATTGGCTCTCAGAACTTGCACGCCACGATACCGGCGATTATCCGGACAGCTTAGCGGAAAACGATTCTTTTCGCTGTTATACCGATTATGAAATGGAAAAAATAGATACTGAAGGACGGGGATTTATTAGCTTTCTGGAGCAAGCCGATATCATTAACCCATTACAACGGGAATTATTGATCGATCGAGTGCTGGCGATGGATGAAAACTCATCCAGCCTTGAAAAAATTAAATTGATTGTGCTGACAGAGCTTTGGATTCAGAACCAACTCGCTGATGACGCCATACTTGAGAAATTGTTGATAGTCAGCGATTCTCATTATCGACATTAACCCGGATATTGCATGAATTCGCACGATGATCTCGCAGGATATTGATTTCACAATGGATTTCTCGAAGAAGCGGTGTAGTTATTCATACACCCGACTGAGACAAATCCCTTGTGGAATCAAGAGGCAAGTGAGGGCGTGTGCAATTCATGCAATATCCGGGTTAATACTAATGCGCACTCTTTATCTATCATTTAGTCATACCAAACTATCTCCCAGATTGAATGTGTTCAATACACTCATTAGATATGCTTGCAATTCTTATTCACAATACCAACTCAACAGCAGCAAACATGCTTGATAAAGCGTCAACAGCACATAATTACCCACAGGAAATTCATGAGTAAATCTCTAATTATTGCTGAAAAACCTTCTGTTGCAGCAGATATCACCCGGGTATTAGGTAACTTTACCAAGTACACAGATTACTTTGAAAACGATCACTACGTCGTATCTTCGGCGATAGGTCATTTGCTCGAACTTGCCATTCCAGAAGAATATGAAGTAAAACGCGGTAAATGGAGTTTCGCAAATTTACCCGTCATTCCACCGCATTTTGATTTGCATCCAATCGAAAAAACTTCCTCGCGCCTGAAGCTTCTCAGCAAGCTCATCAAACGTAAAGATATTGATACCATTATCAACGCATGTGATGCAGGTCGTGAAGGTGAACTAATTTTCTATTATATCGTGCGTCATGTGGGTGCCAATAAGCCCATCAAACGCCTCTGGTTACAGTCGATGACGCCCGATGCCATTCGTAATGGATTTACAAAATTACTGGATAATTCAGAAGTACAATCGCTGGCCGAAGCCGCCGTCAGTCGTTCAGAATCAGACTGGTTAGTTGGGATTAATGGCACACGTGCCATGACTGCTTTTAATTCTCAGGAAGGGGGATTTCATAAAACTACGGTGGGACGAGTGCAAACTCCCACATTGGCTATTCTTGTCGAACGTGAAGAAAAAATCAAAAAATTTCGACCCCAAAATTATTGGGAAATTCATGCTACGTTTGCAACCGGCAATGGCAATTATATTGGCAAGTGGTTTGATGAAAAATTCGCCAAAGACAAAGCCAATCAAGAATTAAAACCTGAGCGACTCTGGGAGCAAAAGAAAGCCGAAGTCATTCGTGACAAATGTCAGGGAAAACCCGGCAATGTTAACGAAGAAAGTAAACCAACCAAAGAAATCTGTCCATTGCTTTATGATCTGACCAGCTTACAACGAGAGGCCAACAGCCGCTTTGGTTTTTCTGCCAAAACGACACTCAGCCTGGCTCAAGCTTTATATGAAAAACATAAGGTACTGACTTATCCGCGAACTGATTCACGTGCACTACCAGAAGATTATATCGCCACCGTTAAAGATACTTTGCAAAGTTTGGGAAACACTGACTATGAAAAATTTTCCCAACAGATTCTGGCATCAAACTGGGTTACTCCAAACAAACGTATTTTCAACAATACCAAGATTTCAGACCACTTTGCCATTATCCCAACTGCACTCAATCCAGCAAAGTTGAATGAAGCTGAAGCAAAGCTTTATGATCTGGTTACAAAACGATTTTTAGCAATTTTCTTTCCTGCTGCCGAATTTCTGATTACCACCCGCATCACCCGGGTTGAAAATGAGCCTTTCAAAACTGAAGGTAAAGTCATGGTTAGTCCGGGATGGCAGGCTGTTTATGGCAAATCCGTCAAGAGTAATGATCTGGAAGATGACACAACACTCATCGCAATTACACCCGGTGAGCCTGTCACAACCGAAGAAATCAAATGCATCTCCAATCAGACTCGCCCACCTGCGAGATTTAACGAGGCAACGTTACTTTCAGCCATGGAAGGAGCAGGCAAATTCGTTGAAGATGAAGAACTGCGCGCGGCCATGAGCGCAAAAGGTCTGGGTACACCGGCGACACGTGCAGCCATCATTGAAGGTTTGGTATTTGAAAATTATCTCCAACGAGTGGGGCGCGAACTTCATCCAACTGCCAAGGCCTTTTCACTGATTACGTTATTACGTGGCCTTAAAGTTCCTGAACTTATTTCACCTGAATTAACAGGCAATTGGGAATTTCAGTTACGTCAGATTGAGCAAGGTAATTTAAAACGCAGTGCGTTTATGGAAAAAATTGCTGAAATGACGCGCCATATTGTGGAACAAGCCAAAACCCATCGCGGAGAAACAATTGCAGGCGATTTCTCAATACTTAAATCGCCTTGCCCAAAATGTGGTGGGATCGTGCACGAAACCTACAAGAAATTCCAATGCCAGAAATGTGATTTTGCGCTCTGGAAAATTTTGGCAGGACGTCAATTTGAAGTTGAAGAAATGGAAATCTTGATTACCCAGCACGAAGTGGGACCCCTGCAAGGTTTTCGGAGCAAGATGGGGCAATCATTTAATGCCAACATCAAGCTCACCGACAATTTTGAAATGAAATTTGATTTCGGTAATAGCGATGAGGATCATGAAGAAGTCGATTTCAGCGATCAAATTCCTTTAGGTAAATGCCCAAAATGCAATCATGCTGTTTACGAACATGGCCTGCAGTATGTTTGCGAGAAATCTGTCGGAGCAGCGCGTACTTGTAATTTTAAAACAGGAAAAATTATCCTTGAACGACCAATAGAGCGTGAACAAGTAACCAAGCTACTGGAAACTGGAAAAACCGACTTGCTCACAAAATTCATTTCAAAAAAAGGCAGACCTTTTTCAGCCTATCTGGTCAGAAACCCGGATGGAAAGATTGGTTTTGAGTTTGAACAGAAACCCCCCAAGAAAACAACCGAAACCAAATCCAAAGCAAAACAATCAAAAACCAAATCACCCGGCAAAGTAGCTTCGTAACAAGAATAGCCAAAATTTCTAATCGCTTTTACCAAACGTCATCAAACAGCGAATCACAGAAAAGATATTCGAGTATCGTTTGATTACTCAAATATCCAGGAGGCTGTCCGAGAATAGAAGATATGAAAAACATACCACAACATAAAGTGTTGAACATAGAAAAAACACAACATATTGTGGTTAAAAATTCTATAGCAGCATTCTCGGACAGCCTCCTAGCTTTATAAATATTCTGAAGACATCATATATAAAAGTTTAGGATATATTTAATCACTCCCCCCGAAGCTACAATAATTATGATAAGTCCTCCAACAATGGCAGTTCCTTCTAAAATTATAGAAATGAATGCCCGCGCTGTATTCTCAAACTCCTCTTCACCTAAAAGATTTTTCCGTTCCTCTCTGCGACTCTTTACCCATAATTGCAACCATATAGCAACAGGAATAGCAAGTAAAGAAAACATCAAAGCAATTTCTGCATCTTCCATCCATCAACCTCTTTTTTTATGAAAATAGTACGACAATTATGACCTGTGCCAGCATAATCCGGCATCAAGTAACAGCATCTTTTAAAAGTATCTCAAGCAAAAAGAACACTCTTCATTAAAATTTACTGCGATAGATTACCTTAAACAAGATAGCTTGATAAATATTTTCCCAGAATTTAACCCGGATATTTCATAAATTGACACGCGTCCTCACTTATCCTTTGATTGATAGGAAAGATTTTTCTCATCCGGATACATAAATCACTACATCACTCATTTACGAAACTGCCCTATCAATCAACCGTACCTACCCGGTTATCTCCCAGAACTACTAGCCCGGATATTGCATGAATTCGCACGATGATCACGCATGATATTGGTTTCACAAGGGATTTTTCGAAGAAGCGGTGTAGTTATTCATACACCCGACTGCGATAAATCCCTTGTGGAATCAAGAGACAAGTGAGGGCGTGTACAATTCATGCAATATCCGGGCTAGGGAGGCTGTCCTAGAGTGTATTAACAAAATATAAAACTTCTTGTACATGGCCAGGTACTTTAACGCCACGCCATTCTTTTCGTAATAAACCTTGGGCATCTATAACAAAAGTGCTGCGCTCAATTCCCCGAACCTGCTTACCATACATGTTCTTCATTTTTATGACATTAAATAATTTGCAAACTGTTTCATCAGCATCACTCAACAATTCAAAAGGAAATTTCATCTTTTCCTTAAAATTCTCGTGTGATTTTATATTGTCGCGAGAAATACCAACTATTACACAGTTTTTCTCAACAAATGCATTCCAGTTATCGCGGAAATCCTGACCTTCCGTTGTGCATCCTGGTGTATCATCTTTTGGGTAAAAATAAATAACCAGATTCTTCCCGGTATTGGCTGTTAGTGAGAACTCCTGCCCACCTGTTGAAGGTAATACAAAATCGTCTACAGAATGATCGAGTGTTTGCATTGATTTCTTACATACAGTATAAATTTATTAATCATTATTTCACTCAACTACTTAATAAATATAGGAGATGTAACTTAATCTGAATATTAAGTTACAAACCACCCACGCTCTCGTCTCTCATTATGCCACACCAGATTCTTATCGGAGCAAATTCAAGCAATCCGCTACGGCTAACTGAACAAATCATTATGGAATCTGTTTATCAATTACTATCGCAATATTATTATTGCCAATCTTGACAGGTTGACTAAAACCTTGAAGATCTCCGCTAGCAGGAACAGCTTGCCCTGACTTAGAGACTCTAGCTTCGATAACCACCTCAGGAAAACTTGACATTTTCATGGTGGGTGTCATCGCCATATCATCTGTCAATTTAAACGTAGTTGGAAGGTCACCTGCCTTTAAACGTAAAATAGCTAAGGGCATTTTAGGACCTGTCTTGGCACGTGCATAAATAAACAACGTATCATTAGGTGAAGCTTTCGTTGCCAACTCTTTACTAATAGTTACTTGTCCAGAAATTGAAATTGATGCCGGTGCAGTTTCAGTTGCATCTCCAGAAATCTTTTCGGGTTGAACATTGGTTTGTTGTGGTTCCGGTACTTTGGCTTGCTGTTCTGACACCACTACCTTACCGCCGCCCGCAGCCAACGTTTTAGCTTCATCAATGCTTTCTTTAACTGATTTCGCCAGTTGAGAATCAGCAGGAATTACTTCCAATAATTTTTCCCAATGTATTGCCGCTTGTTCAAATTTTTCTTGCTCAAATTCAGCAGTGCCTGCCAAAGCTAATGCCTTTGGATATTGCGGATCAATGCGCAAGGCCTCAAAAATCAATTCAGTAGGTTTACCTACGAGGCTTCCTTGATTCTTCATCGCTAACACATCGGCGTAATCACTGAGTATCTGTGGGTTATTTGGAACCAGCTCTATTAGTTTTGCATAGGTATTACTGGCCTCAGTATAACGTTCCATAATCGCATATGTACGACCCAACATTACCCATCCTTCTATGTCATCAGGATTCTGATTTAATCTTGCAATAAGGTTTTCCAGAACGGATGCAAAGTTGTCATGCCCTGTAGGCACGTCACTCCCGCCCCCACGATTCATTTGTGTTGCGTTGGCAAGTTGTGCTTGTGGCAATAATCCACGCGTATCCCCGATTACCAAATACAGAAAAACTGCGGCAAGCGGTAAAGCCAATGTTATAACAGTTGATAATGCAATATTATGAATTCTTTTATTTTTCTTGATAATCATTTCTTCTTTCTCAGGAACATCCTGCAACATACGCTGCTGCAGTTCTTGTTTACTTTTGTCATATTGTTCCTGGGTCAGGATGTCATTTTCCAAATCATTATCAAGTTCGGCGAGTTGATCACGATAGACCGTTATATTGACAGCATCATGTTCTATCGTTTCTTGCTGAACATCTCTATTTCTTAATAGCGTAGGAATAATAAACAGCAAAGCTGTTACGATAAAAATACCCGAAATAACCCAGAATGCCGTCATACGTTCTTACCTTTATTTTCGTTCAGTAAAGCTTCAGCTTTCTTAAGCTCAGCTTCTGATAGTGATACTTCTTCTATTTGTTCACGTCGACGTCTGAGATAAACGATTAATGATCCAAGTCCAACAATAAACAAAGCAACAGGACCAAACCATAACATTATCGTTGTTGGCTTCATCGGTGGATTATAAAGAACAAAATCACCATATCGATCAACCAGAAACTGAATAATTTCCTGATCATTCTTGTTTGCTTTGATTTGTGTACGAATCTCGCGCCTTATGTCATTAGAGAAATCAGCACGAGAATCAGCAATTGACTCATTCTGACAAACCAGACAACGTAAATCCATCGTTAATGCAAGCATCCTTTTTTCAACTTCCGGATCCTCTGCAACCGGTATTGCTTCTTTTGACCATGCCAATGAAGGAACAATAAGTATCAGAAAAATAAAAAGAATAACTAATTCTTTTACGCTACCCAATTGATATGACGTAAGTGAATCATATCGACCGTAATTCTTAAGCAGTTGAGAGAAATTCACTAAGCTTTCCTCTGCAATTCAATAATGAGGGGGATAATGGTTTTTTGCAATGAATCTACTGTTACTGGTCCAATTTGTTTATGTCTTATAATTCCATTTTTATCAATTACATATGTTTCAGGAACGCCATAAACTCCATAATCAATTCCAACTCTTCCGTCCGGATCAACAACACTGATCGTGTAAGGATCTCCATATCGTTTCAGCCATTGCATGGCTGTCGTGTTTTCATCTTTATAGTTAAGGCCGTAAACCGGCACAATGCCAGAATTCGCCAATTGAACCAGCAATGGATGCTCATCACGACACGCAATACACCACGAAGCCCATACATTCAGTAGCCAAACCTTGCCCAGGTTATCTTCAGATGTCATAACCTTATCAGGTTCATGTAAATGATTCAGCTGAAATACAGGTGCCGGTTTATCAATAAGCGGTGATGGAACCTGTCGCGGGTTTAACGTAAGACCAACCAACAAAAATGCAGCCAGCACCATAAAAGCAAATAATGGAATTAAGTAGCGCATCATACTTTTCTTGTCTCCGTAACCAACACAGGATTACTTACTGAGGGGGTCACTGTTGCAGGAATTTCTTCTGGCGGGTTCTCAGCTTCCACAGTCTTGGCAGCAACATGACTCGTTTTGGTAATTTTCAAACGATAACGACGGTCTGTCACAGAAAGAATGCCTCCGATTGCCATCAATAAGCATCCGAGCCAGATCCAGTCGACAAACGGTTTATGATAAGCACGTACTACCCAGGCATTGTTGGCTAATGGTTCACCCAATGCAACATAAAGATCACGGAATAAACCGGTATCAATAGCGGCTTCTGTCATTGCCATACCGGATGCATTGTAGGTTCGCTTCTCAGGATGCAAAGTACGAACAACCTTATCATCTTTAATGACACCAATATCACCAATTACTGCCTTATAATTGGGACCAACAGCATCACTCACGCCATTGAACTGGAATGTATATCCTCCAACAGTAACTTTGCTGCCAATATCCATACGCACATCTTTTTCCGTTTCATAGCCATTGACCAGTGTTACGCCAATAATGAATACGGCCACTCCCAGATGTGCACAATGCATCCCATAATAACTTCTGGACTGTCTGGCTAAACGCGTAAAGATACTGCCTTGCCCACTATTGCTTAAGCGGTGCTTAAGGTTAACGAAAGCACAGACAATGATCCAGAAAGCCAACAGTAATCCAAAGCTGACTAACGGTTTCCATTCACCCATGAAATATGGGGCGATCAAGGCAGAAGTCACACTCACGGCAAAAGCCCAACGCAAGCGAATGGCCAATGTAGGCAGACTCATTTGTTTCCAGCGTGAAATAGGGCCAACACCAATCAGAAAAATCGCCGGTGTCATGATCGGTACAAACACAGCTTCAAAATAGGGAGGGCCGACCGATAGTTTGCCAAGACCAAGGGCATCAATGATCAAGGGATAAAGCGTCCCCAGCAAAACACTGCCTGCCGCCACCAATAACAACAAGTTATTAGCCAGCAACAATGATTCACGTGACAACAAATCAAACTTGCCACCCAAGCCAACTTTAGGCGCCCGCCATGCAAACAGTAACAACGAACAACTGGTAACAATGACCAGAAATGCAAGAATAAAGACACCACGCTCTGGATCTGTTGCAAAAGCATGTACAGAAGTCAGTACACCTGATCGTACCAGGAATGTACCGAGCAGGCTTAATGCAAATGTAGATATCGCCAGTAAGACTGTCCAACTCTTGAAGCTGCCACGCTTTTCAGTAACGGCTAATGAATGAAGCAACGCCGTACCAACCAGCCAAGGCATAAACGATGCATTTTCTACCGGATCCCAGAACCACCAGCCTCCCCAACCCAATTCATAATAGGCCCACCAGCTACCCAGCATAATTCCAAAAGTCAAAAACACCCAGGCAACTGTAGTCCAGGGACGTGACCAACGCGCCCAGGCCGCATCCAGTTTGCCACTCAGCAAAGCCGAAATAGCAAAAGCAAAAGCAACCGAGAACCCTACATAACCCATATAGAGCATAGGAGGATGAATGACCATACCGGCATCCTGCAACAATGGATTTAAATCATTGCCTTCCAGTGCGGCTGGTAATAGGCGATCAAACGGGTTTGAAGTAAATAGCATGAATAGCAGAAAGCCCACACTGACGAGACCCAAGACACCTAGAACCCGTGCCACCATATCATCCGGTAATTGCTTGCTAAAAACGCTAACAGCTACAGACCATCCTGCCAGCATTAGCACCCACAATAACAAAGAGCCCTCATGAGATCCCCATGTAGCAGCCACTCGAAAATGAAAAGGTAATTCTGCATTTGAGTTCTTTGCCACATTCATTACCGAGAAGTCACTACTGGCAAAAGAGTACCCCAGACATAAGAATGCGATTAAAACAAAAACGAATTGCCCTTGAACCACTGGTCTGGCTAATGCTATCCACGATGGAATACCACGTGCTGCACCAATAATAGGGAGTGTTCCTTGTGTTATGGCCAAAAGGAGAGCAAGAATCAGGGAAAAGTTACCAATTTCTGGAATCATGATTTTAGCTTATAAGTTAATGATAATTCAGGATTAAACAAAGATGTTACTAGGTCTATACAAAATATAAGTAAAACTTTTATTGTACCAAAGATGCTTTCTGTGCTTTGGCCGCTTGTTCTAGAGCTTCTGCTGCTTCGGGCGGCATATAATTTTCATCGTGCTTGGCGAGTACTTCATCGGCTTCAAAAATACCATTGGCAGATATTTTTCCCTGCGCAACAATGCCTTTACCTTCTCTAAACAAGTCTGGAAGGATGCCTGTGTATACAACTGGAATAGTTTCGGCCGTATCCGTCACTGCAAAGCGAACTGTTGTACCGCCATCTTCACGTTGAACACTACCTTCTACAACTAATCCACCAATACGAAAACTCTTTCCTATGGGTGCTTCTTTTGCAGCAACTTGTGATGGACTAAAGAAAAAAACCAGATTACTTTGGAAGGCATTCAATACCAGAATGGAAGCAACACCTAATGCAGCTACTCCTGAGGCAATAATTGCAAGTTTCTTATAACGTGGTTTCATTTTTTGTCTCTTTTTTATTTAAGCCGTGAATCAGACCGTATTGCTTCTCTAAAGTTCGACGGCGATTCGAAATTAATAGAATTTCACCGACGATACAAATAAATGTCACAACATATGAACCCCACACATAGAGTCCATATCCACCCATTGAGAAAAACTCTGACATACTTGACCAATTCATCGTAGAGACCCCTTCTTTTGTAACTCTGCCACCCATGCTGTATGGCTTTCGCGCTCGAGAATGATGACGCGTGTACGTTTTAATATGACTGCAATGGAATACATCCAGCTTGCCAGTACCATAATAAGCATACCCATCAACATTGTAGTTGCCATCGAAGGTGCCTGGTTAACGCTCACCGACGCGCCTTGATGCAAGGTATTCCACCATTGCACCGAAAAATAGATAATCGGAATATTGACTACACCCACCAAGGCTATGATTGCACCTGCTTTATCAGCACGGCGTGGATCGTCAATGGCTGCCTGTAATGACATAAAACCAATATAGAGAAATAACAAAATCAATTCAGAGGTTAAACGTGCATCCCATACCCACCATGTTCCCCACATTGGTTTTCCCCATAAGGCGCCGGTCCACAGTGCAATAAAGGTAAACATGGCACCCGTCGGTGCAATCGCTGTTGCAAACATGGAAGAAAGCCGTGTATTGAAAGCCAAACCAATACCTGCCCAGAAAGCCATTACAACATAAAGAAACATCGACATCCAGGCTGCAGGTACATGAATGAAAATAATTCGATAAGCTTCACCTTGCTGAAAGTCAGTGGGTGCTACAAAGAAACCAACGTAAAGTCCCGCCACCAGTAATATCACCGAAGCAACAACAAATACCGGAATCATTTTTCCAGCCAGTGAGTAAAAACTTGCAGGGGAAGAATATTTGAACCAATTAATAGCCATATTAAATTTTATAATTCTTCATATTAAATTGTGTGTCGATCTGTCGGTCTGTCGGTCTTGACCCTGAATTTTGCAGCCGCCAATTCTATACTAAAAACACAAAATCAAGAATTGCTTTCTATTAGTAAATTCAGCGCATTGAAAGTTTCAGAAAGCATAATTTATGCAATAAATACAATAACTCATTTTAAGTCATTTTTTTGAGAATCTTATTTATTCCAATGAAACTCGCAAGGAAGATGCTGCCGCCCAAGGTGCAAAAACCAGTGACACAAGGAGAAATGCACCGATTAATGACAAGTGCGCGTCAAATCCAACTCCTGCCATATTCGCTTCAACCGCACCGGCACCAAAAATCAGCACAGGAATATATAAAGGCAACACCAATAAAGAAACTAATACACCACCACCCCGTAATCCCAGAGTCAGCGCTGCGCCAATTGCTCCGATTAAACTTAATACCGGAGTTCCCAGCAACAAAGTCATGGTTAAAACAAATAGTGCTTCTGCTGGCAAGTCATATTGAATACCTAATACAGGCGCCATCAATACCAGTGGTACGCCTGTCACCAGCCAATGCGCCAAAGCTTTTCCAAGCACTAAAAGTGATAATGATTGGGGTGACAGCAACATCTGTTCTAATGTGCCATCCAGGTAATCATTAGAAAACATTCTGCCCAAAGATAGCATCGAAGCCAATAAAGCTGCGACCCAAACTACACCTGGGGCCATTGTCCGCAACATATTCATTTCCGGCCCTACACTGAGCGGAAACAAACTGACCACAATGATGAAAAAAAATAAAGTCGTCAATACATCGGATTGGCGTCGCATGGCCAGCAAAAGATCACGCTTAATTATCCACATAAACATATCAAGCCAGTTGCAGCTGCATAATAGATGCTGCGGTAATATCAATTTCCTGATGCGTTGTCATCACCACCATGCCGCCTTGCTTCAAATGCTGCTCCAATAACTCCTGGATCAACTGAACTGCCATCACATCCAATGCAACCAAAGGTTCATCCAGGATCCATAAAGAAGTTTTACAAACAAGCAAACGCGCCAATGCCACACGACGCCGTTGACCTTGTGATAGGACCTTAACAGGCAATGTCTCTCTTCCACCCAAACCCATATACTCAAGGGCTTCACTTGCTTGATTAAAACTAATTTCAAAGCCTGCAAGTGCGCTTGAGATAAGCAAATTCTCAATAACCGTTAGATCATCTTTAGTGCCACTTAGATGCCCAATGTATGTCACGGCTGCAAAATAATCACCACTCAAGGAGCGAATAGACTTACCACACCAACGAATTTCACCAGCGGCAGGATTTGACAATCCACATAGCATGCGTAACAAACTGGTCTTTCCACTGCCATTAGGACCACGTACTTGCATTAAGCCACCTGCCTCAAGAGAAAAATTGATATCCCTAAAAAGCTCGCGATCACCACGAACACATGCGAGACTAATTCCTTGCAACATTATTTTTGTTACTCAGTGAAATAAAACTGATGATTATATCGCATTGAAGCAGCCTGTAACACTTTAGCGGCAATTAAGGGTGCGATTCAAACTGAGGCGGTCATTCAAGCGGCCTTTCCCGCTTGAATCCAATAGCT
>CXWL01015748.1_pt1 | contig 29511 bp, 20 predicted proteins | sample 590931 | NCBI WGS metagenome assembly CXWL01 (sample SAMEA3498368, study PRJEB10139) | groundwater metagenome | biome: water well; material: biofilm material | place: Germany | collected 2015-04-27 | reverse complement strand
GAAACATATTCCGGATGTGTCCAAGTCTCCGTGAGCCCACCTGGACTGATGAGTTAGAGGTTGAAACCCTGAATGCAACTTGTAGACTGGCATTGGCGCAAATTGAAAGGCGTCAAGTTACGGAAGAAATTCGCCACATAGAGTTACCGATTGCATCGATTATCGCCAAATATAACGCTCATCCTGTCGCACGTGAATCACTTAGTGCAATTCGTAGCCGAGACATCGATGCTTATAGTTCGACATATGAGGCCACGCTCAAATTGACAGAGGAGAGGTCCTCCGTTCAGCAATTGGAAAACAAACTGTCGAATCTGCGGCAGTCAATGCCCAGGCTATCAAAGGACGTTGAGAGCAACGCCGGTGATGCACGATGGGATATGCGAGCCCGGCAGATTCCGGACGCTTGGAATTGGGCCCAAGCAAGAATTCATATCGAGGAGTATCTGCGCAAGGAAGATGTCCCAGCACTTGCTGCGCGAGCAAAACAAGTTGAAGATGATGTAAACGCTATAATGGCGGAAATCGCTTCCCTGCGTGCTTGGACTTATTGCTTTTCTCGCCTCAATGAGAGTCATCGTCGACATATGAAGGCGTGGCAAAAGAACGTGAGCAAACTTACGAAGTCCGGGACGGGCAAACAGGACTTGTTTCATCGTAGGGAAGCGCAAAAAAACCTGAACAACTGTCGGGAGGCAATTCCGGCCTGGGTAATGCCTATACACCGAATTTGGGATACTGTTGACCCCGCTCCGGAGATGTTCGACGTAATTATTGTCGACGAGGCCTCGCAATGCGGTTTTGAAGCGCTTCCGCTCTTTTACTTAGGCAAGAAAATTCTAATCGTCGGAGATGATAAACAGATAGGACCGGAGGCAGAGGGAATAAAATTGGACCCGGTGACTCAACTGATAGATCAGTTTCTTTTCGATTTTGAGCATAAGTCATCATTTAATATTAATCGGAGTTTGTTTGACCACGGAGAATTGCGATACAGTTCAAATCACGTGGTCTTACGGGAACACTTCCGATGTATGCCGGAGATCATTCGCTTTAGCAATGACCTCTGCTACCGAGATACACCGCTCATTCCACTCCGCCAATATGGTCCCAATCGTCTGGTGCCGTTACAACGTGTCTTTCTGGAAGGGGGTTTCAGGGAGGGGTCTGACAGTCGAGCTGTGAATCGTTCCGAGGCGGATGCAATAGCGAAGAAGATCGCAGAATTGTGTCGCGACCCCAAATATGCGGGCAAAACAATGGGGGTTGTTGTGCTACAAGGTGACGCCCAAGGAGGACTTATCGAGGCCGCATTGCTCGCGCTTATGGGTGCCGAGGAGATGGACAAGAGACGCCTTGTATGTGGAAATTCCTATAGCTTCCAGGGTGATCAGCGTGACATAATGTTCTTATCGATGGTGGCAGCGCCGAATGAGAGAATTGGAGCACTCAACAAAGCTGCTGACGAAAGGCGGTTCAATGTCGCAGCAAGTCGAGCACGGGACCAAATGTGGCTTTTTCATTCGGTAACTCGTAACGACTTGAGCTCATCATGCCTCAGACGGCGACTTCTTGAGTTCTTTGAGGGGACGAAGCAACAGGAAGTGGGGTCAATAAACAGAGAGGAGCTTGAGCGCAGGGCCGCACAAGACAATCGAATGGTATTGAAAGCTCCAAAGCCTTTTGATAGCTGGTTTGAGGTCGATGTTGCTCTTGAGTTATTGCGAAGAGATTTCTACATCATTCCACAGTTCCCAGTTGCAGGCAAGTATATAGACCTGGTGGTGGAAGGCGGACACGCACGATTGGCAGTCGAATGTGACGGAGATGAAGTTCATGGTGTCGAACAATATGAAGCGGATATGCAGCGCCAGAGAATGTTAGAACGCTGTGGATGGGAGTTTTTCCGGGTCAGAAAATCCGCATTTGTCATGGACCGAGAACAGGCCCTAAAGGGGTTGTGGCGTCTACTTGAGGAAAGGGACATCTTCCCTGGTCCATTGGCAACGCATACAAATTTGGCCGAAGGCGACAGTGACGCCACAGACGAATCAATTGATTCTGCCGATGAAGACGATGCACGTGACGAGGAGAATTCGACTGAAGAACTTCTCCTATTTGATGACTCCCCAAACAACAATGGCACACATCGTCGACGACCTGATCAGGTATCAGCATCCGAAATTCAACAAGCGATAATCCAGTCTTTGGAGCAGTGCCCGAATCATACTTGCACGCTACAGTCTTTGACAAGCCGAGTCCTAAGAGAATTGGGAGTGCTCACACGAGGTAGCCCGCGCCAGGAGTTTGAGAAGCGCGTAATGCGCAACCTTGCTATTCTCGAAACTAAGGAGATAACTGAACGCTATAGGGCCAAGAACAAACGAGTTAAGTTATTGAAATCTGGCTTTTGAATTGGCGAAAAGATTGCTGGCGCTGGGTAAAGGGAACAAATTCAATTGGCTGATCTACTGCGTTCGGACAGAAAGAATATTTTGCTGAACGATTCAGAACCGAAGAACCAAATTGATTCGCTCCAGACAAAGCACGAGGTGTAGAATCAATGGAACTATTCACACAAGATGTTGCTGCCGGTCATAGGCCGCCGAAACGTGTCAGGATGCCCGCGAAAATGCTCCGGGCATACAAGCACAGCACAAACGAGGATAGGGCGCTGTTCGACATGTCGTACCAGCGATTGACCGAGTCCGGGCTTAGTTTTTACCCGACAGATTGCCCTGACTTCCGAGCCAAGCACCCGCAGAATGACTTAGTTTTTGTGATATTGCGATTTCAGGAAGTATCGGGGACGAGGATTGAAATCAGAGTCGATTCACTGCCAACCACACTTTGGAATCAAATCGCCCGACAACGGCGTCAGGTCAAACAATACGATGCGAACTCCAAGGCACAATGGGCAGTATGCCGGATAGACAGCCCGAAAGACCTGGACACGGCAATGGAGCTAATCGAAACCGTCGAGCAAATACGTCCGGCTTGGGGGAACCTCTAATTGTGTTTTGGGCAAAAAAACGGTCTTGACCTTTGTCGAAGACATTATATATTTGTTTGACTATAATAATTCGGTCTTTGCTCCAGCGATCTGACATCAACAGTTCTTTCGGTGAAATTTTTGACCTAACTTCCATTGGTTTGGAGAGGTTGATGTGCGACTAAAGACGGGACTTGTCGTTTCGAGTATTCTCTTTTCATGCGTCTCGCTGGGCTTAGATTGCAAGAAAAACCCGGTATCTCCTCCCCCGGAAACCATCAACGCACCAATGACGCTCACCGGTCCAAGCAGTGGAAGCACAAATGTCAATCTGACTTTCATCACAGGTGGTTCCACCAGCACTCAAGGACATGCAGTAGAATACCAGTTTGAGTGGGGTGACGGCAGTCATTCCAATTGGACGTCACTGACAAGTGCCTCCCATCCCTGGTCTACCGCAGGAACGTTCACGGTGAAATCTCACGCTCGTTGTATTTCGCACAATGACATAGTTTCTGGATGGTCAACCAGGTCGGTTACGATAGTTCAACCGGAGACAATCACTGCACCAACCACGCTGACCGGACCAAGCAGTGGCAATACGGGTGACCTTCTCAGTTTCAATACCAGCGGTTCGGTCAGCAGTCTTGGACATGCTATTCAATACCAGTTTGATTGGGGCGACGGCGTTCAGTCCAGTTGGTCGTCTGCCACAACGGCATCACACGCCTGGTCAAGCGCTGGGACGTTCACGGTGAAATCTCACGCTCGCTGTGTCACACATACAAGCATAGTCTCTGGATGGTCATCTCGGTCGATTACCATGATCCCGACTGAGACAATTACTGCTCCGACGATCTTGTCGGGTCCGAACAGCGGAAACACCAATGTTAGCTTGGCCTTTACCACGGGAGGTTCGGTAAGCAGTCTTATTCATTCGCTTGAATACCAATTCGACTGGGGTGACGGCAATTTGTCCAGTTGGTCGTCAGCCACGACTGCATCACACTCATGGTCAAGCGCCGGGTCATTCACCGTCAAATCTCACGCTCGCTGCGCCACCCACACAAACGTAATTTCTGGCTGGTCAAGTCGAACACTCACAGTGACGCAGCCGTCTGAGATTATTATTACTCCGAATTCACCCAGCGGTCCCGACAGCGCAGCAACGGGTGACTACTTACCATACACTACTGGCGGCTCAACCAGTAATTTTGGCCACAGCCTACAATATCGCTTTGAATGGGGCGATGGCAGTTACTCTTTGTGGTCATCGTCGACCAGCGCTTCCCATTACTGGGATACCGAAGGGACAAAATACATAAGGGCCCAAGCTCGCTGTGCAACAGACACGAGCATTATATCCAATTGGTCAGGCGCAAAGTCGCTTAAGATGACGTCACGAGAAACTGTCAGCATGCCAAATGCACCCAGCGGCCCGACCTCTGGAAATGTCAATCAAAACCTCACATTTGGTGCCAGTGGTGCGGTCAGTAGCCTTGGTCACAGTCTACAGTATCGATTCAGTTGGGGAGGTAACGAGGGGTATTCTCCGTGGTCATCGTCAACCAGCGCTTCGCACGCTTGGCCAATTGTCGGGGCGTATACTATTAGAGTTCAAGCGAGGTGCCAGACGCACACAGATATAGAATCCTATTGGTCAGATGGTTTCATAAGGGTAACAATATCTCCAACCTCAGAGTCAATCAGCACACCAAATGTTCCAAGTGGTTTAACTGCTGGGGAAATCAATCAAAGCATTACATACGTCACTGGTGGTGCTACGAGTAGCCTTGGACACGGCGTGCAGTACCGCATGGATTGGGGAGACGGTAGTTACTCTACGTGGTCTTCATCGACCACTGCTTCGCATTTGTGGTCGATTGCAGGGTCATACAGTGTCAGGGCTCAGGCCCGGTGTGTTGTAGATCAAGCCATTGAGTCCAATTGGTCGTCTTCTCTTTCCGTCACAATAAGTCCGCCTCCGGAGACGATCAGTACGCCGACGACACCAAGCGGCCCTGTCAACGCAGACATTGGTCAATATGTTTCATATAGTACCGGAGGAGCAGTGAGTAGCCTCGGTCACAGTGTTCAATATCGGTTCGACTGGGGAGACGGTACGTACTCTCCTTGGTCCTCGTCGACAACCGCTTCGCATGCGTGGTCGAGTCCCGGAACCTATTATGTCTGGGCACGGGCTCGCTGTGCAACGAATACAGGCGTAGAGTCATTTTGGTCTGACCCTCTGCCCGTCATAGTTAACCCACCAATGCAGACTGTGTATTTGGACATATCGTTTGCAAGTGGCGGAGCGAAAACTTGGGTTTCAAATAAATGGTCCGCTCTCATTTTCCGAACTGGTGGGGAAACTGAAACTGCCATGAGAGATTGGGATGACTGTGCAGGATATAGTTTCATCATGACCGGCGGATATCTTCCCGGCGATGAGTGGAGTAACTTCTATCCCAGTGAGTGTATCGCTTGCGATTTGGGGTTAGCCATTGACCCAAGTTGTACGTCCGTCACGGTTGAGGTTACGGCGAATCTCGAGAATGCATCCAAGGGAGAGTTGTATGTGGAAACGGACGTTGGCAGTTTGTGTCAATGGAAGTTAGCGATTTATGAAACATGTGTAATGAGATCGGTGACTATCCCAGCTCAATGTCTGTCTTTTGCGGGCAGAACGGAGATTTCGATTCAACATCATGACCTGGATTTGTTGGTTGATTATGACGCGGCAATCAACAGGGTGAAGTACACATTCAACGGCTGGAAGGTCCCCCAAATGGCACCGTTGGTTGGAAACGCTGAGACCGTTTCCGATAAGGACATGAAGTAAGCGTGATTAAGATTCCTGTACTTAAGTACAGCGTGGGATTCCCTGAGGATCGCCATAGTTGATTCGACATCGATGAGGTAATTCTTGTTCAGTTCACCGGATACGTGTTGTGTTTCTTGCGCGTTTGAATTGACTTTCTGTCGTATTCCCGTTCAGACAAAATCTGAAACAGACGGTTCGACCAGAGTTCAGGTGGCGGAGCTTTGCTTGCAAAATGACCCCTTCAGCGATCAAACTGAAGGGTTTCTTGTATGTGGCATTTAGAGTTACGCCATCGAACAAAGACCTCTAAAGTACAAGCTTTGATACGCTGAAGAAATCCCACCATATACCGATAAGTTGATGAAGGATAGCCCAGGCGGGCCTAAGCCATGAACAACGATTCGGTAACATTTGAAGAAACAGCCAAGGTCGCGATACCCACGCCATCGCGCGGGTCATTTGCTATTTTGATAGTTGACGATGAGTCGGAGCTTGCCACGATGCTCTCCGAAGTGCTGACTTCGGTCGGCTACTCCTGCGAATCTATTTCAAGCGCGGTGTTAGCGCTGAAACGACCGGATATTAATTCAATCAAATTAATAATTACCGACATGCGAATGCCGGAGATGTCCGGTGTGGAATTCGCCGAAGCTCTTCATGAACGCGACGCACAAGCCAAGATTATATTCATGACCGGGCAAGCGGATATCGAAATGATGTCGCGGGCTATGAACCTGCGTCCATTTGGCTATCTGAACAAACCGTTCGGCATTTTCCAACTCAGAGATATTGCTCATCAGGCGTTTCAAGTGTACTGCGATGAGTCCGTGCACGATCAAAAGTTTGACCGCCTGACCAACGAAGTACAGGAACAAGAAAGAGAAATCGAGTTTCGCACCGAGCGATTGATGGCGGAGCAGACCCTGATGCAGGGTCTCATTGGAAACGCCACCTTTGGTCTTATCACCGTTGACAATCGACTGTTCACCTGCTTGATAAACGACGTGGCAATAGGCCTCCTCCAGTTGAAGCCACCACCGTCGGCAACCCACATCGGAACTCCAATTAACGATTTGCTTCCGGCTGAGTGCTCGAAGGAAATAATGGGCCTTTGCACAAGTGTCCTCGCCGACGGTCAGTTAAGGGAAACTACTTTTCGAAATCCCCTGTCAGACCGCCTGCTCAGTTTGGCTTCCTACCCGGTGCGGCATCGGCAGACCATCAACGCGACTGTCATTGTTATTCACGATGTTACCGAAAAAGACGTACTGCAAAAACAACTCCTGCAAACCGCGAAATTGGCTTCCATCGGAGAGTTGGCCGCCGGTATCGCGCACGAAATCAACAACCCGCTGGGGTTTGTGACCAGCAACTGTAATACCCTGGCCGGCTATGTTGACGCAATGATTACATATCTCCGAAAAATGGAAGAAACCATTGAACAGCAAGTGGTGCCGCAAGTGATACAAGCCTATTTGACTGAATCAAAAGTCTCGCTGGACATACCGTATATCATCGGTGACATCAAACCCATGGTTGCCGAGACGCTCGACGGTCTGCAGAGAGTATCTAAAATCGTGGCGGACCTCAAGACATTCGCGCGGCTAGAACTCGACAATCCGCAACTTTGCCAGATCAACACCCTTATCGACGACGCGCTCAATCTGGTTCGCAACGAAACCAAGAACAATCTCGATATTCAAAGGAAGTTCTCTGAACTTCCCGAAATTCTTTGTTTTCCCACTCAGTTGGTGCAGGTATTCACCAATATGTTCGTGAACGCGGCTCAAGCCGTCTCAAACCAAGGCACTTTGATAATCCGCACGGCCGTCAAGATAGACACCATACGAATTAAAATCCGAGACAACGGTAAAGGCATCCCCGAAAAGAACCTGCTTCGGGTATTTGATCCGTTCTTTACGACGAAACCGCCGGGCAAGGGGACGGGAATGGGGTTAAGCATTTCATTCGGAATTATACAGAAACATAACGGGACCATCACTGTGCAAAGTGAGCTTGGCAAAGGGACGGAATTTATAATAACCCTGCCTTTGAACGGATTGAAGGTCGACGCATCGCCCAAAGACGAAAAAATAACAGCGGGAGGAATATAATATGACAAAATACACAGTGTTGTTCGTCGATGACGAGCCAAATATTCTCAAGGCATTAACACGGCTGTTTCGCGGCGACCACATCAATGTCTTCACCGCCCCCAACGCGGCAGAGGCACTTGAAATTGTTCGAAATAATAAAGTCCAGGTTCTCGTGACCGACAACTTGATGCCCGGTATGAAGGGTACTGAGTTGATCCAGCAGGTTAGAGACATCTCTCCCTGTACGATTAGGATCATTCTGTCCGGTCATTCTGACATGGAAGCCATCCTAAACGCCGTGAACAAGAGCGAAGTTTTCCGTTTTATCCTCAAACCCTGGGTTGACTCCGACCTGAAGGCAACCGTCCATATCGCGCTTGCCCACTACGGCCTTCAGGAGAATATCATCCATCTCAAGAGTGAGCTGGACGAAAAGAACAATTTGCTCAAATACCTGAATCACCATTTTCCCGATCTTTTCACATCCTTGCCGGAACACCTGGGATACAAGATCGAAACCGAGTCGCAGACCGGAGCGACCGAAGCTATAGCCCAAGAAAGCCGTTGATATGCCTCAAGCAGTCCAAGATGTACTCGATCATCTGGCGGTGTTGCCACCTTTCCCAAGGGTAACAACCCGTCTGCTCGAATTGCTCGGTAGTGATTCAGCGTCGTTTAACGAAATCGCGTCCGTTGTTGCGACCGATCCGTCTTTGGCAATGAAGGTTATACACGTTGCAAACTCCCCCTTCTACATGTTGCGAAGGCCGGTGCAGTCGGTCAAGGATGCCGTATTGGTCTTGGGCGTCAGCACAGTAAGAACTATTACCGTTTCCGTTTCTATTACGAAAGGTCTGTCGGCTATTCATGTGCGTTCAGATATGTTTGACATGCTCAGTTTCTGGACTCACAGCTTTGCCACCGCAACTGCCGGATACAAACTGGGTGTCCAGCGAGACAAATCCCGCGCCGATTCGTACTTTCTCGCGGGGCTTATTCACGACATCGGAAAGATCATAATAGCATCACATTGGCCCGAAGTGTGGCGGGGGATCATGTCTACTTTGAAGAATAGCCCGACAACGTACGAGGAAGTCGAAGCCCGCATGTTTGGATCGACACATTACGCGCTGGCCGCGGAGTTGTGTCGTAGGTGGAGTTTTCCGGAAGAACTGACAAATCTGGTTGGTCATATTCCGCTTGGTGTCAGCGACTCCCAACCGGATGATCCTTCACTGCAATTGATGGTTAGCGCTCATCGTATCGTCAATGCCGAGGGCTTTTTATTCCCGGTTGAATCAGCCGTACGAACTTCTTCGCTTACTGAGAACGAAGTGAATATAGGCAAATCGCTATGGGCTGATATTGTTCACCAATTACAGTTACTGGAACACAAGTGAACGCCGATGTCCAAACAACCATAGACCCTGCCCACGTACTTTTCGTGGACGATGAAACGCCGATTCTTAACGCGTTGCGTCGAGTGTTTCGCCATGAGTCCGACTTGGAGTGTCATTTCACCACTAGTCCTATGGAAGCCCTTCAGGTATTAACCGCGCACAATGTAGCCGTCATCATTTCTGATCATCGCATGCCACAGATGACCGGCGCCGAATTCATCGCGCGGGTCAAGGAAAAGCGCCCTGGAACGGTTACGATGATGATCACCGGACAAGCGGATATGGCGGCGATGGTCAAAGCGATCAACGAAGGCGAAGTCTATCGGTTTTTCCTGAAACCCTGGAAGGACGAAGAACTTCTCCGCGCCGTACGGCAGGCCGTTGAGTTGTTTCGCCTCCGCTCCGACAATGACCGACTCATGGCTATCACACGGGGGCAAAACACAGAACTTGCTAAACTAAACACTGATCTCGACGCGCAGGTTACTTTGCGAACAAAACAGCTCGCGGACGCACTCCACACCGCCAGATCGGCAAGCCAAACACTGGAAGACTCGTTGCATAGCTCCACCAAAGCGCTCTTTATGCTACTCAGGTTATCTCGCCCGGAATTGGGAAGCCATTGTCACCGGGTCGCGGAATACGCGGTCGATATTGGCAAAACGCTGGGGCTGAAGGGGCAGGAACTGAAGGAGCTTGAAATCGCCTCACTGTTGCATGATAGCGGAAAACTCAGCCTTCCCCTATATCTGACGGACAAAGCAGTCCGTGACTTAAACACTGAAGAAATCAACTTGTACCGGACACACTCGGCCATTGCGCGGGAGTTTATCAAGCTGATTCCTCACTATGCCCGCGTTGGTGACTTGATATTCAGCCATCACGAGCGTCGCGATGGGTCGGGTTTCCCCAATGGATTGAAAGGGAAAGATATACCGACTGAAAGCTATATTATTGGGCTGATGGATGAGTACGACCATCTCATTCGCCGACCTAATGCAAGTCAGGAATTCGCATACCAGTACACCTGTGAGTGCATGGCTGAGTTTGCCGACACTAAGTTTCCGGCTCAGCTGGTTCAGGTCGTTCTGGATTACATCGAGACCATACATAATCGATCGATTTCCGAAGATGTCATGCGGGTAGGGCTGTCCGAGCTGGTACCAAACATGATGCTGGCGCGCGATATTTACACGATGAGCGGATCGCTTCTTTTAGCCGCCGGCATAGCAGTAGGCGCGCAACACATTGTCCGAATCAGAGCAATCGCCCGGCTTGACCCAGTGGCCGGCGACATCTATGTAGTAAGGCGATCAACCGGCTCATTTTCGTCTCTTAGGAAGTAATGATGATTAGACGTCCATCAACACGCGCTCAAAAAGACTTAGCCCTGGCAGGGCTTGCTACTGCTATTGTGATAACTGCCGGATACATGAGCGGGTTTTTTGACTGGATTCACGACACCTATCTTGATTCCATGGGACTGCACGAACTCGATATGCTCTTTCCGGCTTTTCTCGCCACCATTCTCGCTACTATTTGGTACGCCAGACGACGCAATAACGATCTTCGCGAAGATATCACCCGGCAACTCCGATTAGAAACTGAACTGCGTGCCAGCGAAGCAAAGTTCAAATCTTTGGTTACAAATATCCCGGGAATGGCTTACCGAATGTTGCCCGATTCTACCACTGAATACATAAGTGGAAGCGATCGAGTGTGCGGTTTTTCAGAAGACGAGCTTAGATCAACAAAGAGTAACTGGTTTCATCAGGTATTGTTGGAAGATCGTGACGAAGTAATATCGTTGGCTACGGAACTCCACCTCAAGCCATACAGTATCATGCAATGCTATAGGATTTTGTCCAAGGATGGCTCAATACGCCTAGTAGAGGATTACCAATCATCAATGTTTTCAGCGGATGGAACTTTTGAGTGCATCACCGGACTCGTGTTCGACATCACCGATCGTATGTGGGCGGAGAAAGAGCTGGAACAGTCCGATAGGATGATGCGAGCGATATTCGACGGCACGATGGACGGGATTGTGGCAACGGAAGCGGGCACCGGGAAGGTTGTCGTCGCCAACCAAGCAATTTCTCGAATGCTCCGCTATAGTCGTGATGAGATGGCAGGACTATGCACAAATGATATTCACCCTTCAGATGAGTTACCTCACATCCTTGAGGCATTCAAGCGGCATATGAATGGCGAAACATCGCTCGCAACCGATATATCGATGCAACGGAAAAATGGCACCTTGTTCCTGGCCGACGTCAACATGACATCTGTTGAACTCTTAGGACAGCCCTGCACACTTGGCGTCTTCAGAGATATCACAGAACGCAAGAAAGCGGAAGATGCCTTGCGAAAGGCCCACACCGATCTTGAAATTCGGGTCGTGGAGCGAACCGCCGAGTTGGCGGCATCATTGGAAGAATTGCGACGCAGGAACACCGAACTTGGCGAAGCGCTCGAACATGTCAAACAGCTTCAAGGGTTATTCCCAATCTGCATGTTCTGTAAGCGGGTGCGTGACGATCAGGATTCGTGGCAGGCGATTGAATCGTATATCACGGATCACTCGGAAGCCGAATTCAGTCATTCGATATGCCAGGAGTGTTTTGACAAACACTACCCGGAACCGTCCCCGTCTCAACCGGAGTAAGCAAACGGCGTTTCTCGTAGGTCGATATCCCCTGTCCCTAAGGGACTGCGGGTTTCGACTTCTCCTACTTCGCCGTCGACCCGTGCCTCGCGATGAACCCCTCTGTCATGTAGATCACATCCTCGGCGATATTCGTGGCGTGGTCGGCAATCCGCTCCAGATATCGCGAGACCGATAAGTACGCAATCAGAACTCCGACTTGTTCCGGATGAGTCCGGATCGCTTCTTTAACCAGATCGTATGTCTGTCGATTTGCCTGGTCTACTTCGTCGTCCATTCGGCAGACATCGCGCGCGGTTGAGGCGCTCAAATTAACCAGAGAATCCATACTAAGTCTTAGCATCCGCTGGGTCTTTTCCGCTATGGCCACAAAATCAAACGGCACCAGAATTTGCGGTGATGCTCCCAGCAATTGCGCCCGTTCTGCCAGATTCACGGACAAGTCACCAATCCGCTCCAGATCGTTGTTTATTTTCAAGACGGCCACGATAAAGCGAAGGTCAATCGCTACTGGCTGGTGCAGAGCGAGAATCTTGAGGCAGTCTTCTTCCAGGTCCACTTCAAGCTGATCGATCTCTTTATCTCGCAGAATAATTCTCTCGGCAAGTTTGGTATCTCGCCGCTCGACTGCGGTCACCGCTTCGCGCACATTGCTTTCAACTGTGGCGCCAAGGGCTAATATCTTTTTTTTCAGTTGCTCAATTTCTCTTTGTAAATGTTGAGACATGATACCCTTTCAATCAACCGAATCGTCCGGTAATGTAATCTTCGGTGCGCTTAACCGTCGGTTTGGTGAATACTGTCGTAGTGGGGCCGAATTCAATCAACCGCCCTTCATAGAAAAACCCGGTGTAGTCTGATATGCGCGCCGCCTGTTGCATGTTGTGAGTTACGATGACAATAGTGTACTGCTTCTTCAACTCGCCTATCAGGTCTTCGATTTTGGCGGTGGATAATGGATCCAGCGCAGAGGCCGGCTCATCCATCAGCAATACTTCAGGTCGCACCGCAAGCGCCCGGGCGACACAAAGGCGTTGCTGTTGACCACCGGAAAGCATATAGGCGCTTACATCGAGTTTGTCTTTGACTTCATCCCACAAGAACGCCCGTTTGAGCGTATCCTCAACAACGCGCGCGACTATTTCTTTATCGGTAACGCCATTTACTCGCAGGCCATAGGCGACATTGTCGAAAATTGATTTCGGAAACGGATTCGATTTCTGGAAAACCATACCGACTCTCGTCCGAATCGTGGAAACATCTCGAATCGCAGTATAGATATTGACTCCATCAAGGACAATTTCGCCGTTCAAGCGTGTTCCTGGAATAGTGTCGTTCATTCGATTCAGGGTACGCAAAAAAGTAGATTTGCCGCATCCCGAAGGGCCGATAAGCGCCGTTACCCGGTGCTCTTCTATCTGCATCGAAATATCATGCAACGCCTGAAACGCTCCATAGAAAAAATTAACTCGGCTCGCGGACATTTTGATGATCGGGGTCGGCTGAACAGCTCCATCGGTTTTGCTTGCCTGCTCTTGTGGTTGAGAATTAAGAACTCGTTCAGACATGAATTCTCCTTGCTCTGATCCGCGCGCGAATGAGGATGGCGACCATATTCAATGCAATGGTCAGCGCCAACAATACCAGCACGGTCCCATACAACAAAGGCAGAGTGGCGTCGATATTCGGCGACTGCGTGGCCATGACATAGGTATGGTATCCTAGAACCATGAATTGATCGTGCAAGCTCGACGGCAAATGAGGCAGGTAATAAGCCGCTCCGGTGAACATGATTGGGGCAACTTCGCCCGCGCCTCGGCTTATTGCCAGAATCCCACCGGTGAAAATTCCGGGCATTGCCTGCGGAATCACTATTCGTATAATCGTCTGAAGTTTTGTTGCACCAAGAGCGTAGCTGGCTTCGCGAAGATCGCGAGGGATGACTTTCAGGGCTTCTTCGGTCGATACAATTACCACTGGCAGAGTCAATATTGCCATAGTCAACGACGCCCAAATGATCGCCGGCTGTCCCCAGATCGGACGAGCCGAGTCATAAAACGCAGAGTCTATACCCCTTCCGACAAACCCGACGAAAAAGCCCAAGCCGAACAAGCCAAAGACAATTGACGGCACTCCCGCGAGATTATTGATTGCCACTCGAATCAACCGTGTAGCAGTTGAGTCCGGCCGAGTGTACTCATGAAGATAGATTGCCGTCAGCACACCCAGAGGCACAACCGCGATTACCATCAGGATGACCATAGTGAGCGTGCCAATTATTGCAGGAAATATTCCGCCCCCTTCCATTCCATTCTCCGGTGCGTGAGTCAGAAAAGTCCAGTCAATGACACCGATACCGCCAATGAACATATTGAGGAATATGACAGCCAAAATGAGCAGGATGAGAATGACAGCCGTGAAAGTCAAACCTCGCGGAATCACGCCGCTTGATTTGCCTTTCAGACCGAGTGAAACAGTTGGCTTAGACTCAATCATCGTGACCTTCCCTGAATGCGCTCGCGCACGCGCGACAACGCATAATCGCCGCCAAGATTAATAATAAAGGTCAGAAGAAACAAGAGCGTCCCGATGAAGAACAAAACGTTATAGTGCGGGCTCCCAAAGACAACCTCAGCCATTTCTGCCGCGATTGTTGCTGAAAATGTTCTTATCGAATCCGTCAAATTTCCCGATACAATAGAGGCGTTCCCTGAGGCCATCAGCACGATCATCGTCTCTCCGATAGCGCGCCCAAATCCGAGCACAATACCTGCGGCGATACCAGGAAGGGCGGCTGGAAGCACGACAGTCGCAGTCACTTGCCACTTTGTCGCTCCTAACGCCATCGCCGCTTCGCGAAGATTACGCGGCACAGCGGTCATAGCGTCTTCAGCAACCGTGAAAATTATCGGCACAATCGTCATACCAAGCGCGATTCCGGCATTAAGCGCATTAAGACGATATGTCAGACCAAATGTATCCTGCAACCACGAGGCCAGCACAATCAACGCGAAAAATCCCAGCACTACCGAAGGTATCCCCGCCAATAATTCTATAACCGGTTTAATTATTTCGCGCCAACGACGCGGCGCGAATTCCGACGAATATATTGCGGCGCCGACTCCCAGCGGAATCGCAAAGAGCATGGCCACCAGCGCCGCTTTTATTGTTCCGATAAACAACGGCATCAGTGAGTATTTGGGCACATCGGAGTTTGGTTGCCAGGACCATTTCGGATCGCGATTTTCGTAAAATTGTTGTTTGAACGTCATCCGCGAAACGCTTGCTTCTTTTTGAACCTGCTCACTTGAGAAAATCGGAATCGCTTCCTTGAAGATGAACACAAATATAAGCGCGATAACCACCAGCGACACCCAGGCGCTGGCGGCTATCAGCTTTTCTCCAATGAACTCCCGCAGTCGGGATTTCGGCTTAAACGAGTAGTCGATCATGAGGGTCTGCTGAAATAGGTAAGTTGTCGCGATTTGCCGGAACGACTGCCCCGAGGCACGTAGACGGGCAATCTCGCACCGTTCTTCAATACTGATCTGCACATATCTTTGTCCCATACAAACACCTTTATAAGGTGTTGCACTTCGTTTGTGAACTGAAGGAATCCAGTTGACATTAGTATAGTACTTCAACAAGTCGAGCTAAAGCGTTTCGACTTATTTTACCATATTGGCTTCAGCGTTTTCCTTGGGGAGCGGGACATAATCCGCCGCTTCTGCCAGTTTCTGCCCTTCTTCAGAAAGCGCCCAATTCAAAAAGCTCTTCAACTCGCCCGAAGGCGTGCCGTTAAAAAACCAATAGAGTTCGCGCGAAATCGGGTACGTGCCGGCAATAATCGTCGGCATGGTAGGATCGACAGCAGATGACTGAGCGTTCTTTTTCACAGAAAGGAATCGAACACCTTTGCCCCAAGCGAGGCCGCCGTAGCCGATACCGAACTTGTCTTTTGAAACCGCGCTTACCACCGAGGCTGTTCCCGGCAAGGTCTGCGTGGCGTCGGCGTAGTCTTCGTTTTTCAACACATGTTCCTTAAAGAAGGAATACGTTCCGGAGTTGTTCTCACGGCCGTAAAGGATGATAATGTGTGCGGGACCGCCAACTTCTTTCCAATTAGCGATAGAGCCGGTGTAGATACCGCGAAGCTGTTCTAATGACAGCTCTTTAACAGGATTCACGTCGTTGACAAATACCGCGATGCCGTCCAACGCCACCGCAACTCTGACCGGTTTGATTTTCCTTGATTCGGCATCGACGTATTCCTGCGGCTTCATATCGCGCGAGGCCTCGCAAATATCGGTGGAGCCGTTCAGCAACGCAGCGATACCAGTGCCGCTTCCCCCACCCGAAACCTGAACGGTCGCGTCCTTGTGGGCTTTCATGTACTCTTCGGCCCACCGCTGACCGAGCCGCACCATCGTGTCGGAACCCTTGATCGTGATGGTGCCAGCTATCGACTGGCTCGCGAGCCCGGCGATCAATACTACCGTCAGTAATTTTGTCACACTAACCTCCAGTGTTTCAGGTCAATTGTTAGAATTTGAATTCAGTGTTAAAGTAAAAATACTTCTCATCGGTCGTGTTTGCCGCTTCATACGTTCTATTTCGGAAATTGAATGACGCTTTCACGCCTTTAACCGGCGCGCATTCGAGGCCCACGACCATGAGCGTACTACCATCGTTGGCCAGGTCAGTATTCGGATCAACGATATCGACGCGTCCAAATGGAACGAGTGTCTTGAGCGCTTTGGCCGAAGGAGCGAGCGCGCCTAAGTAGAGATTTCCCCAGAATGACATTCCAGATTGCTTCAAATCGGCTCTGCCGACTCCCTGTCCGAGATTGTGAAAGTTCAGGTCGAAACAGAGATCAATACTCTTCTGATATGCCAGCTTGCCACCGGCAGAGATTATTTGCTTGTTCCAGTCCGATGAATTATCGGTGGCACTCAGAGTCTTGTTCTGCGTGCCGGTATAGAACTGGCCGAATAACGCGACCTGATTAAAATCACCACTGTTGTAGAATGGTGTCAACTTACCGGCAAGATTGATATCCTTCTGGTTGTTCTTGTCGGTGAAGTCGCTGTACTTAGTGCCATTCAGTACCGACAACGCCACTTCTCCAAGACTCCCCTGTGGTCCGAGTGTCCCAATGGCCGAGATGCCCAAATCAGCGGTCGACAACCACCCCTGCCCATCGACTACCAATTTTTCTACATACCGCCGATTCCAAGTTGCATCCATGTAGTTGAGGTAATTGGTGGGTTGGAGACCAAACCGGACCTTGAGATATTGGGCTACCGGTTTAATCTTCCAGTCAGCATAGGCATACTTGAGAATGATGGGATACCCTTCGTAGGCGACCCGTTTCGGAATTGTGACCGGAATCCTGATCGTATTAATGATTGTATCGCCCGCTTTGTCTACTCCTGTATCTACTACGTTAACAGTCACCGTTGTATCAGAAGTCGAAAACTTCTCCGGGCGAATATCGAACGTAATCCGCATGCTGGTATAATCCGACAACTTGGACTCGGCCCCGAAATAGGCGCGATCGACCGTGAAGGCGTTGGCATTGCCTTTTCCTGATGTGCTGTTCAGCATCCAACTCGAATAAATCGTTCCCTTTACGGACGTTTCCGCCGCAAACGAAGACACCGCCATAAGCCCGAGACAAACCCCCACCAGTGCGCTTTTAGTTCTCTTCATCTCTTTCCTTCCTTCTTTCAGTTATTCCGTTGATATGGGGTCTTCCTACCGCATACCGACAGTTTCCATCCTTTGTTACCTGCCCGATTAAACAGCCGGATTGTTAGGATTGCGTTAGTGGTAGATGAGAATTTGATAAGTCTTTTCGGTCAAAACTCCTTGCGAAGTCCTGAGTCCTCGAAGGGAAGGGCGGTTTCGATATCATTCTGGCGAAAATCAACCCCATCTTGAGGGGGATTCTATTCACGCTTGCACACCCCTATGCAACAAAGCCCGGCGCGAAAGCGCTGGGCCTTGTAGTGTAGTAGCAACTATGAAATTCTCTCACCCACCGGTTGGGGCCGGGGTGGCCACCGGTTGGAAACTTCCGTCGGAGCGGCCGATAACTTCGTCAACATCCTTGCCGTCGATAATTTCCTTTTCCAACAGCATCGCCGCCAGCATGTGAAGCTTGTCGACATGATCTTTGACAATTTGTTTGGCGACCTCTTCGGCCCTCTCAAGAAATCCGCGAATTTCCTGATCGATTATGACTGCGGTTGCCTCGCTAAAGTCGGCGTGTTGGGCGATCTCGCGACCGAGGAAAATATGCTCTTCGGTTTTGCCGAAAGTGACCGGGCCGATCTTGTCCGACATCCCCCAGTTGCAAACCATTTTACGGGCTAATTTGGTGGCGCGTTCAAGATCGTTTCCGGCTCCTGTATCGAGCTGATTAAATACCAGCAACTCGGCGACCCGCCCGCCCATCATGACCGCCAGCACAGCTTCGAGGTATTCTTTCGAGTGGGTGTGGCGTTCGTCTATCGGTAGTGATTGAGTCAGACCGAGCGCCAAGCCGCGCGGAATAATAGTTACTTTGTGAATAGGATCTGCCTTGGGCATGAATTTCGAAACCAGCGCGTGACCTGACTCGTGATACGCGATGATTTTCTTTTCCTCTTCGGCAATCACCAGTGATTTCCGGGCGGTGCCCATCATGACCTTATCTTTGGATTCTTCAAAATCTTCCATCTTGACCGACTCACGGTTGCGACGAGCGGCCAAAAGTGCCGCCTCGTTTACCATATTGGCCAGATCGGCCCCCGACATACCGGGCGTGCCGCGAGCCAGCACACTTATGTCAACGTCGGGATTGGTTTTCACTTTGCGGACGTGTACTGCGAGTATTCCCTCGCGACCTTTGACATCCGGCGAAGCCACGATGATCTGTCGATCAAATCGCCCGGGGCGCAAGAGCGCAGGATCGAGAACGTCGGGGCGGTTAGTCGCGGCCAGAAGAATGACGCCTTCGTTGGATTCAAAACCGTCCATCTCGACTAACAATTGATTGAGTGTTTGTTCGCGTTCATCGTGACCGCCGCCTAAGCCAGCGCCGCGATGTCGACCGACAGCGTCGATTTCATCAATGAAAATAATGCACGGTGCGTTTTTCTTACCCTGATCAAACAGATCGCGGACACGACTTGCGCCGACACCGACAAACATTTCGACAAAGTCCGAGCCCGACATCGAAAAGAACGGCACTCCGGCTTCACCCGCGACCGCGCGAGCCAATAGAGTTTTGCCGGTTCCGGGCGGGCCTAATAGGAGCGCGCCTTTGGGGATCTTGCCGCCGAGTTTTTGAAACTTGCCGGGCTCTTTTAGGAATTCGATGATTTCTTTTAGCTCTTCTTTAGCTTCATCGGCTCCGGCAACATCGTTGAAAGTAACTTTCGGGCGTTCGTCGGTCATAAGCTTGGCGCGGCTCTTGCCGAATGAGAATAGCCCTTTGGGGCCGCCTGCCGCTCCCTGCATTTGACGCATGAACATCAGCCAGAGAACGATCAATAGCAGAATCGGTCCAAAGGCCAGCAGTATAGTCAGGAAACTTGTGCCTTCTTCGCGAGCGAGAATTTTTGCTCCAGCCGATTCCAGTCGGTTTATCAGTTCGTAATTTTCATCGGGAAACGGAATGCGCGATTCAAACTGAGTGAAGGTCTTTGGTGATCGGGTCGAGGCAAAGGCCGCGCCTTTGGTCAGTTTCCCCAACACTTTTCGCTCTTCGAACGTAATCTCGGCGATATTCCCGTTATCGATCTGTTCGGTGAATTCCGAATAGGTGATCCTGGCGGTTTCCTGACTCATACCGTCCATGCTGGAATACAGCACTACCGCCACCAATAGGATAGCCATCCAAAATATGAGAGAGCGGCTCGCCCCACGCCAGCGGGAGGGGGGTGTTTCACCTTTCATGCGATTGGGTCCGGGAAACCGGTCTTTCTGATTGTCGGAATCGTTCACGTATTCTCCATATTAATCGTTATGTTGCCTGCTTTCTTATACGAGCGAAAGAGGCAACTATTCATTCATATTATCGGACAATTACTCTTCCAGCAAACGACCGATGAACGGAAGATTGCGGTATTTTTGGGTATTGTCCAGACCAAAGCCGATTACAAACTCGTTCCCTACGCTAAACCCCCGGTACTTGATATCGACTTTTGTCCGATGGGCGGTTGGCTTGTCCATCAGTGTAACAATCTCAATCGACTCAGGTTCCAGTTTATTCAGTCGTTCAGTGATGAGCGTTACCGTCCGCCCGGAATCTACAATCCCTTCCACCAGAAGAACATGCCGTCCTTTGACCGAGGCCGACAATTGGCCAGCGATTTGGATGTCGTCGCCGATTTTTGTTCCCTTGCGGTAGCTTGCCGCCGAGACAAACTCAAGCTCGATCGGGAGTTTGATCTGACGCATCAGATCGGCGATAAAAATCGAGCACCCCTTGAGGACACCGACAAGCACTGGAATCTGCCCGGCATAATCTTTGGTGATCTGATCCCCCAACTCGGTAATCCGGCGAGCAATCTGTTTTTGATCGATCAACAGTTCAAACGGTTTTGGATGAACGCGTTTTGACAGTACGGTACTCAAGAGTCACCACCTCGGTCGTTGCGGAATCTATTTTTACTCGGTCAGCAATTTCAAACCCAACCAGCCAGACAATTCCATCGGAATCGCAGACAGCCAATACTTCATCGCGCAGAGCCGCGGGAAATTTCCGGTCGGTCAGATAATCGCCGACTTTTTTCCGGCCTTTCATTCCCAACGGAACAAACCGATCGCCCGCTCGAATGGAGCGTATCGAAAACGGCGGCGTCAGTTTCTGTCGGTCGACCATCACCCGGCTCCCCCGGCGGATTTTCGGCGTCGTTTTGCCCGTGCGGCGGCTAACTCGCGCTCGCAATTCAATTGTCAAACTGCGGGCTTTGACCCACTGGTTGTCAATTGAAATAGCAGTCTCTGCCGTCGGCCCGACGGCCCGAGCAAACACAATCTTATGCCGAACAATTTCAACCTGGATACCTTTGCCTATCGAGATCGAGCCGGTTCCGCTCAGCGCGGCTTGGTCGATGCGATCGACGGCGCTCTTATCCAACGAAAGACGATTCCCCGCCAGTTCGGCAACTGCTATCCGGATAATCCGGCGTCTAAGCCACAGAGGATATTGGACGTATATCTGTAAATCAAGCATTAACTTACCACCAGCTGTTGCCTTGGCAAGCCGCCGCAGGGCACGTCGACCCATTTGATCTAAAAATATCTCTTCTTCAGACAGTGTTTCGGCAAGCTCTCTGATGCTTCGGTCGACCTGTGGATTGACCTTCTGCCTGATTTGGGGTAATAAACGATTGCGTAAGTAATTGCGGCGGAACATGATATTGGCATTTGACGCATCTACGCAATAATCGATTCGTCGACTTTTCAAATACGCCTGAATCTCAGCACGGGTGATTTCGAGGAGCGGTCGAATGATTTTCCCTCTTTGAACAGGTATTCCAGTCAGTCCTGTCCGTCCTGTTCCCCGCAGGATGCGAAAGAGAACAGTTTCGACCTGATCGTCGGCCTGATGTCCAAGGGCTATTCGCGAACAACCCAATTTGGATGCGAGTTCTTCGAGAGACGCGTATCTGAAATCTCTAGCCGCTTCTTCAATCCCAACCCGCCGCTTTTTGGCAAGTACAAGGATATTTTCTCGAATGATGGTAAGCGGAACACGCCAACGCTTACAAATATCTTCGCAGAATCGCTCTTCTTTTCGTGCGGCGGTCGGGCGCAGACCGTGATTGAAATAGACGGCGAACAATTTGAGAGCCAGCGTCTTGCGCAAACGGGTCAGCAGGTGAAGTAGGGCGACTGAATCCGGCCCGCCAGAAAGCCCGACCAACACACTATCGCCAGTCAGCAGCAGAGTGTGGCGCTCGATCGATTCGGTTGTTCTCTTGAGAATATCCATGTTGTGATATAATACTACTCCAATCGACTGCTGTCCAACAACGGATTATCGTAGTTATCCGCATCGGATCACCCCTTTTTCTGGTTGTATAAATCGACATCTTGCACGATACTTAGGCATACCAGTCGTATCGTTCGTCCATCAATTGGAGGAAAATATCGTGCGTTCAACAATCTTGTATGTCATAGCTTTTGCGTTTCTTGCTATCGGGAAAGTCGGCGCTGTCGACCTAAGCAAGGGATTCCTGCTAGATATTCCGGACGAAATCGCCGCCCGTCAGTTCGGGCGAGCGCCGGTGTCAACCATGACGCCTGAGGATTCGCTTGGCGTTACTTCGTTCCGTTTTGCGGGCGATACTCTGCGAGTACTGGCCATTCTTGTCGAATGGCAGGACCGGCTCCATACCTGGCATCCCGCCAAGTTCGACTCCTTGATGTTTTCCCGCAATGTCTGGCCGGGCGGATCGGTGGCCGATTACATCTATGAATGCTCGTATGGAAAAGTGATCACTACCGGAACCGTGGTCGATTGGGTTGACGGCGGTGACTACAGCAACGGCTACTATTTCGCCGATCTCTTCGACCAACTCAACGCCACAATTGACTTCTCCCAATACGACGGGGACCATAACGGCGATGTCGACGCGGTAGTGTTTATTCGCTCCGGCAACGGCATGGAGGATACCGGCAACCCGAACGACATCTGGTCATACGCCTACATTATGGCGCCGCACACTGGTTGGGGGCCATACGATGGCATGATGATTCCCCGCTGGAATACCAGCCCCGAAACCAGACCACTCCGTGAGACCTGGGATCCGACCATTTTTTCAGGAGTCGACACGCTCAACCGTATTCGGGTATTTGCTCATGAACTTCACCACAATCTTGGCCTGCCGGACTTATACGACTACGATTCAAAATTAGTGATTTCAACTTTTTATACACCCAACGACGCCAACGATCACCCTATGTACGACTGGGATATCATGGCTTATTACGGTTACGGCATTCTCTCACTGGGTAGTGAGATTGCATCACATCTTTCCGGCTGGTCCAAAAAAGAATTGGGGTGGATCACTCCGATTGAAATCAAGAATAGCTCTATAACCGGACTCGTGATTTACGACATTGAGACTCACGCCGACAGTTCTCTTTATCTCATTCCTATCAGTTCAGGCCGCACAGAATATTTCCTGCTCGAATACCGTAATCCCCGCTCAACTGGAAAATTTGACAAGAAAGACTCCGACTTTAGTTGTTATTTCCACCCTGATCTGAAATACGGTTCCGACACACTCGATCGGGGGCTATTGATCACACACATCGACGACGCTATGGGATGGGGTAATAACGGCACTCCGGGTAGACCGCATTATCATGTCATAACCGAAGACGCGGGATACAACCCTTCGTTCGACTACACCAACAACCCCGGCGGTAAAGTCTCCGACTCAGCCCAGTGGTGGTACCCGTATGAAAGTCGTAAAGGAGCATTGTTTTCATCCGAAACGCCGGGACAAAACACTTTTAGCCCCACCACTACGCCAAACAGCAATTCATATCTCGGCCCAACCGGTATTACTGTGCGAGTCGATTCGATTGTGAACGATCGCTTGTATGTAAGTGTGACACAGCCCGATACCGATGGCGACGGATTGACGAATCTTGCCGATAATTGTCCCACGTGGCCCAACCCCGATCAACTAAACACCGATGGCGACGCGATGGGCGATGCCTGTGATTTCTGTCCGATTGATCCGTTCAATGATTGGGATTATGACGGCCACTGCGCCAACGCTGACAATTGCCCCACCGCCAATAATCCAAGTCAGGCAGATACCGACGGCGATGGTCCTGGTGATGCCTGCGACCAGTGTCCGCTTGACGCACTCAACGATGTTGATGCCGATGGTTTTTGCGCCAATCTCGACAACTGCCCAACCATTCCAAATCCCGGCCAGCAAGATATCAACCGCGACAATATCGGCGATGCCTGCTGTTGCATCGGAATTTCCGGCAATATCGACTGTGATTTGGATAACGGCGTAGATATTTCCGATCTGAGTGCGCTCATTGACAACTTGTACGTCACTTTAACCCCGCTCTGCTGTCCGGCCGAGGCCAACACCGACGGCGAGGGGAGTATTGATATTTCTGATCTCTCCGCGCTGATTGATTATTTGTATATCAGCTTCACACCTGTGAAGGATTGTCTGTAAGTACGTGTGCGGTCAGGTGCCCCCACCTGACCGGGTTTTTTCGTGAGCGGCAGACGTCCTCGTAAGTCCTATTTTAGCACCTAATTTCATCCAAAGCGGCGAAGCCCCAAGTCCAGTCATATGGCTGGCTTGACGCCACCCTTCCCGCCCTCTATATTTGCCCTTTCTAACCAAAGAGGAATGATGTCCGAACCGTTTACACAGCCCAAAGTTACTCCGGAAATGGTCGTTGCTCACGGCTTCACCCCCGAAGAGTTCGAGATGATCAAGAAAATTCTTGGTCGTGAACCAAATTTTACCGAACTCGGCATTTTCTCAGTCATGTGGTCAGAGCATTGCTCGTACAAAAACTCCATCGCCCTACTCAAGACCCTCCCCCGCGACGGCGACGCGCTGTTGGCCAAAGCCGGCGAAGAAAATGCCGGCGCAATAGATATCGGCGGCGGGTTGGCGGTGGTATTTAAAATCGAATCGCACAATCACCCGTCGGCGGTCGAACCGTATCAGGGAGCGGCTACCGGTGTCGGCGGGATCATGCGCGATATTTTCACTATGGGGGCGCGACCGATTGCCTCGCTTAATTCACTTCGGTTTGGCTCACCCGATAATCCGCGTGTGCGGTATCTCATCGACGGTGTCGTGCGTGGCATCGGCGATTACGGCAACTCGTTCGGCGTGCCAACAGTCGCGGGCGAAGTATTTTTCGACGAGTGTTACACCGGCAATCCGCTGGTCAACGCCATGTCGGTCGGAATTGTCAAAACAAACATGATGGCTACCGCGCTGGCGGCGGGCGAGGGAAACCCAATCCTGATGGTCGGTTCAAAGACCGGCCGCGACGGTATCCACGGCGCGACATTTGCCTCAGAGGAAATTAGTGAGAAATCACAATCCAAACGCCCCTCAGTGCAAATCGGCGATCCATTCACTGAGAAACTATTGCTTGAAGCTACGCTTGAAATTATCGAACAGGACTTGATTGTCGGCATACAGGACATGGGGGCCGCCGGACTGACCTGCTCGTCATCGGAAATGTCGGCCAAGGGAAATTGCGGAATTGAAATCAATATAGACAAAGTCCCGGTCCGCGAAACCGGCATGTCGCCATACGAAATTCTCTTGTCCGAATCACAGGAGCGAATGCTTGTCTGCGTGAAAAAAGGAAATGAAGAGGCCGTTCAGAACATCTTCGCCAAGTGGGGACTGGATTGCGCTATCATCGGTAAGGTAACGTTGGACAAAATGATGACCGTCAAGCTCAACGGCGAAACTGTCGCCCGTATTCCCTCGCATGATTTGGTGCTCGGCGGCGGCGCGCCTGTATATCATCGTGAGACCAAACGCCCGGCCTACATGGATGAGATGGCGAAGTTTGACACCGCGAGTTTGTCTGATAAGAGAGACTGGAACGAAACACTTCTCGCGATGCTCTCCTCCCCCAATCTCTGTCATAAGGGCTGGGTGTTTGAGCAGTATGATTCTTCGGTGCGCACCAGCACCGCGGTCGGGCCGGGTTCCGATGCGGCTGTGATTCGCTTGCGGAAAACAGACAAAGCGCTGGCGATGACCACCGACTGCAACGCGCGGTATTGTTTTTTAAATCCGAAACTCGGCGCGATGATCGCAGTGGCCGAGGCGGCCCGCAATATCGTCTGCTCTGGTGGCAAACCACTGGCAGTTACAAATTGTCTGAATTTCGGCAATCCATACAAGCCAGAAGTTTATTATACATTTACCGAAGCGGTAGCCGGAATGGGCGAGGCCTGCCGAGTGCTTGGCACGCCGGTTACAGGCGGCAATGTGTCATTTTACAACGAAGATCCCCAGCGCGCGGTATTCCCCACGCCAACAATCGGCATGGTCGGCTTGATCGCGCACACGAGACATATTACAACGCAATGGTTCAAAGATGACGGCGACATCATCTTCCTCTTGGGTCACAACGGCGACGATCTGGGGGCTTCAGAATATCTGCACGTTATCCACGGCGAAACTCGCGGGCAGGTTCCAAATATAAATCTCGAATTTGAAAAGTTACTTCAGACAACTCTTCTCACGGCCATTCAACAGGGTGTCATTAAATCGGCGCACGATGTCAGCGATGGCGGCCTTGCGATCGCGCTGGCGGAATGCTGTATCAGCAATCATGAAAACCAACATGGCGCCGCGATTTCTCTCTCCGACCAGCTTCGACCTGATTCACTGCTCTTTGGCGAATCGCAGTCGCGCGTGATCATAACGGCTTCATCAGAGAACGCCGCTTTGATTCAAAAATTGTTTGAACAAGCCAAAATTCCGACAGTAAAAATCGGCACGGTTGGTGGCACAAAGTTAGCAATCAGCGGACTTGTCTCGGTTCCGCTGGATTCTCTGTCGCGGGCGTTTTACAACGCCATGCCGCATTTTATGGAGAAGGTGGGGTAGCGTTACTTCAGCTCTGAGGGAATAAGACCCTTCGACNNGTCGAAGGGTCCAAGCGATTGAATGAGGACATCGAAGGGCGTTACCAAACTCCCGTTGTCTATGCTACTCCCCTCATTGTATATTCCCCCCATGCCCCTCTATATCTTCTCCGACGCGCATCTCGGCTCCGGCTCGCCGAACAAAGAGCGCGAAAAAGTCGCTCGACTGGCCGAGCTGTTCGCGTTAGTGCGAGCCGATGGCGATAGGTTGATTATACTTGGCGACCTGTTTGATTTCTGGTTTGAGTACAAGCACGCCATCCCGAAAGACCACCACGAAGTGCTCTTCATGCTTCGCAATCTGGTCAAACACGGTATCCCGATCTACTATGTCAGCGGGAATCACGATTTCTGGATGGGGGATTTTTTTGAAACACAAATTGGACTGAACATTTCGCGCGATTATCTTGATATTGAGTACAACGGACTGAAACTGCACCTGATTCACGGTGACGGGCTCGCCCCGACTGACAGTGGGTATCGATTCCTGAAACGGATATTGCGTAACCGATTCAATATCTGGCTGTATCGAAAGATCACCCCCGACTGGGCAATCCCACTGGCCAAGTGGGTGTCAGGGTCATCGCGCAAATATACCGCCCGACGCGATCATGTCTTTGCCAAAGATTATCACGACTACGCAAAGACAAAAGTCGAAGCGGGATACGATATAGTAGCAATCGGACACCTGCATATTCCGGTGCTGGAACGGTTTGACCGGGGCGTATATGTGAATACCGGTGATTTTATTAACTACTTCACCTACGCGAAACTCACCGGCAAAGAGATAACATTGCATTCACTGACAGGCGAGCCACTGTAAGGAGAGATTGCTTCGGTCACCCCGCCAAGGCGGGAGTGACACTCGCAATGACAATGACATTGATGAGGACTTTTTCAATCCTTGACGCGGGAACTTTAGACCAGTATTAAAGGTTTGTAGAAACGTGCGCTGACTTCCGGAAGCGGCGGTAAGCAATAACAGAACAAACTTGAGAGAAACTACATAGAAGGAGATTTTTCATGACGGTTCAAATCGGGCATCCCGCCCCCGCTTTCGAGGCCCCAGCCTATCAAAAAGGGAAGTTTGTAGATGTCAAACTTTCCGACTATTCGGGCAAATGGGTTTTGCTGTTTTTCTATCCCGGCGATTTCACTTATGTCTGTCCGACTGAATTGGCCGCCGTTGCCACTCTTCAGGATGAACTGTCCGAAATTGGTGTGCAGACCCTTACTTGTTCGATCGACACAAAGTTCTCACACAAGATATGGGACGAAATCGAACTCTGTAAACTTGTCAAAGGCGGCATTCCATATCCGATGCTCTGGGATGTCGGCGGACAGATCGGTCGCATGTATGGTGTGTACAACGAGAAAACTGGCCAGGACGGCCGGGGTGTGTTCATAATCGATCCTGACGGTAATGTGCAGTCACTGGAAATCGTAGCCGATCAAATTGGCCGTAATTTTGACGAAACCTTGCGCCAGATCCGTGCCTTGCACCAACTTCGAAAGAGCAAAGGCACAGAACGCTTTCCTGCCGGATGGCAACCGGGCGACCAGACGCTCAAACCGGGCGAAGAACTGGTCGGCCACGTCTGCGACATCTGGAAACCGAAAAAGTAGGTCGAAATCCCTTGCCGCTCTGCGGTCCCGCCGACGGCGGGAGGTTTCGACATCTTTCTTCGTCACCTTGAACGGAATTTGTAGGTCGGCGCTATTATGGTCCCGACGTTTTTGTGGTGGCCTTGCCTGCCACGTTTCTGTTCATGAGATTCGGTGGACGGAGACGGCCCCCTACCACGAATTTGGCTTTGTTTCACAGCGCTCTTTTTTCTATCGGCTCGTTTCCTGCGCGAAATTGGGTTTGTTGGTGTCCAAATTGGGTTCGGTTTTGGGTTTGCAGTTGGGCGAAATTCGCTGTCATTTTCTGTCCAACGGTTTGTGTAATAGGAAGTTGCGGGATAATTTGACCGGTTGTAAATGGGTTCGTTCGTTCACTTTTTAATTCTGTAAATTCTTCTCTCCCTGCTGAGGTGCAGGCGTCCCCACAAAACATTTTTCTTTGGTGTGCGGTCAGGTGAGGATGTCCGCACAGAGTATCAGTGAGTGCTTCATATCAATGAGGGCGGGCTCGGAATTAACAGCGAATGAGTGGTGAATTTGCGGGGTTTTGTTTCAGAGGGAATGTCGAAACCTCTCGCTACGCTCGACTCCCGTGCGACCATCCGGACGCGGGACTCGCCCTTCCCTGCGACCATCCGGTCGCTGGACTCACCCTTCGGGGCAGGGGATTTCGACCTACGGGATCAACTCAAGCATAACCAAAAGAAGAGGCCCTGGTACGATCGTCGTGCGCGGCAGGTATCCTACCTGCCCGTCTTGAAAACGGGCAGGCCCCGTAGGGCGTGTGCCGCCCACAATCGCAGATCATTGAATCGCGCACCGCCTCTGTCATACCGGCGGAGGCCGGTATCCAGTTTTGTAATTCCTCTTCCAATGGCAATCGAAGGCAAAACGTGACTTGGAAGAAGAACAATTGAAATAAGACTGGGCCCCGACCTTCGTCGGGGTGACAGTTGGGGTCGGGGTGACAGTTGGGGTCGGGGTGACAAGTTGAAGTCGGGGTGACAGTTGAAGTCGGGGTGACAGTTGGGGTCGGTGTGAGTGTCCGACTAAACGACGGTCATGCTCACGAACAAGATTCGGACTTCAACGGAACAAACTTTCCTCTGCCTCTGTCATACCGGCGGAGGCCGGTATCCAGTCTTATTCTTCTTCACAAGTTCAATCGACAATAGAATCGTATAGGTCATTTGTGGTCGGCGGCCGTCCTCGTCCGCCGACTCTCACATTT
>CXWL01112833.1_pt1 | contig 29520 bp, 19 predicted proteins | sample 590931 | NCBI WGS metagenome assembly CXWL01 (sample SAMEA3498368, study PRJEB10139) | groundwater metagenome | biome: water well; material: biofilm material | place: Germany | collected 2015-04-27 | reverse complement strand
GTCAGCAGCCGGTCGGCGACGGCGGCGTCGTTGAGGAAGCCCAGTTCGTCCTGCAAGCCCGTCAGTCCCTTGATATAGGGGCGTACAGTCTTGGGCGCGAACAGGGACTCGAAGAACTCGGCGGCATAACGGGTTTTCTTGGCGGCGATCCGGACCCGGTGCCGCGCTTCGGGCGTGGCCGCGCGCAAGTTGCGCGCGCGCGTACGCAGCCGGCGCTGGTCGCGTTTCAGGATCTGGCGGGCGAACTTCAATACCGGTTCGTCCAGCTGGTTGCCCGCCGCCGCCACGGCCACCTTGTCGTCGTGCCAGCCCATGGTCTGCACCCAGCGCGTGATGTTGAGCATCAGCTTGGTGTAGCGGGGCGACCCGACCGCGGCGGCTGCCGTAATGTGATGTTCGTCCGCCTTGTTTTTCGCCGCCTGCTGCACGCCATTCATCTGCGCCGGATCCGGCACGTCTTTCGCCACCGCAGGCAAGGTCGAGCCGGCCAGCACATCCCAGTCCCGCGCATCGCCCAATTCCCCCGCCAGCCAGTCGAGTTCCTTCTGCATCTCCTCGGGCAGGTGCAGCAAGCCCTTGAACATGCCCAGCGCCGAACGCAGGCGCCGCATTCCGACCCGCATCTGGTGCACGCTTTCGACATCATGCCGACTGGCCACGCCTTCCTCGTTGGCCTGCACGTGCGTCAGGCAGTTGGAGGCGATCGCCTGGAACGCTTGCTCCACGCTCATGTCTTTGGACAGCGCCAGGGGCGTCGCCTTGACGGCAGCGGGGGGACCCGCCTCCAGCAGCGCATAGCCGCGGTCCGCTTTGCTCTGGTTGCCGATGTGCAGCGGAATGTCATTCTGCAATGCGAGTGCGAGATCGAACAGATGCGCCGGGTCGCCCGATTTGAGTTCGAGTTCGAGTTCGCTGATGGGGGCCTGCTTGCCGCCGGCCTCGATCCGGCCGTGATCGAGCGCGCACTCGATGCGGTCACCGTCCGGCAGTTGAAGGTCCCACACGGTGCGCTTGACCTTGGTGGTGAATACCGGGGCAAGGTTCTTTCGCAGCGCCGCCCCTCCCAGCACATCGCGCCGGATTTTCTTGTCGTCGACGACGTCGCGCAGCCGGGGCAGTTCGGGGGCGGGGCCGGCTACCGGCGATTCCCATTCGTTTCGGTTGTGTAAGCCACCGACAGCGTTGCTGCCGGCTTTCATGTTTTGCATCCAGCCGCCGTTGACGCGCCGCACGCGCAGCCCCACGTCGCTGTGGCGCAGCCGCAGGTCGGGGGTGTCGAAATAGGTGTCGGAGACGTTTTGCTCGCGCGGCCTGGAAGGGGCGTGAGGGGTGAGCAGCGGATGCCGCAACAGCGCATCCTTGTGTTTGGCATCGAGCAGCAGTTTGAGTTCAGCTTCCATGGTTTCGTCGTCAACTGGCGGGGGCGAATACAGCATCGCCACATGCCTGATGATCCCCTTGGCGCCTTTATCGCGGCGCGCGCCTGACGTCACATAGCCGTCATATTTGCACAGTAGACTCACCAGCAGTCAAAACCAACCGCAGAGAACGGAATATGAAAATCAAACAAATGTTGAGCACGATGGTGATGGGCGTTTCGGCGCTGATGACGCTGTCAGGCGCAATGGCAGCGGATATGACGGGTGCCGGCGCAACCTTTCCATATCCAATCTACGCCAAATGGGCGGAATCGTACAAGGCGGCCACCGGTAACGGACTGAACTATCAGTCGGTTGGCTCCGGCGCCGGCATCAAACAGATCAAGGCCAAGACCGTCGACTTCGGCGCATCGGACATGCCCCTGAAAGCGGAAGAGCTGGACGCGGAAGGCTTGATGCAGTTTCCTGCAATTATGGGCGGCGTGGTCACGGTCGTGAACGTCGACGGCGTCGCGCCGGGTCAAATGAAACTGACCGGGCCGGTCACTGCCGACATCTACCTGGGCAAGATCACCAAGTGGAACGCGCCGGAAATCGCCGCGCTCAATCCTGGCATGAAACTGCCTGACGCCGACATCACCGTGGTGCACCGCGCCGACGGCTCCGGCACCTCCTTCCTGTTCACCGACTACCTGTCGAAAGTCAATCCGGACTTCAAGTCGAAAATCGGTTCGGGCACGGCGGTCAAGTGGGTGGTCGGCGTGGGCGGCAAGGGCAATGAAGGCGTGGCCGCGAACGTGCAACGCATCAAGGGCGCGATCGGCTACGTCGAGTGGGCTTACGCCAAGAAGAACAAGCTGTCGCACACCCAGCTGAAAAACAAGGAAGGCCATTTCCTGCAACCTGACGACGACAACTTCAAGGCCGCCGCGGCCGGTGCCGAATGGACCAAGACGCCTGGCTTCGCGATCGTCCTGACCGACCAGGCCGGCAAAGCCAGCTGGCCGATCACGGGTGTGTCGTACATCCTGATGCACAAGTCCCAGGCGGACGGCGTCAAAGGCAAGGAAGTCCTGAAATTCTTCGACTGGTCGTTCAAGAACGGCGGCGCTGCTGCTGCCGAGCTCGACTACGTGCCGCTGCCGCCATCGGTTGTGTCGCTGGTGCAAGGCGCCTGGAAAGCGCAATTGAAGGATGCTGCCGGCAAGGGCATCTACTAAGACCATCCGCACCGCCGCGCTGTCCTGCCTCGGCAATGACAGATGCGGCGGCGCTCGCCGACGCCCGCGCAATGCGGGCGTTTGCCGTTTCAGCGGCCTGTCCTTGCACCGCCCGCGCTGCCTTCCCTGTGCGGCGCTTGACCACCCACTTGCCATTGTCATCATCCTGAAGCAATTCGGCGTCACACTTCGTTGCGCACGGGAACCAACCGTAGCGTTTCGTTCAATCCGATCCGGAGCCGACCATGCGGCCATTCGCACGCGCCGTGCCCCCCAATGACAATCACCCAGCCCACTACTGCCCCGGCAACACTGTTTCCATGAACGGCCACTCGATCCCGGTTGGCCCGCCTCTCAATTTATTCCACCGCATCTTCTGGCCGATCCTCGCGCTGACCATGTGCGTGGGGATCTGGGTGGTGTCGGTAACGCGCGCAAACGCCGAACTGGAGCGGGCGGACGCGCTCGTGCTGCGCGAGGCGGGCGCATTCGCCGATGCCTATGAACAGTACATCACGCGTTCCGTCGGCCAGATGGACCAGATCACGATGCAGCTCAAGCACACCTGGGAGCACTCGCCCAGCCCCACGCTGCTGGAAGACCTCAAGCGCGACGGCATGTTTACCGACAGCGCCTTCGTCGCCGTCAGCATCCTCGGCCGCGACGGCGCGATCCGCTCGTCGACGCATGCCGACACGGCCGAGAAAAACCTGTCGCTGACGCGATTTTTCGCCCAGCACAAGAACAATATCTCCACCGCGATGCGGATCGGCGCCGCCTCGGCCGACCTGGAATACCGCCAGGACGTGATCCTGTTTACGCGCCGGCTCGACACGGCGGACGATGAATTCGACGGCGTCGTGGTGCTGGCGGTCGACGCCCGCTACTTCACTTCTTTCGTCAATTCGGCCACGATGGGAAACAACGGCATGATGGCGGTGGTGGGCACCGAAGGACGGCTGCGTGTCGAGCAGCGCGGCGACGGCGCGGTGAAAGCGGGGCGGCGCGGCGCGCTCTTGCCGGCCGAGTTGCCGGTCTGGAGCAGCCCCAGCGGCGCGCAGCTGGTCGATGGCGCCGGCGGATTCGCGGACGGCGTCGAGCGCGTCCTCGGATGGCGCCGTTCCAGCGCCTATCCGCTGGTCGCGCTGGTTGCCCTGTCGCATGGCGATGCGGTCGCGGGCGCCACCTTGTATTGGCGCGAAAGCCGCAACAACGCGATGACCGCGAGCGCGTGCCTGGCGCTGCTGGCGATCCTGGCCAGCGTATTGGCCACGCGCGCGGCGCAGCGCATGCGCGAGCAGGAGGAGGTGCGCAGCGCCTATCGCACCGCCACCGAGAACGCCAACGACGGTTTCTACATGGCCGCCGCGGTGCGTGACCGGCAGGGCCAGATTGTCGATTTCCGTATTGTCGACTGCAACGAACGCGGCGCTTTTTTCTATGGAATGCAGCGCGAGGCGCTGGTAGGGCGCCGGCTTTCGCTGATCGACGGCAGCCTGTTCGGGCGCGACCTGTTGTCGACCTACCGCAAGGCGATGGAAACCGGCTTTCATGAAGATGACCGGCACATGCCGTCCGACAACCGGCTCAATATCAGCTGGGGACACCGGCGCCTGGTACGGGTCGGCAATGGCCTGGCGGTGACGCTGCAGGACATCAGCGAACGTAAAGCGTACGAAGCCAAGATGGAGCGCCTGGCGAACGAGGATAGCCTGACCGGCTTGCCGAACCGCCACTGGTTCCTCAATTTCCTGCCGATCGCCCTGGAGCAGGCGCGCGCCGGCCAGACCCAGCTGGCGCTGTTGTTCATCGATCTCGATGAGTTCAAGCATGTCAATGACTCGCAGGGACACGCCGTGGGCGACATGCTGCTGAAAGCGGCCGCGCAACGCCTGAGTTCGCTGTTGCGTCCTTCGGATCACGTCGTGCGTTTCGGCGGCGACGAATTCATTGTCCTGCTCAGCCCTTCGGAGGACGACTTCCAGATCGCCGCGGTAGCCAAGCGCATCGTGACGGCGTTTTCCAAACCGTTTTCCCTTGCCGACGACGTCCAGGCGGTCGGCGCCTCGGTCGGCATCAGCGTATTCCCGCGCGATGGCGCGGAGCCGGAAACGCTGATCAAGCACAGCGACATTGCCATGTATTCCGGCAAGACCGAAGGCAAGAGCCAGTACCGTTTCTTCGATCCGTCCCTGACCGTCATGCTCAAGTCGCGCGCGCAGCTCAAGCATCGGCTGCTCGAGGCAATCAGCCAGGACCAGTTCGAGCTGTACTACCAGCCGCGCGTGGACACCCGCAGCGGCGAGCTGCTCAGCATGGAGGCGTTGTTGCGCTGGCGCCATCCGGTGCTGGGAATGATTCCGCCCGCGGAGTTCATTCCGCTGGCCGAAACGAACGGGCTCATCCTGCAAATCGGCGAGATGGTCATCGAGAAGGCCTGCGCCCAAATCGCCGAGTGGCGGCGGCAGCATGCGCAGGTGGTGCCGGTGTCGATCAATGTGTCGCCCAAGCAGTTCCTGCGTGGCGGGGTGCACCTGCAGCTCGCGGCGGCGCTCGCACGCCACGGCGTCGCCGCGGCGCTGCTGGAAGTGGAAATCACCGAGTCGGCCATGATGGGCGACCAGGATGAAGTGATTGCAGAGCTGGCCGCAATACGCGCGCTCGGCGTCAAGCTGCATGTGGACGATTTCGGCACCGGCTACTCGTCGCTGTCGCAGTTGCAACGCTTGAAAATGGATGTGCTCAAGGTCGACCGCGCATTTACCGCCGAGCTTGGAATCTCGAAGGAGGGCAAGGTATTTTTCCAGGCCATCGTTTCGATGGCGCATGCGCTCGGCATGTCGGTGGTGGCCGAAGGCGTCGAGACCGCACAGCAATTGTCGATCTTGCAGGCCCTCGATTGCAACGAGGTGCAGGGCTATTTCATCGCCCGGCCGGTGCCGGCGCAGGCGATGCTCGATTTGATGCACAAGCGTTTCCTGTTTGCTTGCGAGGAAGTCATGCATTGAGAGATGCGCGCTGATTGCCATCGCGTATCCTGGGACTTTCGGTACGTTGGAGCACAGACGTGGCGCCGGCATCATGGCGTCATCGATGAATGAACCCCGATAGCGAGCGCCGCCCGCCATGAATGTCTATCCGCTCTCCGCCTGCGACCGCGCGATGGCCGAAGCGGCTCCGTGCGCGCACGCCGAGGCCCGCCCGCGCCTCGTCCTTGCCACCACGATCCTCGCGTCCAGCCTGGCCTTCATCGACGGTTCCGTCGTCAATGTCGGCTTGCCGGCGATAGGGCGCAGCCTTGGCGCGGATGGCGCCCAGCTTACCTGGATCATCAATGGCTACCTGTTGCCCTTGAGCGCGCTGTTGCTGCTGGGCGGCGCGGCCGGCGACCGCGTCGGCCGTCGCCGCATCCTGATGCTCGGGGTCGGCATCTTCGCGCTGGCCTCGCTGATCTGCGCGGCGGCCGGCAATGTGGGTTGGCTGATCGCCGGGCGCGTGCTGCAGGGATGCGGCGCGGCCTTGCTGATGCCAAACAGCCTGGCGATTCTTGGCGCAAGTTTCGAGGGCGCGGCGCGTGGCCGCGCGATCGGCACCTGGGCCGCCGTGGGCGCCGGCGCCGGCGCCATCGCGCCGCTGGTCGGCGGCGAGCTGATCGACATCGCCGGCTGGCGAACCATCTTCCTGATCAATCTGCCCGTCGCGGCGCTGGCACTTTGGTTCGCCGCGCGCTCGCTGCACGACGCGCCGGCCGCAACCCCACGCCGGCTCGACCTCGCGGGGGCGGCGCTGGCGAGCATCGGCCTGGCCAGCCTCACCTGGGGCCTGACGGTGGCGTCCGCCGCCGGCCGGATCAACGGCAGCGGGGCGCTGGCGATCGGCGTCGGCGTGGTGGTCCTGGTGCTGTTTGTTTTCGTCGAAAGCAAGGCTGGCGAGGACGCGATGCTGCCCCTCGAACTGTTTGCCTCGCGCAGTTTCGTCGGACTGAATCTGTTGACGTTCCTGCTGTACGGTGCACTGGGCGTGCTGCTGGTTGCCGTCCCGTTCGTGTTGATCGAATTTGCCGCTTACTCGGCGACCGCGGCGGGCGCGGCCTTGCTGCCCTTGCCGATCGTGATTGCGCTGGCGTCGTCGACCATGGGGCGCATCGCGATCAAGACCGGTCCGCGCCTGCCGCTGACGGTCGCTCCGCTCATCGTTGCGGCCGGGTTTTTCATGGCCACGCGAATCGGCGCCAATGGGGGCTACTGGACCACCACGCTGCCGGCTTTGCTGCTCGTCGCATTCGGCATGGCCGGCGCGGTGGCGCCGCTCACGACCGTCGTGCTGAGCACCGTCGAGGCAAAACACACGGGCGTCGCATCGGGGTTCAACAGCGCGGTGGCGCGCTCCGGCGGCCTGATCGGCACTGCGCTGCTGGGCCTGATGCTGGCGGCGCGCGGCGCCTCCCTGCTGGCCGCCTTCCACATCGCCGCCATCGCAGCCGGCGTGGCGGCGCTCGCCGCAGCTGCTTGCGCATTCGTCTGGCTCGATGGGGACGGCTGAACGTTCGAACCTATTGCGCCGGCTGGATGTTCTGGTTGCTGCGGAACAGATTGTCCGGATCGTACTTCATCTTGATCTGTGCCAGCCGGGCGTAATTTTCACCATACGCTTCGGAGATCCGTTCACCCTCGTCCTGCGTCATGAAGTTGATGTAGACGCTGCCGGCCGCATGCGGCGCGGCCGCTTCGAAAAACTCGCGCGCCCAGGCAATGCACCTGGCATCGTCGGCCGGATCCTCCCAGCGGGTATGCACGTTCATCGCATACAGCGCGCTGCGGTGCGGGTAGGCCGTGTCGCCCGGCGCATGCGCGCTGGCTTTGCCGCCCAGCAGCCCGAGGAAGATCTCGCTCTGCGGTGACGGCAGCTTTCCCGCGTACCGGATGACGACGTCGATGGCCTGGTCGCTCAACTTGTTGAAGTTGTGCGACTTCCAGTAATTGCGCGCGCCCGGCGTCAGCAGCGGGTCGAACGCCTGTTGCCAGGCGGTGTAAGGAACGCTGCCGACATGTTCGCCGGCCGGCTGCGCGAAGCCTCGCACCCGCTCGATGGCGCCTTGCAGCGCATCGGGCTTCAACGGCGAGAACAGGGCAAGCACCAGCACGTCTTGTCCGTGCACCTCGGGCGGCAGGAAGGGCAAGGGCGGCGCCTTGCGCAAGACGCCCCAGAGGCTCAGGTCCTCGCCCATGGTATCGACGAAGTCGCGGTATTTCATCATGACTTCGGTGGCTTGCGCGAACGGGAAAACGATCAGTCCGGCCGTCACTTCCGGCCCGACCGGATGGAGTTCGAATTCGAACATCGTGACGACGCCGAAGTTGCCGCCGCCACCGCGGATCGCCCAGAACAGGTCCGGATACGCGGTCGCGCTGACGCGCAGGCGCCGGCTGTCGGCCGTGATGATGTCGGCCGCGACCAGGTTGTCCACCGTCATGCCCAGTTTTCGGGTCAGCCAGCCGAATCCGCCGCCGAGCGTGAGGCCGGCCACGCCGGTGGTCGAATTGATGCCGAGCGGTGTCGCCAGCGCGAACGCCTGCGCTTCATGGTCGAAGTCGTGCAGCGTGGCGCCGCCTTCGACCCAGGCGCGGCGCTGGTCCGGATCGATCCGCACGGAGCGCATGCCGGTCAGGTCGATCACCAGCCCCTCGTCGCACAGCGCGCTGCCGGCGATGTTGTGGCCGCCGCCGCGTATCGCCAGCGGCAAGCCATGTCCGCGCGCGAAAGTCACCGATGCCATCGCGTCCGCCACGCCCGCGCAACGCACGATCATGGCGGGGCGCTTGTCGATCATCGCGTTCCAGATTCGCCTGGCTTGGTCGTAGCCCGGATCACCCGGTTGAAGCAATGTGCCTCTCAGCCTGGTTCGGAAATCATTGATCTCGTCAGTCGCTACAGCGTCCATCGCGCACCTCCGCAAGTATCACCGCATCGCTTCATGATAGATAGGCGACGCTGATATGCAAGCGGGGTCAGCTTGCGCCGACACTACCGACTCCGAACCGGGGGCAGCCCCCCAACGGAAACACCGGGGCCTGACGCCTGCCTATGCGGCGACCGCCAGCTCGCTTGGGGCGCCGCTTGCCTGGCGCTCGAGCAGGGCGGTAATCCGATCGGGATGCAGGGAACGGTTAAAGTAATATCCTTGCGCCTCGTCGCACCGCATGCGCACCAGGTCGGCCAGTTGCTCGGCAGTTTCGACCGACTCGGCGACCACCTTCAGTTCCAGGCGATGCGCCATCTCGATGATGGATTCCGCAATTGCAAACGCGCGCCCCGGATTACCCGGCTGGCCGAGCCGGCGGACAAAGGAGCCGTCCATTTTCAGCACGTCCGCCGGCAACTCGCTCAAATAGTTGAGGCTGGAATAGCCGGTGCCGAAGTCATCGATCGAGATCTGCACCCCCGCTGCGCGCAGCTGCTTCATCTTGACCTGGTTCAGTTCAAAATTGTCGATCAGGATACCTTCGGTGATTTCAAGGTCCAGGCAGTGTGGCGCGATGCCTGACTCGGCAACGATCTGCAGCACCCGGTCGACGAGGTCCGGCTGCTTGAGCTGGCGCGCCGACAGGTTCACCGCGACCTTGATGGCAGGCAGTCCGGCGGCGCACCACGCCTGGTTCTGCGCGCAGGCGGTACGCAATACCCACTCGCCGATCGGCACGATCATGCCGGTCTCTTCGGCCAAGGCGATGAAGCGGGAAGGCTCGACGCGGCCGAATACCGGGTGCTGCCAGCGGATCAGGGCCTCGACTCCGACCAGGCGCTGCGTGTCCACGTCGACCAGCGGCTGGTATTCCAGGAACAGCTGTTCGGCGCTCAGCGCTTCGCGCAGGCCGTTCTTGAGCGCCAGCCGCTCGCTGGTGGGCAAGCCAGCCTCCGACGAGTACACCTGGACGATGTTTTCGCCCCACGACTTGGCGTTCATCATGGCGATATCGGCACGCTTTAGTAAGCCGTCGGCATCGCAGTTCGCGTCGGGGAACATGGCGATACCCACGCTCAGCGTGACAAAGCATTCGCGCTCATTCACGCTGAACGGCAGGGCGAACCGGTTGAGGATTTTTTCGGCGACTTGCTGCGCGTCCGCTTCGAGCGCGAGGTCTTCGAGGACCACGACAAACTCATCGCCGCCCCAGCGGGCGAGGGTGTCGGACTCGCGCAGGCAGGCACGCACGTTTGCAGCGCTCTGGATTAGCACGGCGTCGCCCGCCTCGTAACCGAGGGCCTCGTTGATTTCCCTAAATTTATTCACGTTCAACAAGATCAAGGCAACCTGGCTTTTGTTGCGCACCGCGCGCGCCATCGCGTGGCCCAGCCGGTCGCGCAACAAGCGGCGATTGAGTACGCCAGTCAGGGGATCGGAGTGCGCCGATTCGAATACACGCACGGCGCCAGTGCCTTCCGGCAACGTGGAACTGTCCTTGGGCGGGGACTTTGGCGTCTCAATTTGCTGGCCGTAGTAAATGGTTCGGTTGCGGCCGCTCGATTTGGCCACGTACAGCGCTTCGTCAGCGCGGGCGACGGTTTGCCCGATCGACTCGCCGAAACGGAATTCGGCGACCCCGATCGATACGGTCACCGCCAGTGCAGTGGCGATGTCCGGGAAAACCAGATTCTGGATGCTGACGCGTACCCGTTCGGCCAGGACGAGCGCTTCCTCGAGCGTCGTTTCCGGCAGCATCAACAAGAATTCTTCGCCGCCGTAGCGGCCGAAGGAGTCGCTTTCGCGGATCCGGCGCTGGACGGTGAGGGCGAATTCGCACAGCACGGTGTCGCCGGCCGAATGGCCGTAGGTATCGTTAATGCGTTTGAAGAAATCGATGTCGAGCAGGCACAGGCAAAACATCCTGCCGAGTCGCGCGGTGCGATCCTTCTCATCTTCGATCAGCCTGATCAGGTGGCGGCGGTTGTGGCTTCCAGTCAACTCGTCGCGGATCGCCAGCTCGTTAATGATCTTCAAAGCCCGCTCGAGCTTGATGAAGCCTTGCGTCTTGGTCAGCTCGAACAACAGGACGAACACCACCACGACCACGTACAAGCCGATGTTGCAGATCAGGTAAAGCAGCTCCATATCCTTGACCGGGTGAGCGGGAGGGGCCACGCCAAGCAGCTGCGTCGTGTAAATTGTTGCGACAGCGATGCAACTCATCGCCAGCCAGAAAGTGGCGGTGACCACGCCGCCGAGGAACATGGCAACCACCGGCGCGGTGATCAGCCAGCCGGCGGTGGGGGCATTCACGCCGCCCAGATGGAAGGTCAGCCAGGTGAAGTTGAAGAACACGGCGCACAGGAACACTTCGCGCGCAAGAAAGATGCTTCCCGTTGCCCGCAGCAAGAACGGTGACGCAAACATGAATGCGCAGCACAGCAGGATTTCCTGGGCAGCGGTAGTGAAGCCGAGGCCATAGTAGGCGGCCGCGTAAAACGGGCCGGAAAGGGCCGCCATCACGACGGCATTGATCACGTTCTGCGCGCGAGTGAGCATGGCGGCATCCTGCTGCGCTTCCAGCGGAATAAACCAATGAATCGCGGAGATATACCGGGCAGTCCAGCGCGAACCAATTTCTCTCATGGCCCCAACCAGCCTTTCTATGTTGTCCTTACCAATTCATGGATAGCTTTGGAGCTTCACCTCAGGACCGGCTCTCGAGTTTTGTAACTAAATGGTAACCCATTGCACTCAATAAATACCATGTGGATGAGAGCGATGTATCTGAGAAGCAACATAAATTCGATATGTCGTTAATAGTGGAGGAAACTGCTTCGGTTTGCTCCCGAACGCCTCAATCGAAATAAGTTTTCCACGAGCATTTTGGTGAATCGAAAAGACTTTTTCGCAGGTCGGCGCCTCATCGCTCGAGAGAATGCTATGAATACGAGAACGATTTCGTCGTGCTCATCAGAATGGATTGGGCCTGAGGCGCTCCGCCGCAGACGCACGGAAATGTATGTGATTTTGTAGCGGAGGCGGGTGCCTGGCGTTTTAAATCATTTCATTGCTACACCTTGGCGCGGGTACCCGCAGTCGGAATTGACCAGCGCAAGGTGATGCAATTGATCAAAATACGACTCGCCCGGATATTTTTCGCATGATTGGGAACCGTCCTGGAACTTGCAATCTTTACTGTTTGACCAGACCTTCCGCATAAGGTTATTGGCGTCAGCGCAATAATGGGTGCGGATGCAAATCGCGAGATTCTAACCAATTGTCACCCGCAGCGAAGGGTGTTCCGCTCACTGGGTTTTTCAAGGGTTTTTCGACTTCCGGGAATCCAGCTTTAACGCGGATTCGAAGTCTGTCCTGAAACACAGCGCGATAATGGTGCACAAGGCAAACAGTCCAATCAGGCTAACCAGTTGAAGCACTGGCTGGCTGGTGACAGGGTGGGGGATGAATCGCCCGCTGGTCTGCTCGACTGCAAATAGAACCAGTATCGTGGTCGACACCAATGCGCTCCATACCAGGCCCGGGACAAGTCCGCCCAGCAGCACCGCGATGAGCGGGCACAGCAGAAACCACGGTACGGTCGGGGCAGCCAATCCGCCAAGGTGCACCGCGAGCCAGATCTTGAGCAGGAACAGTGCACCGATGAACAAGTCGCGCGCCAGCGGCAGGCGCAAGCCCGCATTCATCGCAAACGGGGAGACCATCATCACGATGCCGCCGGTCAGCACGACCATTCCCGCGGAGTCGTAGCCGAGGAAGTGATACATCAGCGTCAGCAGCGGCACGCTGACCGCGGTGATCGACGCCAGCAGCGTCAAATGGCGCGCGGCCCGCAGTTCCTTTGGATTGGCACGCACGTTCGCGGGAATGACCCGGTCGAAGGTCGACAGGCAGTTGCTGATAAAACTTGGGGCTGCGTTCATTTCGGCGCTTTCTTTTTGGTGTGATGCGAAATCGTTGCTTTGCCGTCAGGCCTCGTAACTGGCGAGGCGCGCATTCTCCGCAGCGACGGCGGCATTGCCTTCGTCGTTGGGTTGGCGCGCCTGGCGGCTCGCGATAAACGCCGCCAGCTGATGCACGGTCTGGTTGTCGTAGAGCAGCTCTGGAATAATCGCAAAGCCAACCCGCTCTTCCAGTTCGAATGAAATCGATGCGGTTGCGAGCGAATCCATGCCCAGCGAAGTGAACGGCGTGTCGAAGTCGATGCTCTCCGGCGCAGCCGGATTCTCGCTGCGCAACCACTTCATCACGCATTCGTGGACGATCAACTCGAGCGGGGTCGCGACCCCTGCCGGCCCTGGCGCCACTTTCACCGTTTGCACCGGGGCGGTCACCGGGCCGCTTGCTTGCGGAACGGGCGCCGGCAGTGGGTCGACGCTGCGCCGCAAGACAGCATCGAGCTGATGGTTTTCTCCTGGCAGGTGCTGCTCGATGTCACCGATCACATCGGCGTAGCCGTCGATCTGGCGCAGCAGGGCGGCACTGGTGCTGTAAGGAGCACGCTCGGCGATTTCGGTGAGGATCGCCTGTGACAGCGCCGTGTATCGCTGGCGTGCCCAGGCGATTGCGGCGGCTGCGTCGTCCTGCCGTTCGCCCGCCTGGCGGCTTTCCGCCGAGGCCAGCAGAAACGCGCAGGCGGCCAGTTCGCCAATCCGGTAATCGAGCCATTGGGTCAGCACCCCACTCGATCCGAACAGGCCCTTGCGTTTGGCGGCAGCATCTTTGATCGTCGACGCCGTCCGGGCCAGGTCGGCAGCCAGCTCGGGACGGCCGAGCGCCGCTGCGATGAATTCGGTCGCCGCGCAGTTTCTCTGCGAGATCGAGGCGCCCAGGTGGGAGTACAGCGTTTCGGTCGGACCTTCGAGGATCCGCAGCACCCGTGCATCGCGCAGGATCTGTGGCGCGCCGTTCGACTCGATGTAACCGCGTCCGCCCAGCATCTGGACCAGCCAGTCGGCCGCATCACCCAGCAGTTCGGAACCGTTCGTCTTGCAGGCGATATACGCCTCGGCTGGCACCGGCTCGCCGGCGTCGAGCCGGGCGGCGATGGCATACACCAGCGCCTCGATCGCGAATACCGCCGAGGTCAGCTCTTGCAGCCGGACGATCGTGACCGCGTGGTCGGCCAGCCGGCCGCTGGCAATCTCGCGCCGCGCCGCATAGCGCCCCATCACCTGGGCACACCGCTTCATCGCGCCCACGCACATGCCGCCGATCCCAAGCCGGCTGAACAACATGGCGTCGCGCCCGACCTCCATGCCCTCGCCAGGCGTCAGAAGGACGCTTTCATCGGGCACGAACGCATCGCGCAGGATCAGGGTATTTTGAACCATGCCGCGCATCCCCATGGTCAGCGCCTCGGGACCCTGCGACAGGCCGGGATTGTCTTCCGCCACCAGCAGGGCGACGATGCCGAGCGGGCCTCCGGCCGGATCGACCGCCTTGGCGAACACGGTCGTCACGCTGGCCCAGGAGCCCAATCCGATCCATTGCTTTTCTCCGCTCACCAGCCAGCCGCCGGCGGTGCGCGTCGCGCTCGCCCGGATCGCCAGCGGGTTGGAGCCGGCATCGGGCTCGGTCAGCGCAAACGCCGCCAGCTGGCGCCCGGCGGCCAGCGCCGGCAGCAGCTGTTCGCGGATCGCGGGGGCAGCCGCCTGCAGGATCGGGCGCACGCCCAGTCCGTTGTGCACGCCGATCAGCGTGGCCACGGTCAGGTCGACCGCCGCCAGCTGTTCCAGCACGCGCATCAGGTCGACCGTGTCGAGTCCCTTGCCGCCGAACCTGGTGGGGATCTGCAGGCCGAAAAATCCGTGGTTGCCAAGATCGAGCACCACATACGGCGGGATCGTGCGTCGCTCATCGATGATGCGCGAGTTCAGGCGCCGCTCTGCGTATTGGCGGAACCAGGCGATCATCGCGTCGGCGGTAGCGCGGCTGGTGCCCAGGCCGCCTTTGGCCAACTCGGGAAGGATCGCGACCGGTTCCGGCAGCGGCGGCNNCGCGCGTTCCGCGGCGGTCGAAAATACTGCCCGGCATGACGTAGACCACGTCCAGTTGTCCCTGCAACGCCATTTCACGGCAGCGCGTGCGTTGCACCTTGCCGCTGGTGGTGCGGGGGAAGGTGCCCGGCTTGACGAACACGATCGACGAGACCGATACGTCGAACTGCTGGCCGATGACCTTGCAGATGTTGTGCGCCATGGCTTCGATCTTGGCCAGGTAGTCATCCTTGGCGCGCAGCTGTTCCGCCTTGTTGGCGTGGTCCTTGCCAGCCTGCTGGGCCGCGCGCACCAGGCTGCGGTTCGCCTCGGCGACGATCGCCAGGCGCTCCTGGAAATCGATTTCCACTGAAAACGCGGCGCACATGTTCGGCTCGATGAAGTCGATCGAGCGTTCGATCACTTCTTCGACGTCCTGCGGATAGACGTTGCGGCCGTTGATGATGATCAGGTCTTTCAGGCGCCCGGTGATGAATAGCTCGCCGTCGCGCATGAAGGCCAGGTCGCCGGTGCGCAGGAAAGGGCCCTGGCCACTGTCTGCGAGGCAGGCGCCGAACACTTCGGCGGTCGCCTCGGGACGGTTCCAGTAGCCGCGCGCCACGCTCGGGCCGGCGACCCACACCTCGCCGACCCGCTGGCTGGAGACGGGAAGGCAGGTTTCGGGGTCGACGATGAAGACGGTGGTGGCGGCCGCGATGCGGCCCGAACTGACGATTTCGCGTGCATCGTCGTCGCCCGGCAGTGCATCGCGGATCTGGTTACCTTCAAGCAGCGATTTGCTGACGGTACGGATTAGCGGCGCGCTGTCGATCGGTCCGCCGGCGACGAACAAGGTCGTTTCCGCCATGCCGTAGCAAGGGAACAGGGACGTCTGGCGCATGCCGCAGCGGGCGAAAGCGTCCGAAAAACTGCGCAGCGTGGCAGCGCGGATCGGCTCTGAGCCGTTGTACGCGACTTCCAGGCGGCTCAGGTCCAGCCGGTCCTTCTGCTCCTCGGAGATCTTCTTGGCGCAGTAGTCCCAGCCGAAATTGGGCGCGCCCGCGCAGGTTCCGCGATAGGTGGAAATGGCGTCGAGCCACATCACCGGATTCTTGAGGAAGGCGGCCGGCGCCATCAGCACGCAGTGAAAGCCGACATACATCGGCGACACCACGCTGCCGATCAGGCCCATGTCGTGGAACAGCGGCAGCCAGCTGACCATCACGCTGTCCGGCGTAAAGCCGAAGCCCTGGCGGATCGATTCGACGTTGCTGGCAATGTTCAGGTGGGTGATCTCGACGCCTTTCGGCATCGACGTCGAGCCCGACGTGTACTGCAGGAAGGCGGTGGTCTCGGCGCTGATCCGCGGCAGGCTGGACGTAGCTCCGGACAGCGCCAGCGTATCGGTGGACAGGCAGGCGCGGTCGACCGCATCGACCAGCGACAGGCTGGCCATGATCGCCGGTTCGCAATCGCTGCGGGTCAGGATCAATGCCGGGTCTGCATCGTCGAGCAAGGCTTTCAAGCGGCGCGAGGCGCGCGTCTTGTGCGGAATCGTCGCCGGCACGGCGATCAGTCCGGCGATCAGGCAGGCGAAATAGACGGTGATAAATTCCAGCCCGGCCGGGTACAGCAGCAAGGCGCGCGCTCCCGTTGGCGCACGCTGCGCCAGGGTTGCCGCCAGCGCACGCGCGCGCTGCTCCAGTTCGCCATAGGTAATCTCATCGATCTTGCCGTCGTCGCGCAGGAACGTATACGCGAGGCGATCCGGCGTCAGCTGCGCATGGGTGCGCAGGCGTTCGGTAATGAGCGCCGGTTGCCCGGCCATCGGGGCCATGTTTTTATCAGATTCCAATCTGGTTCACCTTTCGCATTCTTAAGCGTGCTTCACCGGCTTCGATCGACGTGCGCGCGCGCTTGGTGGCATTGGCGATCACCACTGAGGCACGCTTGATTTGCTGAATATTATGGTTGGCCATCAGTTGGAGGCGCAGGCGCGAGGCGCCGATCGGCACACCCGGAAACTCGACCTGGTTGACGAACACCGATTGCCGGAACAGCAGTTTTCCGGTCAACCGCGATACCGTCTCGCTGCCGATCAGCACCGGCACGATGGCGGACGGGATGCCCAGGCATTGCAGGCCTTCGGCGCCCAGCAGCTTGCGCAAGGCATCGACGTTGCGCATCAGGTCGGCGCGCAGGCCGCGTCCCTCGTCGGAGCGGATGATATCGACGCACTGCAGGATCACCGCGGATTGAACCGGCGAGAGCGCGTTGGAAAACATGTGCGGACCCGCATACAGCTGCAGGTGGCGCTTCACCGCGCGCGAAGCGGTGGCGACAAACCCGCCGTTGGAAGAAAACGACTTTGAAAAGGCGCCCATGACGAGGTCGATCTTGCCCAGCATGCCCTGGGCGCCGATGCAGCCGGCGCCGCCCGGGCCGAGGGCCCCGAGATCATGCGCCACATCGACCATCAGCGCGGCGTTGTATTCGTGGCAGGTGGCCTGCAGCGCGGCCAGGTCGGGCGTGTCCGAATCCATGCTGAACAAGCCTTCGGTCACCACCAGGATCGCGTGTTCGGTGTCGCGGGCGCGGATCGCCGCCAGCAGTTCGCGCACGTGGCCGACGTCGAGGTGGCGGTTGATCAGGATGTTGGCCGTGGCCGCGCTCGCACCCTGGCGCAAGGACGCATGGGCAAACTGGTCGATGACGACATGGTCGTGCGGCTGGACCAGTGCGGTGATGGCGCCGAATGCCGCGCCCCAGCCGGTGGGGAACAAGGCGACATGCTCGGCCTGCACCAGGGCGCCGATCGCCTGCTCGAGCGCCAGCGAGGTTTTCGTGTTGCCCAACAAGACAGCCGAGCCGGCGCTATGCGGGCCGGCGTCGCGCAGCGCCCGTGCCGCCGCTTCCGCGACTGCCGGATGCGAGGCCAGCGACAGGTAATCCTGCGAAGCGAAATTGATCCCGCGCGCGCTCACGCCTGCTTCGTCCTGGATGCTGGCGATCGGATGCGGCGCGCCGTCGAGGCTGCGCGAATACTGCCAGACGCCGTGCGCGCTGCGGTTGGCATGCCAGGCCTCGAGCGCATCCATGCGGCCGAGCAGCGCGGCGCCGCGCGGCTGCGAGAATTGCGCCGCGGTGCCGCCCAGCGCGCCGCTGGCGAGCATGTCGTCGATTTCCTGTTCCCAGGCGCGTTCGGCTTCCAGTTCCAGCGCATCCGCTGCCGTATCAGCCTGCATGTCGTCTTGTTGCATCACTTGATTCTCCTTGTCTTGCGTACCGCCTGATCCGCCTGCCTACACCGCGACGGCCAGCTGGCTGGTCGTGTCGACGATCTGCCGCTCGAGCAGCTCGGTAATGTGGTCCGGATGCAGCGAACGGTTAAAGAAATATCCTTGCGCCTCGTCGCAGCCCATGCTGACCAGGTCGGCCAGCTGCTCGGCGGTTTCGACCGACTCGGCGATCACCTTCAGCTGAAGGCGATGCGCCATCTCGATGATCGATTCGGCAATCGCGTACGAGCGGCCAGGGTCGCCCGGTTTGCCGAGCCGGCGGACGAAGGAACCGTCCATTTTCAGTATGTCTGCCGGCAACTCGCTCAGGTAATTAAGGCTGGAATATCCGGTGCCGAAGTCGTCGATGGAAATCTGTATGCCTGCGGCGCGCAGCCGTGACATGGTGCCCTGGTTCAGCTCCAGGTTGTCGATCAGGATGCCTTCGGTAATTTCAAGCTCAAGGCGCTGCGGCGCGATGCCGGTCTCGGCGACGATCTGCAACACGCGCTCGACGAAATCGGGCTGCTTCAGTTGGCGCGCCGACAGGTTCACGGCGGTCTTGATCGCGGGCAGTCCGGCCGCGCACCACGCCTGGTTCTGCAGGCAGGCGGTGCGCAACACCCATTCGCCGATCGGCACGATCATGCCGGTCTCTTCGGCCAGCGGGATGAAGCGGGACGGTTCGATCCGGCCGAACATGGGATGCTGCCAGCGGATCAGGGCCTCGACGCCGACTTCGCGCCTGGTAGCCACGTCGATCAGCGGCTGGTATTCGAGGAACAGCTGGCCGGCGCCCAGCGCTTCGCGCAGGCCGTTCTTGAGCGCCAGCCGCTCGCTCGGGGGCAGGCTCGCCTCCGCCGAATACACCTGGACGATGTTTTCACCCCATGCCTTGGCGCGCACCATCGCGATATCGGCGCGCTTGAGCAGGGTGTCCATGTCGCAATCGAGGCCGGGGAACAGCGCGATGCCGATGCTCAGGGTGACAAAGCATTCGCGCCCGTTCACGCCGAGCGGCATGGTGAACTGATTCAGGATTTTCTCGGCCACTTGCTGCGCATCCGATTCGAGCGCCACATCTTCCAGCAGCACCACGAATTCGTCGCCACCCCAACGGGCCAGGGTGTCCGAGTCGCGCAGGCAGGCCCGCACGCTCGCCGCGGTCTGGACCAGGATGGCGTCGCCCGCCTCGTAGCCGAGGGCGTCGTTGACTTCCTTGAACTTATTTACGTTCAGCAGCATCAACGCCACCATGCGGTCGTTGCGGATCGCCCGGTCCATCGCGTGTCCGAGGCGGTCGCGCAGCACCCGGCGGTTGAGCACGCCGGTGAGGGGATCGGCCTGCGCCGTTTCGAATACACGCACAGCGGCGCGGTCTTCCTGCAGCAGGTTGGCGACGTCCTTGGACACGGCTGGCGCGGCCGGCTTGCGCTCTTCCATTTGCTGGCCGTAGCAGATGATGCGATTGCGGCCGCTCGATTTGGCCAGGTAGAGCGCTTCGTCGGCCCGCGCGACGGTTTGGGCGATCGACTCGCCGGTGCGGAATTCGGCGACCCCGATCGATACGGTCAGTCCCAATTCGTTGGAAATATCCGGGAAAGCCAGTTTTTCGATGCTGAGGCGTACCCGTTCGGACAGGACGATGGCTTCCTCGAGCGTCGTTTCCGGCAGCATCAGCAAGAATTCTTCGCCGCCGTAGCGGCCGAAGGAGTCGCTTTCGCGGATCTGGCGCTGGACGGTGAGGGCGAATTCGCGCAGCACGGTGTCGCCGGCCGAATGGCCGTAGGTATCGTTAATGCGCTTGAAGAAATCGATATCGAGCAGGCACAGGCAGAACAGGCTGCCCAGCCGCGCGGTCCGGTCCTTTTCGTTTTCGATCAGCCGGATCAGGTGGCGCCGGTTGTGGCTTCCAGTCAGCTCGTCGCGGATCGCCAGCTCGTTAATGATCTTCAAAGCCTGCTCGAGCTTGATGAAGCCCTGGGTCTTGGTCAGCTCGAACAACAGCACGAACACGACCACCACCACATACAAGCCGAGGTCGCAAATCAGGTACAGCAGCGCCATATCCTTGACCGGGTGAGCGGGCAGGGCCACGCCCATGATCTGCATCGCATAAATGATCCCGACAGCCGAGCAGCTCATCGCCAGCCAGAACACGGCGGTGCCGACCCCGCCGAGGAACATGGCGACGACCGGCGCGGTAATCAGCCAGCCGGCGGTGGGGGCGTTGACGCCGCCCAGATTGAAAGTCAGCCAGGTGAAATTGAAAAACACGGCGCACAGGAACACTTCACGCGCGATAAAGATACTGCCGGTTGCACGCAGCAGGAAGGGCGCGGCGAACATGAATGCGCAGGACAGCAGAATTTCCTGGGCTGCAACGGTAAAGCCGAGCGCGTAGTATGCCGCCGCGTAGAATGGGCCGGACAGCGCAGCCATCACCACGGCGTTGATCACGTTTTGCGCGCGGGTCAGGCTTGCGGCGTCCTGCTGGGCTTCCAGCGGAATAAACAAATGAATCGCGGAGATGTAGCGGGCAATCCAGCGCGAACCAATTTTTGTCATGGTAGTCCCATCAGTGTTTCGAGGTTGTTTCACACCAATCGATGACAATGCTTTTAATTGACATGTCGAATCCACAGCACCTTGAAAATTGTTACCTTATGGTAACCTACTGACACAGCATATGACGAGTGGAGCAGGGATTATTTGGCTTGAAAGCAACGATAATTGCACGATTATTTGTAATCATGACAAGTTGCGGCGGCTAAAAGCACTGTGATACCGACATTTGGCGAAAACCGGCCCGGATTTGCGGGTAACAATTCGGCTTCGAGAGTGGGCGGCGGCCGCGTGGAGCGGTTCACAAAGTCTGAAAAAAACCGGCAAGCGACGACTCAGTCGCTTGCCGGTTCCCAGTGTGGAGGACAGGCTCGGAAGTTGTGACGCAGGAAATTAATGGGCCGGCACTGGCGCGGCAACCGGCTGCGGGTCGGGAATCGGTTCGATCTTGCCGAGCACGCAGACGAACGACACGATGCCGATCACCAGGATCACGCCGGCGACGAAGAACGCATTGGTGAACGAATCCGTCTTGCCGACGATGTAGCCGGTCACGATCGGCGCTGCCGCACCCATCAGGTTGTTGGCGAAATTCATGATGCCGCCGATGGTGCCGGCGCCGCCTTTCGGCGCGATCAGCGAGGGCAGCGACCAGCCGACCGGCGCCGCCGAAGCCAGTCCGCCGAGGGCGATCGAGATCCAGAAGATGGCCCACACCGGGTCGGTAGTCTGGGTCGCGCCGAACACGGCCAGGCCGAACAGCATGCCGGCCACCAGCACGCCCTTGCGCACTTTCGACTCGTCCCAGCCGCGCTTGATCAGGTGGTCGATCAGCCAGCCGCCGACGAACAGGTCGGTCAGGGTGGCGAAGGCCCATGGAATCGCCGCGTAGCCGGCCGACTTCAGGATACTCATGTGCATGGTCTGGACCAGGTAGCCGGGCAGCCAGGTCAGGAACAGGTAGAAGGTGTAGCCGTAGGCAGCGAAGCCGATGGTCAGGCCCCACACCTTCGATTTGGTCAGCAGGTAGCCCAGCATGTTCATGGCGCCGGCTTCCGACTTGCCTTCCGGCGCGCCGCCGTTTTGCTGGATGTAGTTCAGTTCGGCCTTCGACAGCTTCGGATCGGCGCTCGGGTCGCGGTACAGCAGGTAGAACGCGATGAAGTAGCTGAAGCTGAGGAAGGCGGTCAGGCCGAAACCCCAGCGCCAGCCGAAGGCGACAATTGTGACCGCTACCAAAGGCACGCCGATGACGTTGGAGAACTTGGCCGCGGCATCGAAAATTGCCGTCGCCAGGCCGCGCTCATGGCGCGGGAACCAGTAGCCGGTCGCTTTCGAGCTGACCGGGAAGGCCGGCGCTTCGGCTACGCCGAGCAGGATGCGGGCGAAGAAGATACCGGCAAAGCCGCTCGAGAACGCGGTGATGACCGAGGCCACACCCCACAGGAAGGCGCCCCAGCGGCCGACCTTGGTCGGGCCGAAGCGGTCGATGACCATGCCCACCGGGATCTGGAGCAGCGAATACGACCAGGCGAAGGCGCTGAACAGCAGGCCCAGTTCGACCGGGGTCAGCTGGAACATGTCCTTGATTTGCGGGGCCGCGACGGACAGGCCGATGCGGTCGATGTAGTTGATCAGCACGCCGGCGCCAAGCAGGGCGCCGATGCCCCAGCGCCTCTTGCCGATGCCCTGAGTGGATATGAAAGCCATGGTAGATGTCTCCTTATGGTTGAATGATGAGCGGGTTCTAATGACCCTGGGCGTGCAGAATGTCGTCGAGGATGGCGGAAGGGGGCTTGCTGATGTCGAGCCGGACGCCGGGCTCGTCGGCCGCAAGCGGCTCGAGATCGCTCAGCTGGCTGTCGAGCAGGGACAGCGGCATGTAGTGTTCGGTCCTGGCCTGCATGCGCTGTGCGATCAGGTCGCGCGCGCCGGCCAGGTGGGCGAAGCGCAACGCCGGATTGGCCTGGCGCAGCAGGTCGCGGTAGCGCCGCTTGAGGGCCGAGCAGGACAGCACCACGCCTTCGCCCCGGGCCGAGGCCGCGGCGATTTCAGCTTGCAGGCGCAGCAGCCAGTCGGCGCGGTCGCGGTCGTCGAGCGGCGTACCGGCCGCCATCTTGGCCACGTTGGCCGGCGAATGAAAGGCATCGCCTTCCAGGAATCGCACTTGCAAGGCGCCCGCCAGGGCCTTGCCGACTTCGGTTTTGCCGCAGCCGCACACGCCCATGACGACCCAGCGGGCAGACGTGGCGGCATGGGGGAGAAGGTGGTTCATGATGGAGTTTTGCTGAACAAAAAGAAGGTGTCTCGGAGTTTTTATACGCCATCAGTGATAGCGCTAACATTTGTAAGCAGTCTACTTGCTTGGAGCTGTTTGTAAAGCAGAATTTATGCTGCGTTGCAGCAGGAGGGGGGCGGCAAGGACGATCGCCTTGCCGGGGGAATTGTCAGGCGCTCTCGCGCGCCATCAGGGTGAAGCCGAGGTCGATGCGCGTGGCGGCCGGATGTTCATCCTTGATCACCGCGCGCAGCAGGGTGGCCGCTTCGAAGCCGACCCGGTAGCGCGGCGTGCCGATGGTGGTGACCGACGGATTCATCCAGGCCGAGGCCGGCAAGTCGTTGAAGCCGCAGATCGCAAGCTCGCGCGGCACCGCGATGCCGCGCCGCTGGCACTGGTAGATGGCGCCGTGCGCCAGGTCGTCGTTGCAGCAGAAGATCGCATCGACGTCGGGCGCTTTCGCCAGCATCCGTCCCAGCAGTTCGGCGCCCAGCGCGATGGTGGACGGATCGTCCACCATGGTTTCCAGTTGCGGATCGTAGCGGCCGGCTTCCTGCATGGCCTTGCGGTAGCCCTCGGCGCGCTTGAGGGTGCGTTCGTCCAGCTGGGCGCCCATGAAGCCGATCCGCTTGTGGCCTTTGTCGAGCAGGTAGCGGGTCATCGTGTAGCCGGCGTCGAGCTGCGAAAATCCCACCGACAGCTGGTCCGGCGTCGCGGCCAGGTCCATCATCGACACCACCGGCACCTTCGACGTGGCCAGCATCTCCTGCACCCGCTTGCTGTGGGTCAGGCCGGACAGCAGGATGCCGTCCGGATGCGACTGCAGGTAGGTTCCCAGCAGCTTTTCCTCTTCGGCGTCGGAATAGCGGGTATTGCCGATCAGGATCTGGTAGTCGTCGGCGTCGAGCGCATCCTGGATCCCCGCCAGCACCGCCGTGAACACCGCGTTCGACAAGGACGGCACCAGCACCACGATCACGTTCGAGTGGGCCGAGGCCAGCGCCCGCGCGGCGCCGTTCGGCACGTAGCCGAGCTGCGCCACCGCCTGCTCGACCCGGGTGCGCAAGGCGGACGAGACCATGTCGGGCTGGCTGATCGCGCGCGAGGCGGTCATGGTGGCGACGCCGGCCAGCGCCGCCACGTCGGCCAGCGTGACACGGCCGCTGGCCCGGCTCTTTTGAATCTTTGTCATAGATGCAGGTGAGTAAATTTGGTAACGTTATCATATACGAATCCCGGCACCGCGCCACACATTTTCAGCGACAGGGCAGTGCGCGGCGACAGGTAACTTGCAACTTGGTAGTGATGGGTGCAGAATAGGACCTGAACCCGCAACCGAGGAGCGCCCAATGGAGACCGGTGAGCTGCTGTACCACGACGACATACAGGTCGGCACGAAATTTGTCACCCGCGGCTACCAGCTGTCGCAGCCCGAAATCGTCGAATTCGCATCGCATTACGATCCCCAGCCTTTCCACACCGATCCAGGTTTGGCCGCGGCCAGCCTGTTCGGCGGCCTGGCCGCCAGTGGCTGGCATACCGCGGCCATCACCATGAAACTGATGGTGGAGCAAGGGATGCACCTGGCCGGCGGCATGATAGGGACGGGATGCGAACTGAGCTGGCCGGCGCCGACCCGGCCGGGCGACACCTTGCACGTGGAAGGCGAGGTGGTCGAGGTAGCGCCGGCCGCGCCGGGACGCAAGCGGGGCATGATCACTATGCGCAGTGAAACCAAGAACCAGGACGGCACCGTGGTGCAGACGCTGATCGCCACACTGGTGGTGCAGCGCCGGGCCGAATAGCAGCAACAAGGAACAGCGATGAAACGAACCGATTTTACCGACATGATTTGCCCGGTGGCGCGCGGCCTCGGCCGGGTGGGCGAGTGGTGGAGCATTTTGATCTTGCGCGAGGCCATGTATGGCGTGACGCGCTTCGACGAATTCGAAAAGAACCTGAAGATCGCCCCCAACATGCTGACGCGCCGGCTGGGTGACCTGGTCGCGGCGAGACTGCTGGAACGGCGCCAGTATTGCGAGCGTCCGCCGCGCTTCGAATATGTGCTGACCGAAGCCGGGCGCGCATTCCAGCCGGTGCTGCTCGCCTTCATCAAATGGGGCAGCGATTACTTTTCACCGGAGGGGCCGAGCCTGCTGGTGCTGGACCGCCAGACCGGCGTCCAGGTCGAGCCGCTGATGGTCGACGCCCTGACCGGCACCCCGCTCAATCACGACAACATCAAGTTTGCTCCGGGCCCGGCCGCCACCGATGGCATGCGCAAGCGGCTCGACACGGCGGCGCTACGCCTGCCCGACATCGCTTAAGCAGCCTCAGTGGGTGCCGGCCGACGGCGCCGCCGGCAGCGGCGCGCGCCATGGCGATCGTGGCCGATTGGACTACACTGGTTGGTGCCGCGCCAGGTGCGCCCATCGACCTCAATGGAAGCGATCGCATGAACTCCTCATTTCCGCCCACCGGCGATGGCGGGATCGCCAGCAGCCGCCGCCACCAGATTTTCCCCTGCCTGAGCGAGGAGCAGTTCGCGATCCTCGCGCGCTACGGCGAACGGCGCCATATCCCTGCCGGAACCATCTTGTACCGCCAGGGCGAGCGCCATGTCCCCATGTTCGTGATCATCTCCGGCACCATCGAAGTGTCGACCAGCAGCCCGCTCGGCACCCGCGTGCTCGCCACTCACGGTCCCGGCCACTTTACCGGCGAAGCGGGCACGCTGGCCGGGCGCGCGGCGGTGGGGACCGCGCGCGCCGCGACCGATTGCGAGCTGCTGGTGATCGACGAGGCCGCGCTGCGCACGCTCGTCATCACCGAGGCCGAGCTGAGCGAAACCATCATGCGCGCGTTCATCCTGCGCCGCGTCGCCTTCATCCAGGACCTGGCCGGCGGCGTGATCCTGATCGGCGCGCAAGACTCGGAGCAGACCCTGCGGCTGCGCGAGTTCTTGATCCGCAACGGCCAGCCAACCGCCTATTTCGACGTCGGGCAGCATGAAGAAAGCGCCGCCCTGATGGCGCGCTTCGGGATCGGCCGGGACGCGATCCCGGCGGTGGTGACGCCGCAGGGGCAGGTACTGGTCCGGCCGACCCTGCGCGAACTGGCCGACGCCACCGGCATCAGTCCCGACAGCCTGCACGGCAGGGAGTTCGACGTGGTCGTGGTCGGCGCCGGTCCCGGCGGGCTGGCGGCGGCGGTGTACGCGGCATCGGAAGGGCTGAGCGTGTTGGTGCTCGACGCCAAGGCGCCGGGCGGCCAGGCCGGAACCAGCTCCAAGATCGAAAACTACTTCGGATTCCCGACCGGCATTTCAGGCCAGGCACTGGCCGGGCGGGGGCTGTCGCAGGCGCGCAAGTTCGGCGCCGAAGTGGCGGTGCCGTTCACCGCGACCGATGTGGTCTGCATCGAAGGCACGCACAGCTACGACATCGGGCTCGACAGCGGCGAGCGCGTGTTCGGGCGCGCGATCGTCATCGCCACCGGCGCGCGCTACCGCAAGCCCGCGCTGCCGGAGCTCGAGCGCTTCGAAGGGCGCGGGGTGTATTACAACGCCTCCTTCATGGAGGCGACGTTCTGCGCCAGCGAGGATGTCGTGGTGGTCGGCGGCGGCAATTCGGCCGGCCAGGCTGCCGTGTTCCTGTCGCACTACGCGCGCCACGTCCACGTCGTCGTGCGCGGGCCGGGATTGGCGGAAAGCATGTCGCATTACCTGGTCCAGCGCATCGAGGCGGCATCCAACATCACGCTGCATACCCGCACCCAGGTGGTGGCGCTCGAAGGCGCAATGCACCTCGAGCGGGTTCGGATCCAGCGCGAGGGAGAGGAACCGCGCGAGCTGGCGGTGCGCCACGTTTTCCTGTTCCTCGGAGCCGAGCCGAACACGGCGTGGCTGGCCGACTGCGTCGCGCTCGACGCCAGGCAGTTCGTGCTGACCGGACCGTGGCTGGCCCGGGCCGAGTGGCCGCTCAAGCGCGACCCGCACTTCCTCGAAACCAGCCGCCCCGGCATATTCGCAGTGGGCGACGTGCGCAGCGGCTCGGTCAAGCGGGTCGCGGCCGCGGTGGGCGAGGGCGCCAGCGCGGTGCAGTCGCTGCACCAGGTGCTGTCGGGGTAGCTCAGGCGGTCAAGCCGCTATCCACGCTGATGTTCTGGCCATGGATGCAGCGCCCGGCCGGCGACGCCAGCAGCAGTGCCAGCCCGGCCACGTCGTCGGCCTCGCCGATCCGGCGCATCGGGATGATCGCTTCGAGCTTGCCGGTTTTCTCTTCGCTGTCCCACAGGCTGCGCGAAAACGCGGTGCGTACCGGGCCCGGGTTGATCGGACAGTCCCATGCCGCTGGTCGCTCCGGTGACGACCGCGTTGCGGCCGCTGAGGTCAAATTGGTTTTGCATGATGAGTCTCCTGACAATGAGTGATTTGCCGGTTGCCGAGTGCGTAGCGCGATGCAGGCCTGCCGTTCGCTGTCGCGGCGGCGAGCGCCAGGCGCGCCGTGTCGTAGGCCTTGAACAGCTCGATATCTTCGACCGCCGGCAAGGTGACAGATTCACCCAGGTCCAGGCCGGCGAGCGCGGCATCGACGCAGTCTTCCGCCGTCATGACCTGGGCCGGATCCAATTGCGACAGCGGCACGCCGGAAAGTTCCCAGATTTCGGTTGCAGTCGCCGCCGGCATGACCAGCTGGACCACCACGCCGGTACCGGCGGCTTCGTCCTGCAGGGCGCGGGTGAAATTCTGCACATAGCCCTTGGTCGCACTGTAGAGGCTGCCTCCGGGCAGCGAGAACAGGGCCAGCACCGAGCCGATGTTGATCAGCGTTCCTTTGTTGCGCGCCTTGAATTCGGGGAAGATCGCATGGCTGAGCCGCACCAGCGCCAGGACGTTGATACTGTTCATCGCGTCCATGTCGGCTTTCGAGGTGGACGCCAGGCCCGCGAGGGTCGAGGTGCCGGCATTGTTCACCAGCAGCGTGATGCTCTTGTCGGCAACCAGCGCGGCGGCGACTTGCTCCAGCTGCGCCGGGTTGGCCAGGTCGGCGACGATCGTGGCAACGGCCACGCCGTGGGCGCTGCGCAGGGCTGCAGCGACGCTGTCGAGGCGGTCGCCGCGGCGCGCCACGAGGATCAGGTCGTAGCCGCGCCTGGCCAGGCGGTCGGCGTACACGCGGCCGATGCCGGCGGAGGCGCCGGTGACGACGGCGGTGCCCATGGTGGAGGCGGGGATTGCTTTGTGGTCGATGATGGAGACGCTCATGATATTTCCCTGGTGATGTGTGTCGGTTGATTTAAACATGATGATTGTCATGTTTAAAGTTGCAAGCGTGATGTGCATCATGCTTGTTCGAGTGAAGCATGATGTATATAATGTTTGGTGTCAAGCGTATTTTTTCATGGCGAACTGGAGGTATGCATGCGCTATCCCGCATCGGAAACAGCAGAAAAGCACACCCGCATCCTGGAGCACGCCTCGCGCCTGTTCCGCGAGCGCGGCTTCGGCGGCGTCAGCGTCAGCGAGATCATGAAGAGCACCGGCCTGACCCACGGCCCGTTCTACAACCACTTCACGTCGAAGGACGCGCTGATGGCGGAAAGCCTGGAGCATGCTTCCGAACAGGCGCTGGCCAAGCTTGCCGCGGCCCAGCAGTCGCCCGAACAGATGCGTGACTTCGTGCGCCAATACCTGAGCGCCTCGCACCGCGACGCGCCCGGGAATGGCTGCATGTTGCCGGCGCTGGGGGCCGAAATCGGCCGCGCGCCGGTCGCGCAATCGGCCTTCACCGCCCACGCCAAGGCGGTCATCGGCAAATTTGCCGATTCCTTCCCATGGTCGGCCAAACGCACGGCGCGGCGCGACTCGATCCGCATGCTGAGCGCAATGGTCGGCGCGCAAGTGCTGGCGCGGGCCGTCGACGACCCGGCGTTTTCGGAAGAGATACTGGAAGCGGTGCGCAGCGAGTTTGTCTGATCGCTGGCGTTAGCGGGCGCTATGGCATCCGCCTCGCACCCGCTGACTGAATCGCCGAGCTTAATTCAAGGAATGTCGACGCGAAATGCGCTTCGGTGGCTTTCAACTAAGGGGCCTGCGGATCGATGTTCAAACGAATTCTCACGTCAGGCCGTCGTCAGTTCATAGCCCGTCACGGGTTCGAATTCCACACTTCTTCTCGGTCAACGCAAGCTCGCGGTCCGCTTCGGACTCTACGTCGCAGCGCTGAAAGCCAGAGGAGGTCTCCGATTGGTTTACTCGTTGGGCCAGCGTGAAAATATCAATGCTCATGCTTTCTTCCGTGCGCTGGCGGCCGGCCAACTGCGGGCGCCACAAGGCGCTATTTCCCTTTGAGTGGTCATCGGCTTATTGCTGCGGCCGATAGAGCGACAGGGGTAAGACGACGTTCTATTTCGTCTTGGCGATAACGTAACCGGTTTCGGTTTTGGTAAAGGTGAATTGATCGTCAGGTCCTTTGCAGCGGTTAATGCTCCAGACATTGCGGGAGCGCTTATACTCATCTCTCATGGTGGTGCGCAGTCTGTTAATCACATGAGCGCAAGTCAGCTGGAATCGTTCCTGCGCAAGCGTGGCTGGAATCCAAAAAAGACGCCCCTAATCCTGGATGCTTGCCGGACAGGCGAAGGGCCGGGCTCAATTGCAGATCATCTGGCCAGAAATTCTGGCGGGGTAGTAATTGCCCCAAGTGATCGGACATGGACAACGAAATGGGGTTCTAATTTTGATAAGCCATATCCACCAGTGAGTGATAACCCGGCGGTTTCAAGTACCAAGCGCAACACTGGGTTAATTAACAGTGTCGGTCGGATGTTGTAGC
>CXWL01003790.1_pt1 | contig 29535 bp, 31 predicted proteins | sample 590931 | NCBI WGS metagenome assembly CXWL01 (sample SAMEA3498368, study PRJEB10139) | groundwater metagenome | biome: water well; material: biofilm material | place: Germany | collected 2015-04-27 | reverse complement strand
CCTCCCGGTGGCAGACGGATGATGCCGGAAGATAGAGCCTTCGAGGGGGTGGCGTCAAGCCCGTCAGCAGGAGGCTGAAAAAGTCCGCCAGCGGCGTTCTCGCTTCACGAAGAGGCTCAATGTACCGGAGCGTACGCCTCGCCTCTTCGCTTGCTGCGGCCTTGCCGGACGGCCTTTTTGAGCCTCCTGAGGCAATTGAGACCTCCCTGCCCTGCGGAGTATTTCAACCGTGCTTTTCGCAAATACCGAGTTCTTCCGCAGCTCGCGAGAGCCACCGATATCCATGTCAATGAATAGGAATCTGGACGGTGACTTCGTTCCCGCGATCGTTGTAGCGGAGATTGGGAAAGAACGACCGGGCCAGGAAAATCCCCCGTCCGCTGGCATCTTCGGCGTTGCAGGGTGCGGTGGCGCGATGCAGCAGGGTTTTCCATTGAAATCCTTTTCCCTGATCGGCAATCCGATACTCCAGCAATCCGGCATGACGGTCGCAATGCACATGGATGGTCACAGTGCGTTGGGCCAGGCGCGGTTGAGTCAGGCGCTCTTGCACCAATTGGCTTAAGCGATTCTGATCGATCGCCTGTTGTTTGATCTGGTAGGAAATCTCCAGATTACCGTGCTCGACGGCGTTGAGCAGCAACTCTTGAAGCGTGCCGCGGAGATGGAGCTGAGTGGTATCGGACAATGCCCCGGCCGTGGCTCTGAGCAGCCAGGAGACAATGCCGGGGATATGCCGCGGGTCTGAATCGACGGTCAGTTCGTAGTCGGAGCGCACCAGGCCCGGTGTATCNNGTCATATCGGCCGGAAGCAGATAGCGCGCCCGTTGAAGCGCATGCGCCAGCTCTTCCACGCCGATCGGCTTCCGCAGGAAATCTACGGCCCCGGCGCGCAGCGCGTGGATGACCGCCTGTTCAGACTGATGCGCGGCCATCACGATGACCGGACACGGCACATGTCTGGCTCGAAGCGTCTTGGTCAAGGTCAGGCCGGAGCCTTCCGGGAGGAACGAATCGGTCAACACAATATCCGGGGCCGTTAACTCGATGGTCTCGAGCGCTGTGTTTGGGTCGGACGCCGTGATCACGGAGAATCCACGGTCTTGCATGTGTTCCAAGATCTGCGCTTGCGTCTCTCGACAGGGATCGACTACCAGGACGGTGCAGGACGGGACAGGAGTATTCATGATGCAGACCTGTTCGCTACGTATGCGCGCAGCGCCGCTAGGAGTTGTTGAAGTTCCCGATCAACCTGGGCGCACACTGTCGCGGCGCGGTCCAAGGTACCGGCTTTTCCAAGGGATTCCAGCTCTTTGGTCGCCTCAAACACGCGCGGAGCGGAAAATTGCATAATCGCGCCCTTCATCCGGTGCGCGGCGCGAGTCAAGGCCGCGGCATCTCCGGCATCGAGCGCGGCCTGGGTGGCGGCCATGTCCAATGGAGCTTGTTCTACGAACAACTCAGCCAATGTGTGAAATAGGTCTTCGTCCTCATCAACATGCGTGAGGGCTTCTGCGAGGTTAAACACGCCTTCGGGGCTCATAGCCGGAACTCCAATCCCAGTAGCGCCGCATCGTCGGGAAAGACCGGAGACCCATGCCAGCGTTCGGCTTCCGTCATGAGCGCCGGCAGTGCCTCTCCGAGTGGTGCAGACCGATGTGCCATAAGAGTGGCCTCCAAACGTGTGGTTCCCCAGAGTTCTCCCGTCGGCGCCGGCGCTTCGTAGATCCCGTCGCTCATGAGTATGACGCGATCACCATCGGCAATCTGGATGGCCGTGAGTTCGTACAGGGTGTCCGATTCAAAACCCAGAGGAAGCTGGGTGTGCGTCAGCCATTCGACCGTCCCGCTCTGCCGCTGGATGAGCGCACCCCCGTGCCCGGCCGTGGTATAGCGCAGTTGGCGGGTGCGTCGATCGAAAGATCCGATCCAGAGGGTGAAGTAGTTGCCGTCTTCAGTCAGCGGATATTGCCGGTTGGCTTCCGCCATCATGCGAGCCGGATCACTGGCATTCATGTAGTGCCGAAGATTGTCGGCACGAAGAAACGTCGAGAGCGATGCGGCGCGCAACGCGGGCGCCACGCCATGTCCGGAGGCATCCAGGATATAGAAGTAGACCGACTGATCATCCCAGTGCGACACATTGAATAGATCTCCGCCCAACGCCTGAGACGGGCGATAGCTCCAGGACATGCGGATGCCCCGGGTGATCTCACCGGCTACGGGAAGCAAGGATTGAATGTAGTCGGCGGCCGACTTGAGTTCGCCTTCCAGTTCTCCTTGCTTGGCGCGGAGTTCATCTCGTGTGCTTTCAATGCTTCGGACCAGCGAGGCGGCCCGCAGACCGGATTGCACACGGGCGAGAACCTCCTGCTTACTGGCGGCTTTGCTCAGAAAATCGTCGGCTCCCCGCGCCAAACCCTCGGCGATCTGTTCCGGTTGGTCGTGAGAGGTCATCAGAATGAGCTGACTGGACAGAATGTCGGGGTCTTGCCGAACCTGCTCGCAGACGGTGGGCCCGTCCATTTCCGGCATGACCCAGTCCAGGATCGTCAGATCCGGACGTTCCCGCCGCAGGATGGCGAGCCCCTCCTTTCCATTGCCGGCTTCGAGGACGCGAAGTCCCATCCGCTTCAGGCGGGCGGCCATACTCAAACGGCTCACCGGCTCGTCATCCACCAGGAGTACAGTGGCGGTAGCGGGAGGCACGGCAGTTTTCGAGAAGATATCAGCATTCATGGTATTCACGTGCTACGCAGCCTGGGCCTTTCCGTTCACCGCATCCTGTTCGCTATCAAACACCGGAATCAGTTTTGGGATATTGGCCAATCCCAGAATCTCACGCACATAGCTCTGGGGTCTGAGCATGCTGACTTTGCCCTGATTCAGCTTGAAGTTCTGGGAGACCAGCGCCAGCAGGCCCAGGCCTGAGCTATCGACGAACCGTACATCGGCCATATTTAAAATGACATGACGGCAGCCTTTTTGGCGCAACGTTTCAACGGCGGCTTTGAAGACGTCACGATGGGCATAGGTCAGATCTCCGTTCAGGTCGAGGATCACGGCATTGGGGATCGGTCGTTCTTTAATCTGCATAACGGGATTCCTTTCAGTGTGGTGTGTCGTGTGAGGGACTGGCTCAGGCCTTGCCGGTGCCTGTCCCCACTCAGGCCGCTTTTCCGCTGATGGCTGCGTCTTCACTCGCAAAGGTCGGAATCATTTGCTCGATATGCGCCAGATTCAACACCTGTTTCACGGTTCCTTGAGCGCCGACCAACGACAAATTCCGATTGCCGCTCTTAAATTGTTGCGCGGCCAGCGCGAGCAGCCCGATGGCCGCACTATCGACAAAGGTCACACCCTTGAAATTCAGAATGACATGGGTGCTCCCCGCTTGCTTGACCTTCTCCAGCGCGGTAGAGAAGTCTTTCCGGGTCCCGAAATTGAATTGACCGGTGATATCGATGACGTCGGCATTGCGATAGGAACGATGCGCGATCTGCATAACAAACCTCCAGATATTAAGAATGATGCGATACATGAGTCAGTACGGCGCCGGCGATGTCACCCAGAGGGAGAACCTTGTCTACACCGCCTAACTTGATAGCTTCCTTGGGCATTCCGAAGACGACACAACTCGCTTCATCCTGAGCGATGGTATAGGCGCCGGCCTGTTTCATCGCCAGCATGCCTTTGGCGCCATCCCCGCCCATCCCGGTCAGAATGACGCCTACCGCGTTGCCGCCGGCATATTGCGCGACGGAGTCGAACATCACATCCACAGAAGGCCGGTGCCGATTGACCGGCGGGTCTTGATTGATCCGCACGGAGTAGCGGGCGCCGTTGCGCACCAGTGTCATGTGATAACTGCCCGGGGCAATCAGGGCATGGCCGGGAAGTACGCTATCCCCATCCTGCGCTTCCTTGACCGAGATCCGGCAGATCTGGTTCATCCGGTCGGCCCAGGTCTTCGTAAAGTGCTCAGGCATGTGCTGGGTGATCAGAATGGGAGGCGTATTAGGGGGAAGCACTTCCAGGACGTCTTTGACCGCTTCCGTGCCGCCGGTTGAGGAGCCGATCGCGATAATGGTATCGGTCGTCTTGATCATGGCCGAGGAGAGCGGCGTCGCCTGCCGCGGCTGCGCGGGGCCGGCTCCGTTCGCGGCCCCGCGTATCTTGGCGATGGCGGCGGCTTTCACTTTCTCAATCAAATCGTCGGCAATGCCTTCCATCCCGTTGCGAAGATCGATCTTGGGTTTGGTGATATAGTCGACCGCGCCGAGTTCCAGAGCCCGCAGAGTTGTCTGGCATCCGGCCTCTGTCAGGGAGCTGACCATCACCACCGGCATGGGCCGGCCACGCATCAATTTCTCTAAGAAGGTGAGCCCGTCCATCTTGGGCATTTCCACGTCGAGGGTAATCACGTCGGGATTCAATGCTTTGATCTTTTCGCGTGCAATATAAGGATCCGGGGCCGAACCGACCACCTCGATCCCAGGATCTTTGGACAGCAGCTGGGCGAGGACCTGGCGCATGAGCGCGGAATCATCGACGTTCAGAACACGAATTTTCCCCATCGCGCACCTCATTGCATCACAAGAACGATCTCAAGAAACAGTTAAGGGACATGGTGACCTTAGAACAAGAGCGCATCGTCTGGAGGGTGCTCTCGTTCCCCCCACAGGCGCTCTTCATAGCCGGACTCGCGTTCAATAATAGTATCGTTCTTGAGCCGTCTGATTTTCTTCATCAACACACGTCCCGTATCAGTGAAGTAATATATTTTGCGCGGGTATGTGTCGCCGAGGTCGCTGCTCACGACGGGCAAACTTTCCTCCCGAAGGTATCGTAAGACCCACTCCGCATTTCGTGCGCCAACGTCAAAGGTCCCGGCATAAATCTTCCCCCCCCCGAACAGTTTGATTTCTAGGTGTTGTTTCGATCCTCCACGTTTGAGAATGCCGTTAATTAACTGTTCCATGGCAAAGGAACCGTATCGCGTCGGTTCTCCATGCCATTTATCGCCGGAGTAATCTCCAGCGGGCACCGGCAACATGAAGTGATTCATCCCGCCGACACCGATGAGCGAGTCTCGAATGCAAGCGGAAATGCAGGACCCTAGGACGGTATAGACCACCATCGGCTCCCGGCTGACGAAGAATTCTCCCGGCAGGATGGACGCGATCTCATGAGGAAACCGCTTGTCGGTCATCCGGCGTATATGACGGAAGTGTTCGGTGTCGACCGCAGACATTCAGGCTAGCCGTCCTTCCGATAGATGGTTGGGGCGATCGTGACAAAGTCATGCTGCAACCATTGCAGGCTTTCCGAATGTCCGATGAACAAGTGACCGCCTGGCTTTAAGTAGCGGTGGAACTTGGCGATGAGCCGCTCTTGTGTCGGGCGGTCGAAATAGATCATCACATTGCGGCAAAAAATCAGATCCAAAGGCGATTTGATGGGGAATGTGTCGCTCATCAGATTGAGCCGTCGAAACTTGATCAGCTTCGCAAGATGCGGCTTCACTTTCACCAATCCCGCGCTCTGGCCACGGCCCTTCAGGAAGTGACGCCGTGCGATGTCCGGCGAAACGGTCGTGATCCGATCCTCGCCGTACAATCCTGCGGCGGCATGGGCCAGGACTCGCGTCGAGATGTCGGAGGCGAGAATGTCCATATCCCATAACGCCGGATTCTTGACGTGCTCGTGCAAGGTGATGGCAATAGTGTAAGGCTCTTCGCCGGTTGAACAGGCTGATGACCAGATCCGAATGCGTTTCTCCCGCTCCAACGCCGGCAGGATCTGTTCTTTGAGATAGTCGAAGTGTTTGGGCTCGCGAAAGAAATCGGTCTTGTTGGTAGAGAGCAGATCCAGCATCCGGGTGAATTCGCCGCCGCTGTCATCCTGCGTCACGTGGTCGTAGTAGGCCGCGAAGCTGTCGATCTCCAACTCGCGGAGCCGTTTGGATAGGCGGGAGACGACGAGCGATTGCTTATTCTCGCCGAGCGAAATTCCGCTTTCTTGATACAGCAGCGTGCGGATCCGGTTATATTCCTGTTTGGTGATCGGGTAATCCATCAGGTTAGGCCTTGTACCAGACGAAGATCATCATATAGACCAAATAGGCGGTCCCGATCGTGCCGGAAAAGGTCCAGATGAGGAGATGCCCGAGTCTTCGATGCGTGGTCATCCCGGCCGCCATGGCACCGACGCTGCCATAGCGCAGGCGATGCAAGCCCATGTAGAGGTTGTAGCCTCCCAGAGCGATCGTGGTCAGGGCGAACAGCATGTGCGTGGCAAAGACGGGAAGGTACACCGTCCAGTACTGCTGAGGAGTTCCGCCGAACTGCTCCCGCCCGAACAGGGCTTGCTTGAGCACGTAAGCGATCAGCCAGATTCCGACCACCGTGCAGGCAATAATCATCCGTCGAGCGTGATGCGGAACGTCGTGCACTTTGGCGGAGCGCACACCGGCCAACGCCACAAAATAGGCGCCGGTGATACTGGTCAGCACGGCATACCAAAGGATAGATTTGAGGTCCATACGATTCCCTCGGTTCATGGTGAACGAGCGCACACGCACCCGTCTGTGTATCGGCCGGTTCGTATCGATTCTTTAGGGTTGGAGTGACGCGGGCGGGGAACAGTCAGTGGTCGGAAGGAGGCACGCGCGGGGTGGGCACAAATTGCCCACCCCGCTGAGGGACCGTCTAGAACTCTTCGAAGTCGTCGTTGGCGGCGCGACGATCGTTGCCGTTGCCGGCCGCGATGCCTGCTTCGGCCGGACGTTGGAGGCCGCTGCCCGGCTTCTTCATGACGGGCTTGGCTGAGCCGGGTCGAACCCCTGCCTGCGCCGGTCGACTGACTGTCGGTGGAGTTCGCCGAATCGGTGTGACCGTGGCGCCCAGCTGACCACTGGCCATGGTCCGAAACACTTCCACCTGGCGCATGAGATCCTTGGCCTGCTCCTTCATGGATTGGCTGGCCGAGGTGGTTTCTTCCACCAGCGCAGCATTTTGCTGTGTGGTTTCGTCCATCTGCATGATGGCTTTGTTCACCTGATCGATGCCGGTAGCCTGCTCCTGTGACGCGGCGGTGATTTCGGCAATGATGTCCGTGACGCGTTTGACGGAGCTGACAATCTCTTCCAGCGTCTTGCCGGACTGATTGACCAGCTCGCTGCCGTCGCTGACGCGCTGGATGGACTCGTTGATAAGTCCTTTGATCTCCTTGGCCGCTGTGGCGGACCGCTGAGCAAGATTCCGTACTTCGGCAGCGACCACCGCAAAGCCCCGTCCATGTTCTCCTGCCCGGGCCGCTTCGACAGCGGCGTTCAAGGCCAGGAGGTTGGTCTGGAAGGCGATCTCGTCGATTACGGTAATGATGTCAGCAATCTTCTTACTGCTCTTGTTGATCTCGCCCATGGCATCCACGGCGCGTGTCGTCACGGAGCCGCCCTTCTCGGCGGTGTCCCGGGCGGCGATCGCCAGTTGATTGGCTTGTTTGGCGTTGTCGGCGTTCTGCTTCACGGTCGAGGTCATCTCTTCCATGGAGGCACTGGTCTCTTCCAACGAAGAGGCTTGTTCGCTCGTCCGTTGCGCCAGGTCTTCATTGCCCTTGGTGATTTGTTCAGCTCCGGCCGTCACGCTCTCGGCGGACTCCCGCACGGTTGTCATCGCCGTGCTGAGTGTGGCCAGGGCGCTGTTCAAGCTGACCTTCATCTGCTCGAACTCGCCTTGATAGTTACCCGTCATGGTCTTCGTCAGATCGTTGGCAGCCATCGCCGTCAACACTGTCTGGGCTTCGTGTAACGGTGTGACGACGGCATCCAACATTTTATTGACGCCCTGCGACAGATTCTTAAAGAAGCCGTCGAACTGCTCCGCATTGATACGCTCGGAGAGCTGACCGATCGAGGCGGCCTGGATGAGCTTGTCGACTTCATCCTGCGCTTTTTTTTGTGCGGTGATGTCGGACCATTCCACTACGTTGCCCAGGTATTCGCCGCTGTCCGAGATAATGGCGGAGGCATTGAGGTCGAGGGTCAGCGAGCCGACCTTGATCTCTGATCGATAGGGCAGGTTCTTGGGATTGTCGAGCAACTGACGTTGATGCGCCGGATTCTTATGGTAGCTATCAATGCAGCTGCCCACGACTTTATCTACCGCAAAGCTCGGAAATACTTTGCGGATTTCCCCTTCACGCTGCCGGAGGGTGGTCACGGAGGCTCTATTGCTGTAGACGATTGTGTAGGTTCGATCGCAAACGAGCACGTTCGTCGAGGTGTTGTCCAACGCCGTCTTCAGGCGTGTCATGACCTTGTTGATTTCCGCCTGCTTAGTGATGCTGTCTTCAATCTGACCAGCCATCGTATTGAACGCCTGGCCTAAGTGACCAACTTCGTCCGTGGAGTGAACGGAGGCCCGGGCGCTGTATTCCCCCGCTGCCAGCTTCTCAGCCGCTTCGCCGACCAGATTGAGATTCCGCGCCAGCATCCGCGCAATCACCCAGCCGATCAGCAGCCCCAGAGAGATGCCGACGGCAATGATGATCGTTAATTGTGTCTGAGACTCCTGATAGGTCCTGGCTGCTTCGTCGTACTTGGCTTGTGCGATCTGCACCTTGGTGTCGACCAGGTTGTTGATGGCATCGATGGAAGCTTTGAACTTTCCGGAGGCTTCGCCTTTGAGAAGGGCCAGCGCCTCCTTCTGATCTCCGGCATGGAGATGTTTAAAGACGACGTTGTCACGATAACTCCGATAGTCGTCGTACACTTTCGCAAAATCGTCGTAAGCCTTCTTGACTGATTCGGCTTTGATGGTCTTATTGAAGGCTTCCCGGGTTTCATCCACTTGCTTATTGAGGTCCCGTACTTTAACCAGCGCTTCTTCGCGATCGGCGGCGCTTTGCGTGAGGATCGCCGTGAGGGTTTGCGCGCGCATCTGGTAGACCATGCCCCGCACGCGGGTGAGGGTCATCAGGGGCTTGAGCTGGACATTATTGATGTTCTCGACACTGTCGTTGATCTTACCCATCGAGGTCACGCCGACATAGCCGACGACGGCCATGAGACTGCCGACGACGGCAAAGCCCGCCATGAGCTTCGTCATGGTTTTCAGATTGTTGAACCAGGCAAACATGGAGAGTCCCTCCTTCGTGGGTGACGATGGGCGTGATGCGGAGCCCCGCCGAGTGGCGGCCCCTTCCAACATAATGATCTTGATGGCGCCGAGGGCGTCGGCCCAGGCGGTGCGGAGCTCCGGCGTCCAAGCCGGACCAGCAAATTCCGCGAGTACTGCCAAGAGGTTTTCAGCGACGGCATCGTAATGGGCCGGCTGGGTGCCGTAGGACACATGGCGGGCGCCCATGTCCTTCAACGCCTTCGACAGTTTCTCCGGGCGTCGCAGGTTTTGGGTTACCAACACGAGCGAGGCCAGCAGCTTCTTCTTTTGCTCCGGCATAGACACGTGGGCAAACATCGGCTTGACCGACGGGTATTTCTCGAATAATCGCTCGTAAAACCGAGCGACGAGCGCATCGCCTTTCGGCGCCACCAACTTAAAGCTGTGCTCGAGTAGCTCAACGTTGAGTCCCATGATCGCAAGTCCTTCCTGTCCTAAGAGTTAAGCGGCGGCCTCTGTCAATGCCTGCACATCCCCGTCGGTCAGCAGTCGGTCGATATCGAGCAGCGACACCAGTTTATCTCCGCATTTGCCGATGCCGCTGAGAAAGCTGACATCGACGTTGGTGCCGAACTGCGGTGGCGGCTGAATGTCTTTGGCCGCGATGTCGAGGACGTCGGATACGGCATCGACGATGACCCCCATGATGCGATCGCGCACGACGACGACGACGATGACGGTGAACATGGTCGGCTCGACTTCCGGCATCCCGAACTTGCTGCGGAGATTGACGATGGGCACAATGGTGCCGCGCAGGTTCAGCACGCCTTTGATGAAGCCGGGCGTGTTAGGGATGCGAGTGACGGCGGTGTAGCCTTTGATCTCCTGGACGCGCAGGATATCGACGCCGTAATGCTCCTCACCCAGCGTGAAACTCAGAAACTGATTCCCGTCGGTCGAGAGGCCGAGGTCGGCCGTCGTTTCAGCGCTGAGGGTGGCGGACGCCTGTGTCGTGCCTGCTGCCATACTGTCCTCCTTCACTCGTCTGTTAGGCCGCGACGGAAAGGCCGTGACGGCTGAGTTCGATTAAGCCCCGCACATCAAGAATGAAGCTGACCGTTCCATCGCCAAGAATCGTCGCGCCGGCGATGCCCTCGACTTTTCGGAAGTTCTTTTCAAGGCTCTTGATGACTACTTGCTGCTGTCCCAGCAATTCATCCACCATGACTGCCACGCGCTCCTGCTCGGTTTCCAGCATGACCAGAATCGCCTTGGTCGGATCCTGGCAATCCGCCTGGATGGAAAAGGCCTCGGAGAGGCGTATGATCGGATGGTACGAGCCGCGCACTTCTACCACTTCCCCCTTCCCGGTGATGGTCTTGACGGACGAGGCCGTGGGTTGAATCGATTCCAGAATCGAGACCAGCGGAATGATGTAGCTTTCCCGTCCGACCCGCACGGTCATCCCTTCGATGATCGCCAGGGTCAGCGGGAGCTTGAGGGTAAACGTCGTGCCTTTGCCCAGCGCCGTCTTGATACTCACGGTTCCGCCGAGCGCTTCGATGTTCTTTTTCACCACATCCATGCCGACGCCGCGGCCTGAGACGTCGGTGATCTTGTCGGCGGTGGAAAATCCCGGTCTGAAAATCAACCCGCTAATCTGATCGTCGGACAGCTTCTCCCCTTCTGCGATCAGGCCTTGCTTGATGGCTTTGGCTAGGATCTTGTCCCGGTTCAGCCCGCGCCCGTCATCTTCGACCGTGATGCAGATGCTGCCGCCTTCATGAAAGGCGTTCATGCGGATCGTGCCCAGTTCAGGCTTGCCGGCCGCGAGGCGTTCTTCCGGTGGCTCCAGACCATGGTCTGCGGAGTTCCGGACCAAGTGCGTGAGCGGATCGCCGATCGATTCGATGACGGTTTTATCGAGTTCGGTCTCTTCGCCCGAGAGCAGGAGCTGGATTTTCTTCCCGGCTTTGCCGGACAGATCTCGCACCAGTCTGGGAAAGCGGTTGAACGTACTGCCGATGGGAAGCATGCGGATGCCCATTACCCGCTCTTGGATTTCTCTGGTGTTGCGTTCGAGTTGGGCGACGCGCTCAACCAGGACGGGCAGCTGGCTCATGTCGAAGCGGGTGCCGAGCGAACTCAACATCGATTGGGTGATGACCAGCTCTCCGACCAGATTGATCAGCTTGTCGATCTTGCCGGTGTCCACACGAATCGAAGCGGCATCCCCGCCTTTCTTTGCCTGAGTGGCGGTATCGCCCTGTTTTTGCAAAGCTTGGGAAATTTGTTGAGGCGTCGCCGCGTGCTGCTCGACCAGAATCTCTCCAAGCCGCTTCTGTTGAGACAACGCTTTGTCCAACGTTTCGCGCGAGACCACGCCGCTTTCGACCAGGATCTCGCCTAATGGTTTCGGTTCGCTGCTGTCGTCGGTGACCACGGGAGGAATGGCCGAACCACAAGGTTCAATGGTCAGTTCGCCTCCATCCCGAACAAAATCAAAGACCCCTTCCACCACCGCCTGTTCTTTGGGCGTCTCTAGTTCCAGTGTCCAGATCAGATAGCAGGATTCAGGATCCAGGGATTCGAAGGCGGGAAACCGGCTGGTATCCAGCCGGCGCGAGACGATCGTGCCCAGATCTTCAAGTTCGCCGATCATGCGAACCGGATCGAGCCCTCGTTGAAACAGCCAGATCGGAGCGGCCCACGTAATGCGAAAGCGATGAAGACCTGGTGTTGAGGAAGACACGGCCGGTGTAGTAGCGAGGGATGCAGATGAGGGTGTGGGAGACGTACTCCTCTGAGCCTCTCCGCCTTCTGCTGCGGCGGCCAGTTCCCGTTCAAGCTGAAGCAAGAGGTCCGTATCGGGCGCAGCTCCTCCTCTGGCGGCTTCGATTAGGATTTTGAGCTGATCGGTCGACCGCAAGAGGATGTCGGTAATATCAGGGGTGACAGAAAACTTGCCGTTCCGCAGCTGATCCAGGAGCGTTTCCATCTTATGGGTGAACTGGCCGACGGCGGTGAAGCCGAACATGCCGCTGTTCCCTTTGATGGAATGGGCGGCCCGGAAGATTCGGTTCAGAAGATCGAGATCGTCCGGACGCTGTTCAAGTTGCAGCAATCCGTCCTCGATCGTGGTCAGGTGTTCCGACGACTCTTCAAAGAAGGCATCCTGAAATTGGGAAAGATCGGTGGTCATTCGCGTATCCTCAGTGCGCTCTCAACCGGGCAATACTTTTTGGACGACTTTGAGCATTTGTTCGGGATTGAAGGGTTTGACGATCCAGCCGGTTGCGCCCGCGGCCTGTCCCGCCTTTTTCTTGTCATCGGCGGACTCGGTGGTCAGCATCAAGATCGGCGTGAATTTAAAGGCCGGCATTTTCCGGATCTCTTGGATGAGGGTAATGCCGTCCATCTCAGGCATATTGAGGTCGGTGACGACCAGGGCGGGTTTGGCACCGCCGTTCAACTTACTGACGGCTTCCTTGCCATTGCCTGCCTCGACGATCTCATATCCCGCTCCTTTCAAGGTATAGGCGACCATTTGCCGCATGGTCGATGAGTCGTCTACGATCAACACTGTCTTTCCCATGTCATCCTCCACCCGGTGTGGCGTTATCGGTATTTGTGCGACGCGGTATCCCTGCTCATGACCGTCTAGAACAACACGATATCCTCATGTGCCGCCTGCTGGGCGGCGCCGTGATCGGTGCCCAAGTTCGTGGAATACACCTGCCGTTCTTCCCGCATCGTGTAGCTGTGCTGTAGCTTGTGCACGTACTCCGTCGTCCCGTTGAACGATTCGGGAGCCACTCCACGTGTGGCTGCAAGGAGATCTTCCTGCAGGACTTTTAAGGGCTCGATGACATGTTCGATTTTCTGTCGGGCGATGTCCTGGAATTGCAGGGCCATGACGATGGCGGCGATATCCTGGCCTAACCGTTCGGCGCTGAGCTGCGTGCTGCCGACATTCGAGCGCAGGGCGTCGTTCTTTTCCGTGAGCGCCTTGGTCATGTGATCCAGTTTGTCTTTGGAAGCTAAGGTTTTGGTGAGATCGACGGATGCGAGTTCCGCCACCTCGGTCATCGCCTGATGGCTTTCTCGCCGCACATCCAAGACGAGTTTCTTAATATTGATCGCGGCTTGTCCTGAACGGTTTGCCAGCTTCGTGACTTCGTCTGCCACCACGGCAAATCCCCGGCCATGCTCGCCGGCTCGCGCCGCTTCGATGGCAGCATTGAGAGCCAGTAAACGGGTTTGGTCGGCAATAAAGGTGATTTCGCCGAGAATTCCGCTGATGGCCTTCGTGCTGGAGTCCATCTTGTCCATAGTTGTGGACACACTCATGGCGATGGTCGCGGATTGCGACACGTCGCGGACATATTGGTCGAGCATCTTGGAGGTTTCTCCGACGACGTCCACATTCTCCTCTTCTCCACTGGAGAAGAGGCTGGCGGATTCGTTGGCCTGTTCCTTGGTCCGATGGGCGATCTCTTGAAAGCGTTGGCCCAAGTCCAGGATCGCCTGTTCGGTCTGTGCGATGACACCCTGCAACTGGCTGTTCATGATCGGCACGAGCGGTGCCAGCGTGGCACAGATGGCGGATTGGTAGTGCGTGCTGGTTGTGGCCTGAATCGCTTCGAGGCGCGCCGTTTCTTCCGTGAGCCGGATGGCCAGGCGGCGCCGGCAGTACCCGGCCATACCCAGCGCGCCGCAAAGGACGCCAATCGCAGCGAGCGAGAGTTCATTCCACATCACGTGAGCCCTTGTCCTTTCGGTTGCGTCCAGCCCATCTGAGCGAAACGTTCTGTGACGCGAGCCGGCACATTGATGAGGTGCACCGACTCGTGGCGGCAGACTGCGATGAGGAGCTGGAGGGCGGACGCATCCACGATTCCTGTTTCTCCGAGATCGACGGTGATGCCCTGGCCTTGTTTCAAGCCGGTCTGCAGTTGGGCTTTGAAGTCGCAGATTTCAAAGATCGTCAGGTCGCCGCTTGGGGTCAGATGCATAGGGCCTGTCATCGAGTCTCCTGTCGTGAATCCCAAACGTTCGTATCTCTTACTAGTTATCGAAGCATTCTCGTATCGGCACCTGTGTCGCGATCTTGAGCCCGTTGTGAAGAATATCTGCGATCAGTTTGTCGAGGGGGTGCTGGTTGACCCTGGGGACTGAAGTTCTGCCGGTATGTCATCTGATGGCGCGGAGGGGAATGCATTGTCTTGTTGCTCCGGTCGGACCGGCGCATGTTCCAGAATCACCACTTCAACCCGGCGGTTCTTGGCGCGCTGTTCGAGCGTGAGATTTTCGACCAGCGGTCTGGAGTCGGCATAGCCGAGCGCCGCCAGATGTTCGGTTGGGACCGAGTAGAGTTCCGATAACACGCGAACGACGATGACGGCGCGGGTAGCCGACAGCTCCCAATTTGACGGAAACAGCACGGTGCGAATAGGGACATTATCCGTATGGCCCTCGACGCGCACATGCCGGTTCAGCTCAATCATGGCTTGGGAGAGTCCCTGAAGAAACGGAAGGGCTTCTGGGCGCACGGCGGCTTCTCCGCTATTAAAGAGGACTTGATCCGGAATGGTAATGACGATGTCCCCGTTCAGTTTCTCCTGAAGATGCATAAAGTCGAACTGGGAGTTCGCCTTCATGTTTTTGACCAGCTCGCGCATCTTTCTGATCGCGACTTCTTTGTTGCCTGGAAGGTTTTGCGTCATGAGTGTGGGCCGCTGCTGTCCAAGGGTAAAGGCCATGGACGAAGCGGGAGGCGTCGAAATAGGGTGCAAGGCAGCCTTGATTGAATCGCTGACCGTGCGATATTTCCCTTCATTGACGGAGGAGACGGAATACATCACGACAAAGAACGCGAACAGTAATGTGATGAAGTCGGCGTACGACACCAGCCAGCGTTCATGGTTCTCGTGTTCTTCGTGTTTGTGTTTTGCCATTTACGATTGCGAAGCGTGAAACGTGACACGTGAAGCGACGGTCTCAGTCCTTGTTGGACGTGTTGCGAGATTCGAGAGGCGCCTCACGGACGACGATCACTTCTTCGCCTCCTTCGAGCGTTCCTCGTGGGGCAGGAAGCTTTCCAGCTTTTCCTGAAGCAGCCGGGGATTCTCACCTTGGGCCAGGCCGACCAGCCCCATGATGATGATGTTGCGCGCCCCGGACTCTTCCTTCAGTTTCATCTTGATTTTGTTCGCGAAGGGCAGAAAAAAGAGGTTGGCGAGACCGACGCCGTACACCGTGGCCACGAAGGCCACCGCGATACCGCCGCCCAGTTTGGAAGGATCCGCCAGATTTTCCATCACGTGAATGAGTCCCAAGACCGCTCCCAAGATGCCGACCGTCGGGGCATAGCCGCCGGCAGCCTCCCACACTTTGGCGGCCTTTACGCCGGCCTCCTCATGATGCTCGACTTCGATTTCAAGAATTTCGTGCACGGCTTTCGGATCGGTTCCGTCCACGATGAGCTGCACGCCCTTCTTGAAGAAGGGATCCTTGATGTCTTTGAGTTTGCCTTCCAGTGCCAGTAATCCCTGTTTGCGCGACACCGTGGCCAGATCGAGGATCAACTTGATCGTCCCCTTCGTATCGATGGGGGTGTTGCCGAAGACCATGCCCAACGATCCGATGGACTTGATCACGACCGACAATGGATTTTGCACGCAACAGGCGCCGATCGTACCTCCAGCCACGATGATGAAGGCCGTCAGCTGCATGATGGAGCTGAGGTGGCCGCCTTCCAACGCCTGCCCACCGATGATCGATCCGATCGAGAGTACGATTCCGAGTATTGTCGCTATATCCACGAGTAAATCTTTCCTTACAATACAAGAGCATGAGCGATATCTATCATGTGATGAATCAAGCCTACTTTTGAACTATTGCACCTCAAATTCAGCCTCTGCTACGGTGCGCTACCCAACAGAAGGAGCCAGCGTATGGATTCGTCGGATAGTTTGATGCTCGATGCCAAGCAAGCCATTCTGGAGGAACAGCATCGCCGGTTTCAGACCCTCCAGAAGGAAGGCAAGTGGGCGGAGGCGATGCAACAGTTCCAGACCACGATGCATTGCGCGTCGGATCTGTTGACGGATTCCCTGACCTTGCTCGAACGGGTGCTTGAAACGCATCGGCAGCCTCCTCCGGAGAATCCTCAGAACGGTCCCCTCGCATAACCCTAGCGCGTGGCCGCCTCCATGGCCGCCTGCTCGCTCGGCAGCAGCAGCCGGTTCAGGTCCAATACGATCAGCAGCCGATCATCGATTCGACCGACACCCTGGGTGAACTCTGCGCCGGCTGAATTGCCGACGGAGGGGGGCGGTTCGATCATCACTTTGGGCAACCGCAGGACTTCCACCACTTCATCGACGATCAGGCCGACCATCCGCTGACGGACGAGCACCACCATGATGCGAGAGTTATCCGTCCGTTCAACGGCCGAGAGACCGAAACGCCGGCGGAGATCCAGTACCGGGATGATCCGCCCGCGTAGGTTGATGACCCCTTCGACGAAGTACGGCGCTTTGGGGACGCGCGTGACTTCAACCATGCGGTTGATTTCCTGCACACTGAGCACATCGAGCGCGAATTCTTCCTGGGCAATCCGGCACGTCACGAATTGCACCAGGTCATCCCCGCCCTTGCCTGTCCCGCTGGGCCCGGCTCCTTGTTGAACCAGGCCCGGTATTTTCTCCTCGACAATCATCGGTGTCCCCTTTCCTGGCTCACGCCTAGAGCTTGAAGGATCCGACAATGCCCTGCAGTTCGGTCGCCAACTGGCTCAGGTCGTGACTGGCTTTCGCCGACTCGTTGGCGCCGGAGGCCGATTCCTTGGTGACCTTGGCAACGTTTTCGATATCGTTCGCGATCTGTTGCGTCGCGACCGATTGTTCTTCCGAGGCCACGGCGATCTGCCGGATCATGTCGGCGCTCTCGGAAACCATTTCGACGATGCGCGCCAATGCTTCGCCGGTCTTGTTTACCAGATCGACGCCGCTCGTGACCTTGACGGTCCCCTGCTGCATCGACTCGACGGCGCCGCGGGTATCCTGTTGGATCTGGCGGATCATGTCGCCGATTTCCTTGGTAGCTTTCGTCGTCCGTTCGGCCAGCTTTCTGACTTCATCGGCGACGACCGCGAATCCCCGTCCCTGCTCACCGGCGCGGGCCGCTTCGATGGCGGCGTTCAAGGCCAGCAAGTTGGTCTGGTCCGCGATGTCTTCGATGACCCGGACGATTTCGCCGATCTGATCGGACGACTTCCCGAGTTCCGCAATGATGGTCGCCGAGCTGGACACGGCATCGGAGAGCTGTTGCATCCCCGAGATCGTGTCGGAGACCACTGAGCCGCCGTCTTTGGCGGTCTTCACCGTCTCCTGAGCGAGTGTGGCGGCTTTGCCGGAGTTCTGTGCGACCTGGCTCACCGTCGCGTTCATCTCTTCGACCGCCGCGGCAGTCTGCGAGGCGCGGGAGGTCAGCGTATCGGTGCCCTTAGAGATTTCTTCTGCAGTGGCAGACAGCTCGACCGACGCGGAGGCGACTTTATCGGTCACGTGAGCCACTTTGCCGATCATTCCTTGTAATTTTTCAATAAACCGATTGAAGTAGCCGCCGAGGGTGGCGATTTCATCAGTGCCATGCATCGGCACACGCTTCGTCAAGTCGCCTTCACCCTGCGCAATATCTTTCGCAATGGCTGCCATCTCATTGATCGGTTTCAGTACGATGGCACGGAGGAGTGCATAGGTCAGCCCGATGATGAGCAGGACCATTCCGGCCATCAAGCCGACGGTCTGCATCAAGGTCTTATCTGAGTTCTCTTTTGCGATAGACATCCGACTGTTAATGACCAGTGCACCCAGGGTGTCTCCCACTTGCTTGTCGGTGTGGCAGGAGATGCAAGCAGCGGACGTGGCCTTGTCCGGGACTGCCCGACGGAATGTCAATATGCCGTTCATGTCTTCGCGGCGACTATAGCTGTCCGCTCCGGCCGAGAGAGCCTTGATCGCCTCAGTTTCAAAACCGTCCTTTGGAAGATTGGCTGAATTGATGGGGCTCTGCGAGACATACCTGAAGTTCATAGTCCCGCTCTTCATCAGCTCTTCGCCGATTTCACGTGCCGCTGTGGCGGGAAAGGGAATGGCGTCCGGGTTATTGGCATGGTCCTTCGACGTCACAATCTCGCTGCCGGCCTTGCTTTTCTTAATCTTCGCAACGTAGTTGGTGGCGATGTATGCCCGGGATGTCTGCACCACCGCCTCAATCTGTTTCAGGCGCTGTGTCAACAGTTCATCCAAGTTGGCATCAGCCCGCTGGCTGAGAATGACATATCCCCCTGCCATGACGACCACAGCGGCAAGGCTGATGGCGAGTGCAAATTTCGGCCCGATATTCATATTCTTCATCAGCGTCTTCATAGGTCCTCCTACCTGCTGCGTGTGAATGAAGTGAGTGCGTGCCCTGTCAATACCTTCTCGCTCGTCTCATGCCGTACACCTGTTCAATACCTCGCCGGCGAGGTAGGAGTGGTCCCTACCTTATCGGCATTCTTCGCGTGATCCTGTACTGCTATGCCATCGTCACCACCTCGCCGGAGGGAGGGATCGAACCAGGCCTGTCGGGCATGGCTCAATGTGTCCCTCTTCATTTACACCATGTTCAACACTTCGCCGACGATATGCGGCAACGGCACGACTTTATCCGCACAGCCCGCTTCCACGACCGCTTTCGGCATGCCATAGACAATGCAGGTCTTTTCATCTTGCGCGATCGTTCGGCCTTTCGAGGCCTTGATGGCCTTCATCCCTTCAAGCCCGTCATGGCCCATTCCGGTGAGAATGATGCCGATGCCGCGCTCTCCGTACAGTGCCGCCACTGATTGCAACATGATGTCTGCAGCCGGTGCGTGAAGATGTTTCTCATAGTTCGGACTGAGCGAGACAATATTGGTGGTGATGTTCTTCTTCTTGACCCGAAACTGCTGGCCACCCGGTGCGATCAGCACGAGTCCGGCCCTCACTTCCTCGCCATCCACCGCCTCTTTGACTTCCAGCGGGCAAATTTGATTCATGCGATCGGCAAACGGTTTGGTAAAGGTCTTGGGCATGTGCTGCACGATGACAATTGCCGCCGGGAAATCCGCGGGCAACTTGGGCAACACTTCCATCAAGGCCTGTGGCCCGCCGGTCGAGCAGCCGATGGCCACAATGCGGTTGCCTCTGGTTACACTGATCGAATGCGCCGATAAGGCGCCGCCGGCAGGCTTCACAAGTGTCGCCATGGGTGCGCTAGACCGTCGGATAGCCAATTTTCCGGTGGCCTGGCTGGCGCCCACAATCTTGGCCACCAATTCACGCTCAATCTCAACGATATTGGTGGCGACTCCATCCAATTGCTTTGGGATAAAGTCGATGGCTCCGTATTCGAGGGCTTTGAGTGTATCGGCGGCCCCTTCCGTCGTGAGAGAACTGACCATCACGATCGGGACGGGGAATTCCGCCATGATGCGCCTGACCGCTTCGATGCCGTTCATGCCGGGCATCTCGACATCCATTGTGACGACATCCGGCTTCAAGGCTTTGACCTGTTGAAGAGCTTCCTCACCGTTTCGCGCCATGCCGGCGACTGCAATGCGGGGATCGCTGGTCAGCATCGCCGACAGACTCTTCCTCATAAACGTCGAATCATCGACGACCAGCACTTGGATGGTCTTTGGCATGGTCTGCGTGTCCCCTGTGATAGCCGGTACGGGTTTCTGTCCGATCTCGTTAGATGATGTATCGCGTCAATTTGCTGGCAAATTCCTTCGGATCGAACTTGGTGACATAGTCTGTTGCGCCGACTTGCGCGCCTTTTTCCTGGTTGCAACTCCCGGTTAACGAGGAATGGAGAATCACCGGAAGATGCGCTAGTCTCGGATCGGATCGAATATGCTTGGTCAGGGTAAATCCATCCATGTCCGGCATTTCGATATCGCTGAGGATGAGTTGAATCCGATTGACCTGCGGTAGCCCCTGCTTCACCGCGTCCTCAGCCAGCTCCGTGAGGTAATCCCACGCTTCCTTGCCGGTGGTGGTTTGGATGTAGGCAATGCCTAACTTTTCCAGCGCTTTGCGGATTTGGGTTCGCGCAACCGAAGAATCGTCGGCGAAAAGAATGCATTTGGTTTTGAGCTCAGGCTTAGCCTCAAGGCCTGCGAACACTTCATCGTCCGGTCTCGGGCAGATATCGCTGAGCAGTTTTTCGACGTCGAGGATCAGGGCCATACGGGCGTCATCCAGCATGGTCACGGCGGTAACAGCTCCTTTGTTATTCTCACGCACCAGGGCAGGCGGGGTTTTGATTTTGGACCAGGACGTTCGGATGATGCGGTCGACCGCTGCCACATGGAAGGCCTGCAGACTGGCGTTGTATTCGGTGATGATCAGAATGCCGTTTTCTTTGCACTCGGGCTTTGTGAGATCGACGTCCTGCTCACCGAGTCCAAGCGTGCGTCTCAGCGCGATCACCGGCACCATCGTGCCTCGGATATTGGCCATGCCCAGGACGCGCGAGTCGGCTTCCGGGACTCTGGTCAGGGGCGGCAATTTCATGACCTCGCGGACTTTGAACACGTTGATCCCGAAGACTTCTCCGGTGCCCAGATGGAACAAGAGTAGTTCCATCTGATTGGCTCCCGCCAGTCTTGTGCGTGCATCGATTTCATTAATCAGCGTAGACATCAGCGAACTCCTTTACGACCCCTGCCCGTTGACTTAGGCCACCATGGCGGAGGCATGCCAGGCTTGGGCGTTCTCCACGAGCTCTGAAATATCCAGGATGAGCACGACCTTTCCTTCGCCGGTAATCGTGGCGCCGGAAATGCCCTTGATGCTGTCCAGATATTCCCAAATGGACTTGATGACGACTTCTTCCTGCGAGCGCAATTCGTCGACGACCACACCGATCCGCCGGTCGCCCAAGGCGGCGACCACGACATAGAAACGGTCGCGTTCGCGGTCAGTGGGAATTTCAAATTCTTTGGCCAGCCGGAGCAGCGGCAGCACGCGATCCCGCAAATGCAAGACTTCCCGTCCGTTGATGGTCTTGATCTCATCCTTGGAAATACGGACGGCTTCGATGACGGAGCTGAGGGGAATGGCAAAGGTCGCCCGTTCGACTTCCACCATCAGGGCCTGAATAATGGCGATGGTCAGGGGCAGCTTGATCGTGATGAGGCTCCCCTTACCTTCTTCGGACTCGATTTCGACGGTTCCGTTCATCTTGCGGATATTGGTCCGGACGACATCCATGCCGACGCCGCGACCGGACACATCCGTGACTTTTTCCGCCGTGCTAAATCCCGGCAGGAAGACCAAGTTGACCACTTCCCGAGGCTCCATAGTCGCCAGCTCTGCTTCGCTGATGAGCCCTTTGGATAATGCTTTGGCTTTAATCTTGCTGAGCGCGATCCCTTTACCGTCGTCCTGGATTCGGATCACGATGCTGTTGCCTTCCTGGCTTGCGGCGATGCGCAGGACTCCCTCACTGGGCTTTCTGGCGGCATGGCGCTCGGTCGGCATTTCGATGCCGTGATCGATGGCATTCCGCACGAGGTGGACCAGCGGATCGCCGATTTCGTCGGCCACGGACTTGTCGAGTTCGGTTTCTTCTCCGTGGGTTTCCAGGCGCACCTGCTTGCCGAGTTTTTGGGACAGATCTCGGACCATGCGCGGCAACTTGGCCATCACCTTCTTGATGGGCAACATGCGTGTCTTCATCACGGCCAGCTGTAAATCTGTCGTCACCAAATTGAGCTGGGTGAGCGTTTCACTCAGCGCACGGACTTGTGGGTCAGACTCATGGGTTTGTTCCAGTACTCCGCCGATTTTGATCAGGCGATTGCGACCGAGCACCAATTCGCCGACGAGGTTCATCACGGAATCGAGACGACGGGTTTCGACACGGATCGTTTGATCCTCTTCCGGCTTGGGGGCCCTTTCTTGTTTCTGAAGCGCCTGATCAAGCGCTTTTTCGGAGATGGCTTTGGCCGCCACCAGCAATTCTCCCAAAGCTTGCTTCGGCTCCGGCTGTTTGGATTGGGCCGTGAGCGCGTCGAACACCTGTTCCTTTGTCGCGAGCCCTTCGTTGACGAGGATTTCCCCCAATTGGGGAGGTGGCGGCGCTGCGATTTTCACGGGTTCCGGCGCACTGGCCAGGATCGGTGCCGCTGGGGCACTCGGCGCAGCCGCGAGTTGACCAAGTTTCCCAGCGAGAATATCGTCCAGTTTCAAGGACATGGCTTCGACGGGGATCTTCGTGTCGGTTCCAGAGGACCGGATTTCGGTCATGATGACCTTGACGGTGTCGACGGTTTCAAGAATCACGGTAATGATTTCAGGGGCGACCGCCATTTCTCCTTGGCGGAGCTTATTCAGAATGCTTTCAGCGCGATGGGTGATATCGACGAGATGGGTAAAACCCAGGAAGCCGGCCGAGCCTTTCATGCTGTGCATTGCACGGAAAATCTCGTTCAACAAGTCTTTGTTGTCCGGTTGCGTTTCCAACTCGACGAATTTTTGATCGAGGCCGTCGATCATTTCCGCTGTTTCGGTCAGAAAGTCGTTGAGTATTTCCTGTGTTTCATCGTCCATAGCACCCTCCGATGTGAACTGCCGTGATGCGTGAAGCGTGATCAGAGATCAGTATTCCGTAAGGTTCCATCTTCCCGGAACCGGATCTCGACTCATCACCCGTCACTGTTCACCCATCACTCGATCAGTTAAATCCAAACTGTTTCAAAATCTCGTCGGCGACATCCTGATTCATGGATGTATTTTTTGAGGCTTCCAATTGCTTCAGCATCTCTGACGCTTTGCTGGCTTCTGACGTGCCCGCACCCTTGGTGAAGGGGCCGAAGATGACGACCAGTTCGAGCAACTTGTGCTGCACTTCATCCATGATCGTGACGAGTTTATTGACCCGCTGAGCCACAAGATCTTGGAAGGACATTGCGGTAATGATGTCCATCAGAGCCGGACCGTCTTTGTCGAGTGATTTGCGAATCGCGGTGAGCTTCGCCGCCGTAGCGTCAGGACTGGAGCTAGCGAGACCATTCATGAGGGCATCGAGCTGCAGGTTGACCATCTTCCGATTGGATTCGATGGTTTCGACGAGCTGCATCACCTTGTGAGAGCTGTCTTCGGTGAGCTTGCGGAGATCCCGCAAGTGTGTCGTGGCCGCCGGCAATTGCTCGGACGTCGCGCTCATGGGGTCGGCAAATTGCGAAATGGTCTTAATGGTCTTATCGATAAACCGCGTCAGCTCGCCGAGTTTATCGTAGAGCTGCGTGTCGGACGGGCCCTGCTCGTCGTCGTCGGGTGTCTTCGCATTGCCGAGTTTCACCTGATCGCGAATGATCATGGGAATCGTCCTTCCTATTTGTTGAAGATCTTGTTGATCTTCTCTTGCATCGTTTCCGCGGTGAACGGCTTGACGACGTAATTGTTGACTCCCGCCTGGATGGCTTCGATGAGATTCTCTTTCTGCGCTTCGGCCGTCACCATGAGCACCGGGATATGCTTCAGCTTCTCGTCCGCTCGAATTGCGCGCAGCATCTCGATGCCCGGCATCACCGGCATGTTCCAATCCGAGACGACAAAGCCGAACGGCTCGGCCCGCAACTTCTGGAGCGCTTCCTGTCCGTTTTCGGCCTCTTCCATATTGGAAAAGCCGAGTTGCTTGAGAATGTTTTTGACAATGCGCCGCATGGTCGACATGTCATCGACAACGAGAATCTTCATGTTGAGATCTGCAGGCATGGGTCCTCCTCTTGTGTCTTACAGTTTCTGGTACACGACCGAGCGGCCGACGTGTTGCGACCGAAGTACATCACTCATCTTGGTCAGGGATTCCGAGAAGCCGATGATGAGATAGCCGTTAGGCTTTAACGCGCCGGCGAGATCGGTCGCAATTTGATGTTTCGCTTTCTCATCGAAATAGATGAGGCAGTTCCGGCAAAAGACGATGTCGATGCCTCGTATCAGCTTCAGTCTGGGGCGGTCGTAGAGGTTCAGGTTCATAAACTTCACGCGACTTTTGATCGTCGATGAAATGGCAAAATTCTCGCCTTGTGCATTGAAATGTCTGGTCTTGAGGTGAGGCGGAACATGGCGCAAGGCATGCGCGGTGTAGACGCCGGCCTTGGCCAGTTTCAGGATCGGTTCGCTGATGTCGGTGGCCAGAATTTCAATGTTCCAGTTCACCAGCGGCGCGTAGTCCGACAGCATTAGGGCCAGGGTGTAGGGCTCATCTCCCGATGAACAGGCGGCGCTCCAGATCCGTATCTGGCGGGAAGCTTTGTTCGCCTCCATGACGGCCGGAATGATGGTCTTGATGAAGGAGTCGAGCTGCGGTTGATCCCGATAAAAATAGGTTTCGTTCGTGGTGATCAGGCCATACAGCGAGACGAGCTCCCGGTCACGATAGGTATCGAAGCGGAGATAGTTGACGTAGTCGGCATAGGTCGCGAGTTTGTGTTCCTTGAGACGCGAGGCGAGGCGGCTTTCCAGGAGATATTTCTGATTCTCCTGAAAGGTGATTCCTGTCTGCTCGTAGATAAATTCACGCAGCAGCTTGAATGTCTCGGCATCCATGCCTCGTTTGCTCTGTTCCGCTTCTACTTTTGTGACGGGACTGCCCATGAGACTCCCTTACCCGCGTACGGGTGTTGCACGTTGGTCGTGGTCTTCCCCGCTGTGGGGCGCACCTCAACCGTCGGAGGTTGTTCTCAGCCGGCCTTCGCCGCGAACTGCGTTATGCGGCTTGTGATCGGCTATGCATCCAGTCATGGATGTCGCGTCGCAGGAAGCGCCAGTGCTTCNNCGTGCGAGTTTGTAGACGGTGGACTTGGGCACACGAAGAAAGCGTGCCACTTCCTGAACCGTCAAGATCTCGCCATCCGTTGTGTTTGCCTGTGTCACGATTGATGCGGTCATAGGATTATTCATAGTGAGTGGGTTATCGGTGTGCTCGATAGAAAACTTGAGGGGGTGCTCGCGTCGAATAGCACAGCAGGTTTCTCGGTGTTGTCGATTGGAGCATGCAGTGCACTGCACGAGCGGTTGAGGCTTAGGTTTGGAGGTTCTTCAGCCGATGAAGTACTCGATATCCACCGCCAACCATCAGGAACTTTGCGCAATGGCCACGATCATCTCGATCGCGTCGGGAAAGGGAGGAGTCGGCAAGAGTGTGGTGTCGGCGAACCTTGCTCTGTTGTTAGCCAAGCACGGACAACGCGTAGTGTTGGCCGATCTCGATGTGGGGGGGGCGGATAGTCATATTCTCTTCGGTCTACTGAATCCTCCGCTCACGTTGACCGACTTTCTCAATCGCCGCGTAGCGACGTTGTCGGAGATTGCCCAGCCGTTATCCGTACATAAGAATCTGCGCATTATTCCTGGCACCGGTGACACGTTGGCCACGGCCAACATGCCCTATTCGAAGAAAAAGCGACTCATCCGGAACTTTCAGGAGCTGGATACCGACATCATTGTCGCGGATATCGGCGCCGGGACCAGCTACCATGCTCTCGATTTCTTTCTCATGGCTGATCACCATGTCGCCGTGGCCACGCCTGACCCTACCTCGGTCTTAGACCTCTATCGCTTCATCAAGCTGGCGGCGATCCGCCGTGTGTTGTCCTCGTTTCTTGCCCGTGATGCGATGGCTGAGGCGTTGTCGGACCGCGATTTCAGTAGCGTCGAAGAAGTGTTGGATGTGGCAGGAAAAACGGATGAAGCGGGACGAGGGATCGCCGAGACGTCACTGCGCACGTTTCAACCGGCCCTGATCCTTAATCGCGTCGCCGGACGCTCGCGTGTCAATGTATTGCAGCTTCGGAAGCTCTTGAAGGAGTATGTCGGCGGTGATCTGACTCTCCTGGGGGAAATTCCAGACGACCCTGCCATGGAACGGGCTGTACGCAGTTATCTGCCGGTGACCGAGCTGGAGCCGACGGCTCCCGCCGCGGTGGCGCTTGGGCACATTGCCGACACTCTCCTCCAGCGGATTGCTGGTTCTCCAGCGCAAGCCGCATAATCCGCAGTTCATGTCGTGTGAAGCGTAGCTCGAGACGTGTCAGCGTTCTGGGCGAGAGGCGTTTCTTGAGAGGGGCGATGACCAGAGATTGTCTTGGTCACCCTCCGGTATTACGTCTGGCCCTGAGCCGTTCTGCCTGTGTCTGAATAATGTGGCGGATAACGTGCTCTTGATCATCCGGAGACAGCTCAACGAATTGTGTCGCGATAAGATAGCCGGGTGCGCCGGTCAATGGTGATGTGCGAATGACCTTCGCGGTGGTGTTGACGGGAGTGAAGGGCGGAAGAATCAGTTTCAGCGTCAACAGGTCCGATGTTTGGAACGGTCGCGGTGAGACGAAACTGATCCCTCCCCCGCTGATATTCACCTCGGTCAGTCGTGCGATGGCGATACTATCGGGCTGAATATGCGCCATGCCCCGCAGCAACACCTCCATCAACCAATCAACCTTCATGATCCAGGGGAGGAAAGGCGACGTCGCCAGCGTATCGCCTGAGCGCGCAAGTAGGTCGGCGGTCGGTTTGCCGACGGCGGCCGCAATCATCTCATCGGTCAGCGGCGGCGTGCCTGGCTGGGGGGTGTCGGCTGACTCGCTCGTCAGGCGATACTCCATCAGAAGGTGGTCATCGACACGGATCCACTCCCGGCGTTCATCGACGGCGATGGAAGATTCTCGGAGCGGCTGTATGTGACTCATTGTAGGCCTGACTCTTTCTTGCTTACCTTAGGCGGCGACGCAGAGCGTGGCGGCCTGAACCGGAGCCAGTGGAATTGGTGCATGCACGACCACGCGATTACGCCCCTGCGCTTTCGCGTCGTAGAGTGCTGCATCGGCCGCATTCACCCAATCCTCGACCGAGGCTATGGCCGGATTGCACACCTCGGCGATCCCGATGCTGGCCGTCAGTCGAACGGTACCATCCTCGACATCAAACGGATGGGTTTCAATCAGATTGCGGAGGCGTTCGGCTAAGGGTTGGGCCTGCTCGATCGACGTGTGCGGCAGAATGATGGCAAACTCCTCTCCCCCATACCGTCCGACGGTATCGATGTCACGCACGGTGTCCGTCATCAGCGAGGCGAGTTCTCTCAAGACGAGATCGCCGGCAGTGTGTCCCAAGCGGTCATTCACGGTTTTAAAATAGTCGAGGTCCAGGATCATCAAACAGGCCGGTGCTCCGTAGCGGAGGCCCGCCTTCAATTCGCGCATGAGTGGTTCATCAAGGGCGCGGCGGTTGAATACGCCGGTCAGAGGGTCCCGCAATGCCATGTTTTGGAGATCCTGGTGGGCGTCGGCATTCCGTAACGTGAGTGACAGCGATGTGCCAATGGTGGCCAGCAACTGCTGTTCGTCTTCTGTGAAGAGCTGAGACTTATCTCGTTGAACGTGCAGGACCCCAATGGCGTGAGGTCCGATCGCCAACGGAATATCGTGCATCGCATGAGCTTCTTGCTGTGGGTGCGCGGGTATCGTGTCTTCACTTCTCATCAGCGGTATGGGACGAGAGCCTACCAGGCGCAACGTGGTCGCTCCTGATGTGATTCGCTGCGGCGATCGTCCAAGCCGTCCGAGGAGTTGCGCCTTCAGCGTTTCTTCTCGCTCCTGGTGTCCGTCTTTCGACCAGGTCCAGACTTGCTCAGGATTTGTGCGAACTAAGCCAATGAGTTCGGCCCCGGTGAGTGAGGGGACACCGGTGAAGAGGGCTTGGACGACATCCTCAGGCTTCAGAGATCTGGCCAGCGCCTGCGTCAACTGATTGAGGCCGGCCAAGCGTTGATTGAATTGCTTGAGCGCATCTCGCTCATAGGCGAGGGACTGATTAGCCGTGGCCAGATCTCCGGAGAGGTTGCGGACTTCCAAAAAAGTCTGGCGGTTGTTGAGTCCGCTGATCAGAGAGTCGGTTAGGCGTGCCAGGGAACAGGGCCAATTCACATAGTCGAAGGCGCCCTTGCGAAGAAACTGTGCGACCGCGTCTGACTTCTGGTTCTGTCCGACAAGAATGATGCACAGGTCGCTCTGTCGGTTTGCGACGGTTTCGAGAAAAGCCAGCGTGTCCGTGGTTCGGGCACCCACCTGATAGATGATGGCCTGGATGTCTGCGGTGCTGTCGGTGTCGAGTGTACAATGCCGTTTTGCGACGGGCACGAATACAAATCCATGTCGCGCGAGCTGGACCCAGCGTATATCCCGATGGAGGGCCGGGGTTCCGACGAGAAGAATGCGCGAGAGACCGTCGTGCGGTTGTGTGCTCACCTGGACCTCTTTGTGTTGTCGCGGTCATGTTCTGGAAGTGCGGCGACTTGCTCATGCAGTTCACGAGCTTCTGCTGATACTGAGACGCGGTCGGCGTGGCGGTTGTCTGGTGTAGGAGACGTATCCGATGAGGTCGGCTGCAGCGCTCGTTGATACGTCCGGACGAGGTTATGTATCTGATGGACTGCGATTCCCATGTGAGTCTCCCGGGCGCGATTGGTTAGATGTGTCGCTCAATCGTCCCTGAGTCCGAGGAGAACGCGCCATTCCATCGGCGCAATCCTTGTAGTCGTTGGCGTGTCTTGGCGGCTTCATCAAGCAGGGAAGCCAAGCCTGCCTGGGCTAGCTTGATCTGTTCTGCAATCGTGCGATCGACTGTCAGCACATATGTCCTATGCTCGGGGGAGAGGGCTTCTTGGGAGAGGAGGAGCTCTCGTAATTGAAGGTAGTGATCCACCTTATTCCATTCCCCTCGCGTTGCTGCCATCCCCGCCGCCTCGGTGACAGCCTTGATCGTATGAAGATCCTTATCGGAGCCTGGTTCCATGTAATTAACGGGCCAACGCCAATGGGGCCTGCTGTTGCGCTGCGACCTCTCTCCAGGCTTCCCGCAGGGTCGTGAGACACCGAGCGGGCCCATCGAGCCGAGCGCTCATATGTTTGGCGTTGGCTTCAACGAGCTCGCTCAGCATATAGTCGTAGAGGCGATGCAATGACTTCGCGATGTCTCCACCCTGCTCGTAATCCAATACGCTGTCGAGTTCTCCAACGATTGAGATAGCCCGGCCTATGAAGCGCGCTTTGTCCGGTAAGTTGTTGGTCTCAATTGCGCGCCGCGTCAATTCGATGGATTGAATGGCGGCATCATAGAGTAAGACCACGATTTGTACCCGAGAAGAGGTAAGGATCTGCGTTTGCTGATACTGCTGGGCGTATTGTGCGACCATAGGTGTGTGTATCCCCTACTGCGTGATGGACTCAGTTCCCACCGGAAGAATTGGATTGCAGTGAACTGCTTTGGCTCTGGAGACGTCTGAGGAGACCATCCAGTGCCGCATATTGTGC
>CXWL01111924.1_pt2 | contig 29558 bp, 26 predicted proteins | sample 590931 | NCBI WGS metagenome assembly CXWL01 (sample SAMEA3498368, study PRJEB10139) | groundwater metagenome | biome: water well; material: biofilm material | place: Germany | collected 2015-04-27 | reverse complement strand
CCGGTTTTGCCGGCGGCGATGTCTGCGTAACCTGCGGTTGCTTTCGACTTGGCGATGTAATCCTGGTACGCCGGGATTGCCACTGCTGCCAGGATACCGATGATTGCGACCACGATCATCAACTCGATCAGGGTGAAACCAGCTTGTACTTTCTTGACCATTTTCATCGATTTCATTTTAAAGCTCCTTCAGGGGTGGTTGTTTGGGAGTGCTACTGACTTTACATAGAGCAATAGCCGTGCCAGCCCGGAAACATCCACTTTTGATATATTCAAGATAATAAAACAGGGGGAAAACGACATTTTTGGCGACCCGAGTGACAATAATTGTCAATTTCCCGTCAAGAACTGTCATTTTCTCAGAGCAACTTCATCGCTCAGCAAAATTTGGCCGCGAAGCGCATGCGGGTGCCGGTCAGCTCGACGATATCGCCATCGTCCAGCCGGCGCGGCGAGCGGGCGAGCGACTCGCCGTTCAGCTGTCCCGTCTCTTCGCCCTGGACCTGCGCTATATAGTAGCCGTCGGCCTGGCGGCTGATCACCGCCACCAGCACGCCGGGGCTGCCCAGCGTGGTCAGCGGTTTCAGCAGCGCCAGGCACTTGCCGGCGCTGGCGCCGTTCAGCACCTCGATGCTGCCGGCCAAGTCAGGCGCCGGCGCCGCCGGCGGACCGTCGACATACTCGATCTCGAAGGCGGCGATGGTGAAGCGGTCGCGGTCGGCCAGTACCGCGCGGGTGATGCGCTGGCCGTTGACGAACGTGCCATTGCTGCTGCCCAGGTCCTCGAGCACGATCTCGCCGTCGACGCTGGACAGGGCNNGCCTCCTGCACCGGTTGCGCATCGCGCGATATGATCACTTTCGCCACTGTTGGTCTCCACCTCGGCTGTAAACGCTAACGGGGAGCGTCGCCGCTCCCCGTTAATTGTACCTATTCTGCTGCCGGGTTTGTTTACCCGGATAAATATCAGCCGATTACAGCATGGCTTTCAGCAGGCGCGCCATTTCCGACGGGTTCTTGGTCGCCTTGATGCCGCAGGCTTCCATGATGTCGAGCTTGGCTTGCGCGGTGTCGGCGCCGCCCGAGATCAGCGCGCCGGCGTGGCCCATGCGCTTGCCCGGAGGTGCGGTGACACCGGCGATGAAGCAAACCACCGGCTTCTTCATGTTGTCCTTGATCCAGTAAGCCGCGTTGGCTTCGTCCGGGCCGCCGATCTCGCCGATCATGATGACCGCATCGGTATCCGGATCGTCATTGAACATCTTCATGATGTCGATGTGCTTCAGACCGTTGATCGGGTCGCCGCCGATGCCGACTGCCGACGACTGGCCGAGGCCGAGCGCGGTCAGCTGGCCGACCGCTTCGTACGTCAGCGTGCCGGAGCGCGAGACGACGCCGATGCGGCCCTTGCGGTGGATGTGGCCCGGCATGATGCCGATCTTGATTTCGTCCGGCGTGATCAGGCCCGGGCAGTTCGGACCGAGCAGCAGGGTCTTCGAGCCGGCTTTCGCCATGCGGTCCTTGAGTGCCATCATGTCGCGCACTGGAATGCCTTCGGTGATGCAGATGGCCAGGTCGAGTTCAGCTTCGACGGCTTCCCAGATCGCGGCGGCGGCGCCGGCTGGCGGCACGTAGATCACCGACACGTTGGCGCCGGTTTCTTTTTTCGCTTCAGCGACGGTGGCGAAAATCGGGATGCCTTCGAAATCTTCGCCGGCCTTCTTCGGGTTCACGCCGGCGACGAATGCTTCCTTGCCGTTCGCGTACTCGCGGCACGCGCGGGTGTGGAACTGACCGGTCTTGCCGGTAATCCCCTGGGTAACTACTTTTGTATCTTTATTGATCAGGATCGACATGTTTATTCCTTCGGATTAGGCTTTACCAGCAGCGGCGGCGACGACGGCCTTGGCTGCGTCTTCCATCGTATCGGCGGCGATGATCGGCAGGCCGGAGTCGGCCAGCATCTTCTTGCCGATCTCTTCGTTGGTGCCCTTCATGCGGACCACCAGCGGCACCTGCAGCGAGACTGCCTTCGAGGCGGTGATCACGCCTTCGGCGATGACGTCGCAGCGCATGATGCCGCCGAAGATGTTGACCAGGATTGCCTTCAGGCCCGGGTTCTTCAGCATGATCTTGAATGCTTCGGTGACTTTTTCAGCCGTGGCGCCGCCGCCGACGTCGAGGAAGTTGGCCGGCTCGCCGCCGAACAGCTTGATGGTGTCCATGGTCGCCATCGCCAGGCCGGCGCCGTTGACCAGGCAGCCGATGTTGCCGTCGAGCGAAATGTAGGCGAGGTCGAATTTCGACGCTTCGACTTCGGCTGGATCTTCTTCGTCGAGGTCGCGGTAGGCGACGATTTCAGGCTGGCGGTACAGCGCGTTCGCGTCGAAATTGAATTTCGCGTCGAGGGCGATGACCTTGCCGGAGCCGGTGACGACCAGCGGGTTGATTTCGGCCAGCGATGCATCGGTTTCCCAGTATGCCTTGTACAGGCCTTGCAGCTGGACGCGGGCGTCGGCGATCGAGCCGGCAGGTACGCCGATCTTGGTCGAGATCTCGTCCGCTTCGGCGTCGGTCAGGCCGACGGCCGGGTCGATCGCGATCTGGTGGATTTTTTCCGGGTTCGAGTGAGCAACTTCCTCGATGTCCATGCCGCCTTCGGACGACGCCATCAGGACGACGCGCTGGCTGACGCGGTCGGTGACCATCGACACGTACAGTTCCTGCTTGATGTCGGCGCCTTCTTCGATCAGCAGGCGGCGAACCTTCTGGCCTTCAGGGCCGGTCTGGTGCGTGATGAGCTGCATGCCCATGATCTGTTCGGCGTATTCCTTGACCTGCGCGAGCGACTTCGCCACTTTGACGCCGCCGCCTTTGCCGCGGCCGCCTGCATGGATCTGCGCCTTGACTACCCAGACCGGGCCGCCCAGCGTTTCGGCCGCCTTGACGGCCTCTTCCACGGACATGCACGGAATGCCGCGCGGTACCGTCACTCCGAATTTCCGGAGGATTTCTTTGCCTTGATACTCATGGATTTTCATGCTGGCTTCCCTTCTTCTGATACTGATGTGTAGAAATACGATTGAACTGCGAATGAATGACACTGCTGCACTAAAGCTAACTGTTGACGGCTTTCTTCGCGACCCAGCGCGGATAGTATTTAGCCACTGCCGGGCCGTCGACGCGCAGCGCATAGCAGCGGTCGAGCTGGAACGGCCGCTCGCTCGACTCATCGACGCCGTCGCCGTCGCGCGTCTTGATGACGTCGTTGGCATAGGCCTGGATGGCGGCGGTGGGCAGGATCAGCGACAGTTCGGTCAGGTGGGTGCAGCCGAGGACGCCGGCGAGCCGGTCCTTCAGGCGCAGCCGGAAATGATTCGTCAGCGACAGGCCGATCAGGCTCTTGTAAGCCGGCGCGATGGTATCGCAATAGCCGGGATACGGCACGGCATCGGAGGACGCTTCGGCGTCGACGATGACCAGTTCGCGGTTGATGGTGATGCGCAGCCGGAGGTCGTGCACCGGGTTGCCGCCTTCGCGCAGGCCGGACGCCAGCGCGATATCGCGCGTCTTGACGTCGGTGATGCGCGCATCGAGGTCCCACAGGCCATCGTCGCGCGCGAACGCTTCGACCTGGATGGCACGGGTATGCCGCAAAGTGCGGGGGACAGGAGGAGACAGGGGCATAGACACCAATGCCGGCAATGCGGCGGTAAAGAGTGATGCAGCCGTGTGCTGATGCACGTCACCGCAGCTTCTACGGAGACAACCGCTCATGCGGCGCTGCTAAAACCCCAAAAGTTTAGCACAAGCTTGCCCTCAGTTGCACTGCAACATAAATTTTTGCCAGAATTTAGCCGCAATTGTTACCATATGGGCAAGGTTGAAGATGCGAAGTGTCAAGCCACCTTCAGCGTTTTCGCAAGGCGGCCGCCGATGCGCTCACGCATGATTCTGATTCGTCTCTCCGCGGATCCGCCAAAATGACCGACATCGCTTGCAGACCCTCCGAATTATTCATTCCCGGCGGCGTGCTGCGGCGCGCCGCCGCCTCATTGCGGCTCGTTGCCTGTGCCTTGTTGGCGTCCTGCGCGATCAATGCGCTGGCAGCCTGTCCGCTGGAGGCGGCCAGATCGCGCGTGACCGATCCGGCCGGCGTGCTGGGTGACAAAGCAAGCGCGCTCGCCGACAGGTTGGCCCACTACCAGGCAGCGACGGGTCACCAGGTGGCCGTCCTGCTGGTGCCCTCGCTCGGTAGCGGCATGTCGGTCGAAGAGTGCGCCGTCACGATCTTCAAGCAGTGGAAGCTGGGCAGGAAGGGCATCGATGACGGCGTTCTGCTGCTCGTCGCTGTCAAGGATCGGAAAATACGCATCGAGGTGGGCTATGGGCTCGAAGGGACGCTGACCGACGCCCGGTCCTCCCGCATCATTCATGAGGTCATCGGGCCGTTGTTCGCGCAGGGCAACTACGCCGGGGGCATCGACCGCGGGCTGGACGCGATCATCGCGACTGTTGGGCCGGAAGCACCGCGCGCGCCGTCCGCGTCACCCGGCCCCGCTTCGCAGGACTCCGCGAATGAATCGAACAACAAGGCGGTTGCCGGCTCGATCTTGCTGGTGTTCATGTTGCCGACGTTGATCATGGGCATCGGCGGAATGCTGATGTTCGGCATTCCCGGAATCGCTTATGCAAACTGGATCTTTCCCGATTGGCGGGGCAATCTGCTCGCAGGCTTGATTCTCACCGCCTGGTGCGCACTACGCTGGCGCCTCATTCGCAAGAACGTCCGCCAATTTCATTTGAAAGAATCGGGTAACGAGACGCTGACCTGGATCTGGCACTTCCTGGCAGCCGGTCTGGCAAAGCCTGAGCCAGGCCGAAAATCGACGCGACGCGGCAACTCGGCATCGTCCGACGATGGCGGCTTCAGCTTCGTCAGTTCGGACGATAGCGCAAGCAGCGATAGCAGCGACAGCGGGAGTAGTGGTGGCAGCGACGACGGCGGCGCGTCGGGCGGCGGCGGTGCATCGGGAGATTGGTAAGCGCACAGGCGGAAAAAGCGCGGCGCCCTCCGCCGGTGAGGGGTGTGCGTCCGCAACACTGGCTGCTACGCACACGGCGGAAGGCGCCTTGCTTAATCGTCGTCGTCGAGGCCCTTGATGGCGGCCCGTACCGCTTTTTGAGAGAAGCCGCGCTGCATCAGGAAGCGCATCTGCTTGCTGCGTGCCGCGGCATCGGTGGCAACTTCGCCGAACTTGCGGCGCCAGACCTCGCAGCAGCGCGCCACTTCGCTGTCGGCCAGGCCGGACTTGAGTTCCTGCAGCGCCTCGCCGGCCACGCCGTGGCTCTGCAACTCGGCGACGATGCGGCTGTTGCCGTAGCGCGCCTCGCGCCGATGAATCAGCGACTCGGAAAAACGTTCCTGCGACAGCCAATTGTTCTTTTCGAGGAAGTCGAGCAGGGCGTCGACGTCGTCGCCCTCCTCGGCATACTTCGACAGCTTGCGCCCCAGTTCGAGCCGGCTGTGCTCGCGCATCGACAGGAAGCGCAGGGCACGGCCCTTCAGGCTCAGTTGGGGAGCAGCCATCGTTACACGCCGTGGCGCTTTACTCGGCCACGGCCTTCAGCTTGGCAGCCGGCTTGACCGGCTCTTCGCCAACCACCGGCGGCAGTTCGCGCACGCCGAGCGCCAGGCGCACCTTGTTTTCGATCTCGCGCGCCAGCGCCGGACGCTCGACCAGGAACTGGCGGGCATTGTCCTTGCCCTGGCCGATGCGCTCGCCGTTGTAGCTGTACCACGAGCCGGACTTCTCGACGACCTTGTTGTCGGAACCGAGGTCGAGGATTTCGCCCTCGCGCGAGGTGCCGGCGCCGTACAGGATGTCGAAGTGGGCTTCCTTGAATGGCGGCGCGATCTTGTTCTTGACGACCTTGACCTTGGTCTCGTTGCCGATCACTTCGTCGCCCGACTTGATCGAGCCGGTACGGCGGATGTCCAGGCGCACCGAGGCGTAGAACTTGAGCGCGTTGCCGCCGGTGGTGGTCTCCGGGCTGCCGAACATGACGCCGATCTTCATGCGGATCTGGTTGATGAAGATGACCAGCGTGTTGGTGCGGTTGATCGACCCGGTCAGCTTGCGCAGCGCTTGCGACATCAGGCGCGCCTGCAGGCCCGGCAGCGAGTCGCCCATGTCGCCTTCGATCTCGGCGCGCGGCGTGAGCGCGGCCACCGAGTCGATGACGATCAGGTCGACGCTGCCCGAACGGACCAGCGCGTCGCAGATTTCGAGCGCCTGCTCGCCGGTGTCGGGCTGCGAAATGAGCAGGTCGGACAGGTTGATGCCCAGCTTTTGCGCGTAGCCGACGTCGAGCGCGTGCTCGGCGTCGATGAAGGCGCAGGTGCCGCCCAGCTTTTGCATCTGCGCGATGGTCTGCAGGGTCAGCGTGGTCTTGCCCGACGATTCAGGGCCGTAGATCTCGACCACGCGGCCGCGCGGCAAGCCGCCGACGCCGAGCGCGATGTCGAGGCCGAGCGAGCCGGTCGAGACGACCTGGACTTCTTCAACCGGGGCGTTGCCGTCCATGCGCATGACCGAGCCCTTGCCGAACTGCTTTTCGATTTGCGCCAGCGCGGCGGCAAGCGCCTTGGCTTTTTCAGCGGCGTTTAAATTCGTTTTCTTGTCGTCCATAATTTTCTTTCAATCTGGCAAAAGGCCGGGTTCTGAGGGTCCAGCGGGCAGCACAAGCTATACTGTACAAGCGTACAGTAGTCTTGGCAAGTGCAACTTGCATAAGGGACGAAAAATGTCAAAATCGGTGAATCTGCACCAAAGGCTCGCCAGCGGGCGGTAAATGAAACACAATGGACAGTCAGACATCACGGATCCTGCCATGCGTATTTTACTTGCCGAAGACGATAGCGTGCTTGCCGACGGCCTGACGCGCTCGCTGCGCCAGTCCGGCTATGCGATCGATTGTGTCAAGAACGGCCAGGAAGCCGATACCGCCCTGTCGACCCAGGAGTTCGACCTCCTGATCCTCGACCTCGGCCTGCCGAAGATGTCCGGCCTCGAAGTGCTGCGCCGGCTGCGCGCCCGCTCGTCGCTGCTGCCGGTGCTGATCCTTACCGCGGCCGATTCGATCGAGCAGCGCGTCAATGGCCTCGACCTCGGCGCCGACGACTACATGGCCAAGCCGTTCGCCTTGTCCGAACTGGAGGCGCGGGTGCGCGCGCTGACCCGGCGCGGCGCCGGCGGCGGCCCGACCGTGATCCGCCACGGCCCGCTGGTGTACGACCAGGTCGGCCGCAGCGCCTACATCAACGACCAGATGCTGGACCTGTCGGCGCGCGAACTCGGCCTGCTCGAGATCCTGCTGGCGCGCACCGGCCGGCTGGTGTCGAAGGAGCAGCTGGTCGACCACTTGTGCGAATGGGGCGAGGAAGTGTCGAACAACGCCATCGAGGTGTACGTGCACCGGCTGCGCAAGAAGATCGAAGTGGGCGGCATCCGCATCGCCACCGTGCGCGGGCTGGGCTACTGCCTCGAAAAGAGCGCCGCCGCCGAACCGGGGCCCGATTCGAAGTGAAGCAGCGCGACCCGGCACCCGCTTCCGCGGCCGCCAGCGAACTGGCTGGCCAGCTGTACCAGCCCGCCAACCCGGAGCCGGACGAGAACATCCAGCACTCGCTGTTCGGCGAGATCCTCGACTGGATGCTGGCGCCGCTGCTGCTGCTATGGCCGATGAGTATCGCGATCACCTACCTGGTCGCCAAGTCGATCGCCAACCAGCCGTTCGACCATGCGCTCGAGGACAGCGTCACGGTGCTGGCGCAGCAGGTGCGTGAAGTCGACGGCAAGGTGGTGTCGCTGCTGCCGGGCAGCGCGCGCGACATCCTGCGCGCCGACGATATCGACAACGTCTACTTCCAGGTCAGCGGGCCGCGCGGCGAGTACGTCGACGGCGAGCGCGACTTCCCGGCGCCGGCCGAGGAAGAGCGCGAGCGCGCGCACGCCGCCAGCGTCCAGTTCCGCAACGACAGCATGCACGGCGCGCCGGTGCGGGTAGCGTATTCGTACGTCAACCTGCGCCCGCTTGCCACGCGCGGCGAGGAACCGCGCGCCGCGCTGGTGCAGGTGGCCGAGACGCTCGACAAGCGCGCGCAACTGGCCAACGAAATCATCAAGGGCGTGATCCTGCCGCAGTTCATCATCCTGCCGATCGTGCTGGCGCTGGTGTGGTTCGCGCTGGCGCGCGGGCTGTCGCCTCTGGCGCAGCTGCAGGAACGGATCCGCGCGCGCCGCCCGGACGACCTGTCGCCGATCGACTCGCGCCAGGTGCCGGAGGAGATTTCGCCGCTGGTGCGCTCGCTCAACGAGATGCTCGGGCGCCTGTCGCACACCATCGACATGCAGAAGCGCTTCATCGCCGACGCCGCCCACCAGATGAAGACGCCGCTGGCCGGCATGCGCATGCAGTCGGAGCTGGCGTTGCGCCAGCTCGACCCGGACGAGATCCACCGCTCGCTCGAGCAGCTGGCCAAGAGCTCGGAGTCGGCCACCCGCCTCGTCAACCAGCTGCTGGCGCTGGCGCGCGCCGAAAACCAGCCGCAGGCCGGCGTCGCCTTCGAGCCGGTCGACCTGGCGGTGCTGGCGCGCGCCGTGGTGCAGGACTGGGTGCAGGCCTCGTTCAGCGCGCGCATCGACCTCGGCTTCGAACAGCCCGAAGACGCGGTGGAGATCGTCGCCAATCCGCTGATGCTGCGCGAGCTGCTGTCGAACCTGATCGACAACGCGCTGCGCTACACGCCGGCCGGCGGCAGCGTCACGGTGCGGGTGCGGCGCGACGGCGGCCAGGCGGTCCTCGAAGTGGAGGACACCGGCCCGGGCATCGCGCCGGCCGAACGGACGCGCGTGTTCGAACGCTTCTACCGCATCCTCGGCAGCGGCGCGCCCGGCAGCGGGCTGGGGCTGGCGATCGTGCGCGAAATCGCGCAGCAGCACGGCGCCGAAATCGACGTCTTCAACAACCCGCGCAGCCCGCTCAAGAAAGCCCCCGGATGCCTGTTCCGCCTGACCTTCCCGCCGCCCGAACTTCACCATGACGATGCCGCCTGATCCCCTGATTCCCATCCAGCCGCAAGGCGACGCCGGCGCCGTCGCCCAGCGCCAGCTGTCGCTGTCGGCCGCGCGCGCCATTCACTGGCAGCGCACGCGCCGCCTGACGGCCGTCCTGCTGGCGCTGTGGCTGGCCACCACCTTCTGCAGCGTGTTCTTCGCGCGCGAGCTGGCCGGCCTGTCGCTGTTCGGCTGGCCGCTGCCGTTCTACCTGGCCGCCCAGGGCGCCGCGCTGATCTACCTGGGGATCCTCGGCGGCTACGCGCTGGCCATGCGCCGCTTCGACCGGCGCTACCAGCGCCGCCTGGGAGAGGCGCCTTGAACGGCGCGCGCTCGCTGTTCAAGCGCCTGTCGCGCTACTACCTGTATTTCACCGCCTGCTTCGCCGCCTTCCTGCTGGCGCTGACGATGCTGGAAAAGGAAGGCATGCCGCGCGTGTGGATCGGCTACCTGTTCATGTTCGCCACCATCGTGCTGTACGCCGCCATCGGCGTCATCAGCCGCACCTCCAACGTTTCCGAGTACTACGTCGCCGGGCGCCGCGTGCCGGCCCTGTTCAACGGCATGGCCACCGCCGCCGACTGGATCTCGGCGGCCAGCTTCATCAGCCTGGCCGGCGGCCTGTACCTGCACGGCTTCGACGGCCTCGCCTACATCATGGGCTGGACCGGCGGCTACTGCCTGGTGGCGCTCTTGATCGCGCCCTACCTGCGCAAGTTCGCCCAGTACACCATCCCGGACTTCCTGGCCGCGCGCTACGGCGGCGGCGCCGGCAACCGCGGCAACGCGGTGCGCCTGGTGGCGGTCGGCGCCACCATCATCGTCTCGTTCACCTACGTCGTCGCGCAGATCTACGCGGTCGGCCTGATCGCCTCGCGCTTCACCGGGGTCGATTTCTCGGTCGGCATCTTCCTCGGCCTCGCCTCGATCCTGGTGTGCTCCTTCCTCGGCGGCATGCGCGCGATCACCTGGACCCAGGTGGCGCAGTACATCATCATCCTGGTGGCGTTCCTGATCCCGACCATGTGGCTGTCGGTCAAGCACGCCGACAATCCGCTGCCGCAGGTCGCTTACGGCGCGGTGCTGCCGAAACTGGCGCAGCGCGAAGCGCAGCTCGAATTCGATCCGAAGGAACTGGAGGTGCGCGCCATCTTCCGCCAGCGCGCCGACGACTACGCCGCGCGCATCAAGGAGCTGCCGGCGTCGTGGGAAGCAGGCAAGCTGGATGCCCAGCGCAAGCTCGACGAGGTCAGGCAGCGCAACGGCTCGCTGATCGATATCCGCGCCACCGAGCGCCAGCTGACCGCCTATCCAAAGACGGTGGACGAAGCGGCGCGCCAGTGGGCCGACCTGCAGGCGGCCAACCTGGCGCGCGCCCAGCCGCCCGAGCCGCACGCCACGCCGTTTCCCGGCCCCGACCGCGAACAGTCCGACAGCCGCCGCAACAACTTCCTGGCGCTGGTGTTCTGCCTGATGCTGGGCACCGCGGCGCTGCCGCACATCCTGATGCGCTCCTACACCACGCCGTCGGTGCGCGAGACGCGCGTGTCGGTGTTCTGGACCCTGTTCTTCATCCTGCTGGTCTACCTCACCATTCCGGCGCTGGCGGTGCTGGTCAAGTACGACATCTACACCCACCTGGTGGGGAGCGACTTCGCCCACCTGCCGACCTGGATCTCGTACTGGGCCAACGTCGACAAGCAAAATCCGCTGATCGCGATCGCCGATATCAACCGCGACGGCATCGTGCAGCTGGCCGAAATCGCCATCGACGGCGACGTGCTGGTGCTGGCGACGCCGGAAATCGGCGGCTTGCCGTACGTGATATCGGGCCTGGTGGCGGCCGGCGGGCTGGCCGCCGCGCTGTCGACCGCCGACGGCCTGCTGCTGGCGATCTCGAACGCGCTGTCGCACGACATCTACTACAAGGTGGTCGACCCGGCCGCCTCGACCCAGAAGCGGGTCACCATTTCCAAGCTGCTGCTGCTGGCGGTGGCGTTCATCGCCGCCTACGCCGCGTCGCAGAAGCCGGCCGACATCCTGTCGCTGGTCGGCGCGGCGTTTTCGCTGGCCGGTTCGGCGCTGTTCCCGGCGCTGGTGCTGGGCGTGTTCTGGAAGCGCGCCAACCACGCCGGCGCGCTGGCCGGCATGGTGTCGGGCTTCGCCGTCTGCCTCTACTACATGATGCACACCAATCCGATCCTCGGCGGCAGCGCGGCCGGCCAGTGGTTCCATATCGCGCCGATTTCGGCCGGCGTATTCGGCGTGCCGGCGGGGATGATGGTGCTGGCCGCGGTCAGCCTGCTGACGCGCGCGCCCGACGCCCACAGCAACGGTTTCGTCGATCATATCCGGGCGCCGGAATAACTGGTTTATCAACGGCAATAGTGCTACTCTCGTAACATTGCTTTTCGACCAGAGAGACGATCATGTTCGCACGCCGATGCCGCCAGCTTGCTGTTCTTATCCTGACGTCATGCGGCCTTGCGGCCGGCCACGCCGCCGAGGCACCCGCCAGGGCGTTGCCGCCGATCGAGAGCTTCTTCGAGAACCCGGTGTTTTCAAACGCCGCACTGTCGCCGAATGCGCGCTTCCTGGCAGCCAAGCTGAGTCGCGCTGGCCAACGCGATGCGCTGGTGGTAATCGACCTGGCCACCAATGCCGCCAAGGTGGCGGCCGTGTTCGCCGATTTCGATGTCGGCGATTTTTATTGGGTCAACAACGAGCGGCTGGTGTACAACGCACGCGAGAAGGACATTGCCCAGGGCGACGCCCACATGGGTCCGGGCTTGTTCGCGGTCAATCGGGATGGCAGCGGCTACCGCCAGCTGGTCACGCGCAGCGCCAGCTGGCTGCAACCGCACGCGGTGATCAACCTGCTGCCCTACAACACCTACCTGCTGCGCCAACGCGGCGCGCAGGATTCCATGTCGATCTACGTACGCAATCCAAAATACGACGACAACGGCGACACCGAACTGGTCAACCTGCAGCGGCTCGATACGGAAACCGGACGCGCGGTGTCGGTGAACCGGCCAGCCGGAACGCGCAACTGGCTGCTTGACCAGAAAGGCGAACCGCGCCTGGTCGAGTCGCTCGAGAACGGCATGTCGATCGTGTATTACCGCGACCCCGGCACCGACAAATGGCGCAAGCTGGCGCAATTCAGTGCCTACACCGGCGGCGCCGACGCCATCGAGCCGATCGCATTCGGCCCCGACGGCGCCCTGTACGTTGCCGCCAGCGGCGGGCGCGACAAGACCGCGCTGTATCGTCTCGACGTCGCCACCGGCAAGCGCGACGCCGAGCCGATTGTCGCACTCAAGGACTACGACTTCAGTGGCAGCCTGTTGTTCGCCAACGACAAGCTGCTCGGCGTGCGGGTGCTGAGCGACGCCACATCGACCGTCTGGTTCGACGCCGGCATGAAGGCGCTGCAACAGCGCATCGACAGCGCACTGCCGGCGACGGTCAACCTGGTAACGCCTGCGGCACGCGCCGAGACGCCGTGGGTGCTGGTTCAGTCGTATTCCGACGTCCAGCCGCGCATCTGGAATCTGTTCAACGCCGAGACCGGTGCGCTCAACAAAGTGGGCGAAAGCTATCCGAAGATCGACCCGCGCGAGATGGGCGTCCAGGAAGCGCTGCGCTACAAGGCGCGCGACGGTCTGGACATTCCCGCCTGGCTGACGCTGCCGCATGGTAGCAAGCGCAAGAACCTGCCGCTGGTAGTGCTGGTGCATGGCGGGCCCTATATGCGCGGCGGCGAATGGGGCTTCGATCCGGAAGCCCAGTTCCTCGCCTCGCGCGGTTACGCGGTGTTCGAGCCGGAATATCGCGGCAGCACCGGTTTCGGCGACCGCCACTTCCGCGCCGGTTGGAAACAGTGGGGCCTGAAAATGCAGGACGACATCGCCGATGGTGTCAAATGGGCGATCGCGCAGGGCATCGCCGATCCGAAACGCGTCTGCATCGCCGGCGCCAGCTATGGCGGCTACGCGACGCTGATGGGACTGGTGAACGATCCCGATCTCTATAAATGCGGAGTCGACTGGGTCGGCGTTACCGACATCGACCTGATGTATACGGGCCACTGGAGCTTCTTTTCGGACATGCCGGAAAGCTACAAACGCTACGGGATGCCGACGCTGATCGGCGACCAGGTCAAGGATGCTGCCCAGCTCAAGGCCACCTCGCCGCTGGCGCAGGCGGCCCGTATCAGGCAGCCGCTGCTGCTGGCCTATGGCGGCAACGACTACCGCGTACCGATCTACCACGGCCGCAAGTTTTACGACGCCGTCAAACAGCACAACGCCGATGTCGCGATGGTGGTCTACGAGGAAGAGGGCCACGGCTGGTACCTGCCAAAAAACCGTTTCGATTTCTGGCGCCGGGTCGAGAAATTCCTCGATCGCCATATCGGCGAATCGGCGTCCAAATAGGCGCCGCGCACCGACACTCTTTGCCGTTCCCATCCACCCACTTCTGCCGAGCGCCCATGTTCACATTGCCCCTCCGCTTTCCCGCGACGATCCTGACGATTGCCTTGTCGGGCCTGATAGCCACCAGCCCCGCGCGGGCCGCCGAGCCGGCCGCCGCGCCGCCGCCCGTCGCCAGCTTCTTCGACAACCCGGCATTCACCGGCGCCGTCCTGTCGCCCGATTCCAGGCATCTGGCGGCGCGGGTCAGCCGCAAGGGCAAGCGCGACGGCCTGGCGGTGATCGACCTGACCAACAACAAGGGCAAACTGGTGGCCGGATTCGAGGACTCCGACATCGGCGATTTCGCCTGGATCAGCAACGAACGCCTGATGTTCAATTCTGCCGACAAGGACCTGGGCCGGGGCGACGTGCGCTACGGTCCCGGACTGTACGCGGTGAACCAGGACGGCAGCGGGTTCCGCCAGATCGCCGACCGCACCAACGAATTCGTGCGCGAGAGCACGCGCATCGCCGCCAAGCTGCCATGGCACACCTTCATGCTCAACCAGGACGGCGCCCAGGATTCGCCCTCGGTGTATGTCCGCAGCCCGGAATTCGACGACCACGATGAGGTCAAGTATGTCAACCTGCTGCGCCTTGACACCGCCACTGGCCGCGCCACCGCGGTCAACCGGCCAAGCAACACGCACGGCTGGTTGCTCGATCAAAAAGGCCAACCGCGCATCGCCCAGACTCTCGAGCGCGAAATGTCGGTGTTCTATTTCCTCGACCCGGCTACCCAGCAGTGGCGCAAGATGGCCGAATTCAATGCCTATACCGGCACGGAAAAGGGCGACTCCTTCAAGCCGCTCGCCTTCGGTCCCGACGGCACCCTGTACGTCACCGCCAGCGCCGGCAAGGACAAGACCGCGCTGTACCGCTTCGATGTGGCCACCGGCAAGCGCGACGCCGAAGCGCTGGTCGAACTGCCCGACTACGATTTCCGCGGCGAGCTGGTGATGAATCAGCGCCAGCTGCTCGGCGTGAGGCTGCTGGCCGACGCCGACAGCACGGTGTGGTTCGACCCGGCGATGAAGGCGCTGCAGGCGCGCATCGACAAACTGCTGCCCGGAAGGATCAACGCGATCACGATGGGGCAGCGCCCGGAAACCTCGTGGGTACTGGTGGAGTCGCATTCCGACATCCGTCCGCCGAGCTGGAACCTGTTCAACACCGAAACCGGCGAGCTCAACAAAGTTGGCGAAGCCTACCCGGCGATCGACCCGGCGCGCATGGGAAAAATGGAACCGGTGAGCTACAAAGCGCGCGATGGACTGACGATTCCAGCGATGCTGACCATTCCGCAAGGAAGTTCGCGCAAGAACCTGCCGCTGGTGGTGCTGGTGCACGGCGGGCCGTATGTCCGCGGCAGCGCCTGGGGTTTCGATCCGCAAGCCCAGTTCCTGGCGTCGCGCGGCTACGCGGTGCTGCAGCCGGAATACCGCGGCAGCACCGGCTTCGGCAGCCGCCATTACCACGCCGGCTGGAAGCAATGGGGCTTGAAAATGCAGGACGACATCGCCGACGGCGCCAAATGGGCGGTTGCCCAAGGCATCGTCGATCCGAAGCGCATCTGCATCGCCGGCGCCAGCTACGGCGGCTACGCCACCCTGATGGGGCTGATCAACGATCCCGATCTGTTCAAATGCGGCATCGACTGGGTCGGCGTGACCGACATCAACCTGCTGTACACCGGTCATTGGCATTTCACTTCGGACACGAGCGAGGATCAGAAGAAGTATGGCTTGCCTGAACTGGTAGGCGACCCCGTCAAGGATGCCGCCCAGCTGAAAGCGACGTCGCCGCTGGAACAGGCGGCGCGGCTGCGCCAGCCGCTGCTGCTCGCTTACGGCGGCTCGGACCAGCGCGTTCCGCTCTACCATGGAAGCAAATTCTACGAGGCCGTCAAGGGCACCAACAAGAACGTCGAGATGGTGGTGTACTCCGAGGAGGGCCACGGCTGGAAACTGCCGAAGAACCGCATCGACTTCTGGGGGCGCGTCGAGAAATTCCTCGACAAGCACATCGGCAAGCCATAAACACGGACGTGCATGCGCGACATTGCCGCGCCGTGCGCCGGTGCGGCAATGTCGGCATCAATCAGAAGATGTGCCGGATGCCCACATTGAATGAACGGTCGCCGCTGCCGCCGTCACTTGCGTTACCGACCGTAAAGAAGCCGCCGGCATTGCCCGCGGTATTCGGTCTGGTATTATTGGTTCGCGCATACGAGGTATACAAATTGCTGCGTTTTGACAGCGCATAGGTATAGCCGATTGCCGCCTGGCTGGCATCATTATCCGCAACGGTCCTGTCGAAGTTCTTGATGAACGAGACAATGACGGTGCCGGCGCCAACAGGTACCGTCGCGCCAGTAATGACCTGTCGGGAATCCGCCATCGGGACGTTCGAGTTGCCGGCAAACGCGTTCTTGTTGACGGCGTATCCGAGGTTCACCGCGACGACGCCGAAGTTGTATTTCCCGCCCAGCACGGTCACTTTGGCAGTCTGGGTGGCGGTCGCATTATTGACACTGTTATGGGCCAGCTTGACTGACAGCGGCCCCGCCGCGTAGCCGATGCTGCCGCCGATCGTCCTGGCGTAGGAGGAATGCNNCGGGCTGGTGTACTTGATGGCGTTATTGGTACGTGAACCATTCCCGCCATTGGTTGGCGTGCCGCCGGCCGACAGCATGTTGAACGCGTGGCCAGACAGGCTGCATTGGAAAGGGTCGATGTCGGAACAGACGGAGTTATTGATCGCGGTATATTGGCGTCCCAGGGTAATGGCGCCAAGATTGCTTTTCAATCCGACGAACGCCTGGCGGCCGAACAACAAGCCGCTTTGCAGGCTGGCACCGGTGTCGAGGCCGATACCGCCTTCCAGCACGAATAGTGCGGACAGGCCGCCGCCCAAGTCTTCGCTCCCTTTGAACCCGAAGCGGGATCCGTTCTGGATGCCACTGCTGACTTTGGTGATACTGCCCGCCGCGCCGCCAGTCTGACGGTCGATGCCGACATCGGCCAGGCCATAGATGGTGACGGTCGACTGTGCAGAAGCCGCGCTGGCAAGGGCGCTCAGGGTTGCAAACAGGATGAAAGATTTTTTCATAGATATCGCTTTGTAGGTTGTCGGTTTATTTATAGTTATGTTCGCCGGTTGGCGCTTATGCGCTGCCACGCCGGCGATGAATGTCAGATCAACGATCACGTCTCCAGATGATTTTCTATCTATGTCGTGTGGTTCTCCAGTAAGGGCACAGTTCGTTATTGACCAGCCTTCAGGGCGCCATCGACACGGCGCGCAAGACCAAGCGGATTGGCTGCCTTTAAAGCGTCGGGCAGCAGCAGCTCCGGCATGTCCTGATAACTGACCGGCCGCAGGAATCGCAAGATGGCCGCACTGCCGACCGAGGTCGACTTGCCGTCGGAAGTCGAAGGAAAAGGACCACCGTGCACCATCGCATGGCCGACCTCCACCCCGGTGCCGAAACCGTTGACCAGAATTCGGCCGACCCGGCGCTCGAGGGCGGGCAGGAATCCGCGGGCGTCGCCGTAGTCGGCTTCGTCGATGTGAAGCGCGCCGGTCAGCTGGCCTTCGAGCGCTTCGACGATGTCGCGCATGACCGCCAGGTCGGGGCAGCGCACTACCAGCGATGCTGCGCCGAAGACTTCTTCCTGCAACTGGCGATCGCCGCGAAACACTGCCGCGCTGGTGGAAAACAGCATCGCCTGGGCGCGGTGCTCGCCGCCTGCGATGCCGCTCGCCTCGGTGGCGACGCCGGGGTGTGCGGCGATGGCGTCGACGCCAGCGGCATAGGCCTGGCGGATGCCAGGCGTCAGCATGGTCGCTGCCGCAACCTCGCCGAGCGCCGCCGCGGCTGACGCGATGAAGCGGTCCAGGCCGGGACCGTCGACGGCGAGAATCAAGCCGGGGTTGGTGCAGAACTGCCCCGCCCCCATCACCAGCGAGGCAGCGAAGGCCTTGCCAATCGATTCGGCGCGGTTCGACAGCGCATGGGGAAACAGCAGTACCGGGTTGATGCTGCTCATCTCGGCGTATACCGGGATCGGCTCGGCNNGCGCCGTACCGCCCGTGCGCGAGCCGGTAAACCCGACCGCCTTGATGCGCCGGTCGCACACCAGCGACTGGCCGATCGCGCGACCGCTATCGAACAACAGCGAAAACGTCCCTTCCGGCAAACCGCAATCGGCCACCGCCTTGCGGATCGCCTTGCCGACCAGCTCGGAAGTGCCCGGATGTGCCGAATGCGCCTTCACGATAACTGGGCAGCCGGCCGCCAGCGCGGAGGCGGTATCGCCGCCGGCCACCGAGAACGCCAGCGGAAAATTGCTGGCGCCGAACACCGCAACCGGGCCGAGCGCGATGTTCTGCAGCCGCAGATCGACGCGCGGCAGCGGGGTTCGCCGCGGTTGTGCCGGATCGATGCGGGCGTCGAGAAAGTCGCCGCTCCTGACCAGTGCGGCGAACATGCGCAGCTGCGCCATGGTGCGGCCGCGCTCGCCTTCGATGCGGGCGCGCGGCAAGCCGCTTTCAGCTACGCAGCGCTCGACCAGCACGTCGCCGAGCGCCAGGATATTGGCGGCGATGGCCTCCAGGAACGCGGCGCGCGCCTCCAGCGAGGTAGCGCGATAGCTGTCGAACGCCTGCCACGCCAGGGCGCAGGCCTGTTCGAGGTGGTCCGCGCTGGCGCCGCCGAAGGCCGGCTCCAAGGTCTCGCCCGTCGCCGGATTGACTGCCGTGATCGCACCGTTGGTCCCCCGCACAGCGCCGCTGCCGATCATCATTTCGCCAACAATAGTCATTTCAACTTCCTTCATCAAAAAAAATTTTCTTACTTCTGGCTCTGCCACGTATCCATCGCGGACTGCAGCGGCACGCCCATCCATTTTTCGTAGATCACGCCCAGGCGCCCGTTCTTCATGTTGGTGGCGATCCACTTGTTGACCGCCTCGCGCAGCGCCGCGTCTTCCTTCCTCAGGCCGATCGCATACGGCATCGACTTCATCACCTGCTTGACTTCGATCCCCTTNNTGCGCTCAATACCGTGTCCTGCAGGTTGCCGCGCACCACGCCGACGCGCTTGCCGGACAAGTCCTCGACCTTGTGGACCGCGACCGTGTGGGCCGCGCCAAGCACCAGTTGATTGACGCCATACGGCTGCGAGAAGGCGATGACTTTTTCGCGCTCCGGCGTGACGCTGAAGACCGAGATCACCATGTCGACCTTGCCCGTCATCAGGTAGGGAATGCGGTTCGGCCCGGTCAGCGGCACCACTTCGAGCTCGACGCCCATGTCCTTGGCAAACTGGCGCGCGACATCGACATCGGATCCCTGCGGCTGCATTTTTTCGTCGGTCATGCCGAACGGTGCGATGCCGAGGTCGATACCGACCAGCACCTTCTTGCGGCTGGTGATATTGCTCAGCGCATCGGCGCTGGCCGCTCCCGCGGTGAGCGTGGCGATACCGATGATTGCGACTGCTGCCAGCTTTTTGAACGCGTGCATGTTTTTCATGTCTGTCTCCTGGTGGTGGTGGTGTTACAAGCCTGACCCGATGAATTGGGCGAATTCCCTGGTTTTTGGTGCGTCGAACAATTCATTGGGCGGCCCGCTCTCCCAGATTTTTCCTTCGTGCATGAACACCAGCACGTCGGCGACCTTGCGGGCGAACGCCATTTCGTGCGTCACGAGCACCATGGTCATGCCGTCCCGCGCCAGCTGTTCCATGACCTTCAGCACTTCGCCGGTCAGTTCCGGGTCGAGCGCGGAAGTGACTTCATCGAACAGCATCACTTGCGGCGCCATGGCGAGCGAACGGGCGATCGCCACGCGCTGCTGCTGGCCGCCGGAGAGCTGCTCGGGGTAGGCATCCTTCTTGGCCTCGAGGCCGACCTGCGTCAGCACGTCCAGCGCGCGGCGGTTGGCCTCATCGCGCGGCATGCCTTTTACTGTGGTCAGTGCGAGCGTGATGTTGCGTTCCACCGTCAGGTGCGGAAACAGGTTATAGCTCTGGAACACGATGCCGACTTCCTTGCGCAAGTCGCGCAAGTTGACGCCATTGCGCTGGTCGACCTGGTGCCCGCAGACACCGATCTCGCCGCTGTCGATCGATTCGAGCGCGTTCATGCAACGTAGCAAGGTGCTTTTGCCGGATCCGCTGCGACCGACGATGGCCACCATCTGGCCCCGCTCGACGCTCATCGAGACTCCCTTCAGCACCTGGTGCGCGCCAAAGCTCTTGTGCACATCCTTGATGCTGATCACCGGCCGTGCCGTGACGTGATTAAGTGCGAACTGCATTGAGTCTCCTTTCGAGACGGCGGCTTGCTACCGAGAGCGGATAGCAAAGACAGAAATAAAAGAAAGCCACGGTGGTAAACACGAGAAATGGCTGGAAGGTGGAGTTGTTGACCAGGTTGCCGGCGCGCGACAATTCGACAAACCCGATCACCGACGCCAATGAGGTGTTCTTGACGATCTGCACCATGAAGCCGACGGTGGGCGGCACCGCGATGCGCGCTGCCTGCGGCAGGATCACCCTGGACATCTGCTCGAGCCGGTTCAGGCCAAGGCATTCGGCTGCCTCCCACTGCGTGCGCGGCACCGCCTCGATGCAGCCGCGCCATATTTCGCCGAGGAAGGCGGCACTGTAGATCGTCAGCGAGATGGCGGCCGCGACCAACGGCGCCAGCTGGAGGCCGATGATGCTCAGGCCGAAATAGGCGAGGAACAGGATCACCAGCAAGGGCGTGCCCTGCACCAGCTGGATGTAGGCCATCGCCAGCCAGCGCAGCGGCCGATGGCGCGAGACGCGGCACAAGGCCACCACCAGGCCGAAGACGCCGCCCCCGCCGAAAGCGAGCAGCGACAACAGCACGGTCCATTGCGCGGCCTGCGCCAGGAACTGGACATGGAACAGAGTAAATTGCGGCATATCCCCTCCTACAGTGCGGTGCCGAGCTTGCGCCGGCGGGTGAATGCCAATTGGCCGATCAGCCAGAAGCCGGCGCGGAACAGCATCGACAGCGCGAAGTACAGCACCGCGATGACGCCATACACTTCGAAGCTGCGGAACGTCTCGGACTGGACCAGGTTGGCCGCCGCGGTCAGCTCCTCGACCGAGATCTGCGAGGTGATGCTGGAGGCCAGCATCAGCAGCACGAACTGGCTCGACAGCGCGGGATAGACCCGCTCCACGGCCGGCAGCAGCACGACGTGAAAGAAAATCGCCGGCTTCGACATGCCGAGGCATTCGGCCGCCTCGATCTGGCCGCGATGGATCGACAGAATGCCGGCACGCATGATCTCGGTGGAGTAGGCGCCAATGTTGATGACCAGCGTGATCAGCGCCGCGACTTCGGCTGACAGCTGGAAGCCCATGCTGGCCAGGCCGAAATACACGATGAAGACCTGCACCAGCAACGGCGTATTGCGGATGGTTTCGACATAGGCGCCGACCAGGCTGCGCATCCATGCGACGCTGCTCAGGCGGCCGACCGCGCACAGGGTGCCGAGCGCAAAGCCGATCATCATCGCCAGGGTCGACAACTTGACGGTAAGCCAGGCGCCAACCAGCAGGCGGTCCCAGCTGGCCAGAACGGGAACGAAATCGAAGCTGTAATGCATGAACGGTCTCCTGCTTGAATTGCGGCTGGACTGCCGCTTTTTTTAGCGTTTGCAGCGACGGGAAATGCCCGTACTGTCAGGTGATGGCGCCGATCTGCCAGGGCACGAACTCGTTCTGGCCATAGCCGTGCAGCTCGCTCTTGGTGGCGCTGCCGGAGGCGACGTCGAGCATCATCTGGAACAGCCGCGTGCCGACCTCGTCGATGCTCTCGCCGCCGTCGACGATGGTGCCGCAGTTCAGGTCGATATCGTCGCGCTGGCGGTTCCACAGCGCCGTATTGGTCGACAGCTTGAGCGACGGCGACGGCGCGCAGCCGTAGGCCGAGCCGCGGCCGGTGGTAAAGCAGATCAGGTTGGCGCCGCCGGCCACCTGGCCGGTGGCCGACACCGGGTCGTAGCCGGGCGTATCCATGAACACCAGGCCGTGCTGCTCGACTTGCTGGGCATATTCATATACTTCGACCAGGTTGCTGGTGCCGCCCTTGGCCACCGCGCCGAGCGATTTTTCGAGGATCGTGGTGAGCCCGCCCGCCTTGTTGCCGGCCGACGGATTGTTGTTCATGTCGGCGCCCATGCGCGCGCAGTACGCTTCCCACCAGCGGATGCGGGCGATCAGCTTGGCGCCGACCGCTTCGCTCGTCACGCGGCGCGTCAGCAGGTGCTCGGCGCCGTAGATTTCCGGCGTCTCCGACAGGATCGCGGTGCCGCCGTGCGCCACCAGCCGGTCCACTGCCGCGCCCAGTGCGGGATTGGCCGTGATGCCGGAGTAGCCGTCCGAGCCGCCGCACTGCAAGCCGACCGTCAGGTGACTGGCGCTGACCGGCTCGCGCTTGACCTGGTTGGCGTCCGCCAGCAGCGCCTGCAGTTGGGCGATGCCGGCGGCGACGGTGCGTGCGGTGCCGCCGCTTTCCTGGATGACCAGGGTGCGCAGTTGCGCGCCCGGCTGCAGCCGTTCGGCGGCGATCAGGCCGTCGATCTGGTTGGTCTCGCAGCCGAGGCCGACGATCAGGACGGCTGCGAAATTCGGATGGCGCGCATAGCCGCCGAGGGTTCGGCGCAGCAGCGCCAGCCCCTCGCCGTGCGCATCGACCGCGCAGCCGAGGCCATGGGTGAGCGCGACGACGCCGTCGACGTTCGGGAAGGCCGCCAATACCTCCGGGTGGATGTCGCGCCGGAAGTGGTCGGCGATCGCCTTGGCGGCGGTGGCCGAACAGTTCACCGAGGTCAGGATGCCGATGTAATTGCGGGTGGCGACACGCCCGTCGGCCCGGACGATGCCCATGAACTGCGCCGATCCGGCGTTGGCGGCGGCAGGTCGGGCATCGGCGCCGAACGCATAGTCGCGCTCGAAATCGCCCATCTTCAGGTTATGGCCATGCACGTGCTCGCCCGCCTCGATGGTTTTTGCCGCGAAGCCGATGATCTGGCCGTAGCGCCGCACCGGCGCGCCGGACGCGAGACGGCGCACCGCCACCTTGTGGCCAGGCGGAACCAGGCCGCGCACTGCCAGCGCGTCAGGACCGACGCGCATGCCGGCAACCAGCTGCTGCATCGCGACGAACACATCATCGTGCGGGTGCAGCAGGACGACCGGTTCGGCTGCCGGCAGGGCCGCAGCGGAGGATTTCGGGTCAGATTTCACAGCAATGTTTCCTAAAATGAGAATGCAGCGGCCCGGCCTCCGAGCCGGAAGCCGTTCTGGTTGTTGGGGGAGGCGCCTTACGACGCTTTGAGCCGCACGGCGCCGATTTTGCGCGACGCCGCGCCGATACTGAGCAACAGGAGGATGCCGACGAACCCGGCCACGGCAAGCGCGAGCATGCCGGCCCGCTGGCTGTGGAACGCCGTTTCCACCGCCGTTTTCAAGGTCGGAGCAATAAAGCCGCCGAGATTGCCGATCGAGCCGATCAGGGCGATGCCGCTGGCCGCGGCCGGTCCGGCCAGGTAGGCGGTCGGCAAGCTCCAGAACAGCGGCTGGACGACGACGAAGCCGACCGTCGCGACACAGAATGCGAGCAGCACCGGCACCAGCTGGTTGCCCATGGTGGAACACAGGATGCCGGTTGCCGCCAGTCCCAGCATCCAGCCGGCCAGCTGTCGGTGATTGCCGCTGGCGTCCGCATATTTGGTGACGAAGCGCAGCGCCACCAGCGCACAGAACCAGGGAATCGCCGTCAGCAGGCCGACCTTCAGGCCGATCGCGCTGCCGGTCAGTTCCGCGATCCGCGTCGGCAGGTAGAAGATGACGCCGTACACGCTGACCTGGATCGCAAAATAGATCAGCACGAAGCGCAGCACGTGGGCATCCTTGAGCGCCGCCAGCGCGGTGCTCGGGCCGTGCGCCAGCTTGTTGCGGTCTTCCGACGCGATTTGGCTTTCCAGCGCGGTGCGTTCGTCGGCGGTCAGCCATTTGGCGTCGCGCGGCCGGCTGGTCAGGTAGAAGAAGGCGATCGCCCCGACTACGCAGGCGGCCAGGCCTTCGATGATGAACATCCACTGCCAGTTGCGCAGCCCGAGCACGCCGCCGGTCGCGTCGAGCAGGAAGCCGGACAGCGGCCCGCCCAGCACCAGCGCAATCGGCAGGCCGAAGTAATACACGCCAAGCGCCTTGCCGCGGTCGCGCGCCGGGAACCAGTAGGTCGAAAACAGGATCACGCCCGGCGAAAAGCCCGCTTCGGTGACGCCGAGGATGAAGCGCAGGATATAGAACGAGGTTTCGTCGCGCACCAGCATCATGGCGGCCGAGGCCAGGCCCCAGGTGACCATGATCCGGCTGAGCCAGAGCTTGGCGCCGAACCGTTGCAGCATCAGGTTGCTGGGAATTTCAAACACGGCATAGCCGATAAAGAAGATGCCTGCGCCGAGCGCATAGGCGCCATTGCCGATGCTCGCGTCGAGCTGCAGCGCCTGTTTGACGAAGCCGACGTTCGAGCGGTCGAGCATGGCCAGCGCGAACATCAGGGCGAGGAAGGGCGCGAGCCGCAGCCGCGCCTTGCGCACGGCCGAGGCCAGGGGATCTTGCGGGTGGTTCTGGTGCTGCATGTTGGTCTCCGTGATTGAAGCCTTTGCGGCTTTCTATTATTTGGATCGGTCAGGCGGTGTTCAGAAGGTCGGCTGCTCCAGCAGGCCGCGCGCGGCCAGGCTGGCCATCAACGCGCGCACGCCGAAGGTCCACGGTTCGATACGGTCGCTGCTGTCGACCCGGTTCACCAGCGTCCCCAGCATGGTGCTGGAAATGCGCACGTGGTCGCCGTAATGGTGGGTGAAGCCCTCGCCGGCCGCGTCGCGGTCCTCGACCGGCGCGAACAGCGTGCCGAGGAACAGCACCAGACCGTCCGGATACTGATGGCAAGGGCCGATCGCGTGCTCGACCAGGTCGAGCGGGTCGCGCGTGATCTGGTCCATCGAGCTGGTGCCCTTCAGCACAAAGCCGTCCGGGCCATCCACCCGCAGGTGAACGGTGGCCTGGCGCACGTCGTCCATCGAGAACGTTTCATCGAACAGGCGCAGGAAAGGACCGATGGCGCAGGAGCCGTTGTTGTCTTTCGCCTTGCTCAGCAGCAGCGCGCTGCGGCCTTCGAAATCGCGCAGGTTGACGTCGTTGCCCAGCATGGCGCCGAGGGCGCGGCCGCGACTGTCGACCGACAGGACGATTTCCGGCTCGGGATTGTTCCACACCGAGTTCGGATGCAGGCCGATGTCGACCCCGGTGCCGACCGCAGCGAGCAAGGGTGCCTTGGTAAACACTTCGGCGTCAGGTCCGATGCCGACCTCGAGGTATTGCGACCACAGGCCCTGCTCGATCAGCAGCGCCTTCAGTGCGCTCGCCTCGTCTGAACCGGGGCGGATGCTGGCCAGGCTGTCGCCCACCAGGGCCATCACCTGCGCGCGCACCTGCAGCGCGCCCAGCGGATCGCCCTTGGCGCGCTCTTCGATGACGCGCTCGATCAGGCTGGCCGCGAAGGTGACGCCGGCCGCCTTGATGACCTGCAGGTCGCATGGCGCCAGCAGGTACGCCGCTTCGGCATTGCGCCGCCGGGCCACGGTATTCGCCAGCACCTCGTCGAGGCTGCCGATCAGGCGTCCGCGGGCGGCGCGCACCACGGCGACCGGATCGTCGCGCTCGACCAGGCTGCTGATGGTCGGCGCCGCATCGGAGATATCGAACACGCCTTCGGCGCGCAGTGCCACCACTGCCGGCCCGGCCGGCATGGCGCCGGCGGCGGGCACCCAGGCGCGGCCGACCAGCGTGCCGGCCACGCCGTCAGACGGCAAGGTTTCAGCGGAAAGAAGGGAAAGGAGTGGATTCATGAATGTCTCGTGTCAATTTATAGGCTGCGGCACCGTGTCGATCGGCCCCGCAACGTCGTTGTATGACGTAAATATACGTGGGCTATCGATAGACATCCAATCAATTAATTCGTAAAATCGATTCCATTTCGTGATGAGTCGGAGCGTTACTCTTATGCAAGCACCCCAATTCGTCTCGGTACCGAGCATGTATTCAAAGCTGCGTTTCCGGCATTTGCAGCTGCTCGACATCCTCGGCCGCACCCGCAACCTGCGCGTCACCGCCGAACAGATGCACATGACCCAGCCGGCGGCGACCAAGATCCTGGCCGATATCGAGGCCCTGTTCGGCGCGCCCCTGTTCGAGCGACTGCCGCGCGATATGCGCCCGACCGACCTCGGCCTGTTCGCACTGCGTTTTGCCAGCGTCGGGCTGGCCGACCTGGGCAAGTTCGTCGGCGAATTCAACGCCCTGCGCAACGGCGGCCATGGCCACCTGACGGTCGGCGCCATCTCCGCCTCCGCAGCCCAGTTGCTGACCGCCAGCATCAAGGAGGTGCGCGAGCAGCGCCCGCTGCTGAGCATCAAGCTGGTCGAGCAGAGCAGCGATCAGCTGGCCATCTGGCTGGAGGAAAAAAAACTCGACATCATGGTCGGCCGGCTCACCGAAACGCGCCATCACACGCTGTTCGATTTCGAAGTGATGTCGGGCGAAGCGGTATGGGTGGTCGGCGGCCAGCATCATCCGCTGCTGGCGCGAGCACAGCTGGAGCTGTCCGACCTGGTCGCCTGGCCGTGGATTCTTTACCCGCCGGCGACGGCGATCCGGCAATTGTTCGAAGAATCGTTCGCCGGCGCCGGCCTGCAGGCGCCGCCGGGTATGGTCGAAACGCCCTCCATTTTTTCGACGCTCGAACTGTTGCAGGCAACCGACATGCTGTCCCTGCAACCGCGCGCGGCCGTGGAAAAATACGTGGAAAAAGGCTTGCTCGGGCATGTCCCAGTGACGATCAACCGCACCATGTCGAACTACGGCATTGTCACCCGCAAGAATGAGATTCCGTCCCAGACCACGCAGGAATTCATCGCCATCCTGCGCGCCATGGCAGCACGCCTGGGAGAGACTGCGGACTGAGGCGTGGCGGCAGCAAATCGTCACGATGCGGCCATTTCGGAGTACCCTTGACGCTGGAAGCCAATCGCAAACAGGGAGCTGCGCATGTCATCGGGAAAAATTCTGGTCGCACAGGGAGGCGGCCCGACCGCCGTGATCAACCAGTCGATGGTCGGCGTGGCGCTCGAAGCGCGCCGTTTTCCGCAGGTGACGCGGGTGTACGGCGCGCTGCACGGCGTGCGCGGCATCCTGAACGAGGAATTCGTCGACCTGACCCAGGAAACCGTGGCCAACCTCGAACTGGTGGCGGCGACGCCGTCGTCCGCGCTCGGCTCGACCCGCGACAAGCCGGACATCGCGTACTGCCAGAAGATCTTCGAAGTGCTGCGCGCGCACGAGATCGAGCACTTCTTCTACATCGGCGGCAACGATTCGTCCGACACGGTGCGCATCGTCAGCCTCGAGGCGCAGAAGGCCGGCTACCCGCTGCGCTGCATCCACATCCCGAAGACCATCGACAACGACCTGGTCGGCAACGACCACACGCCGGGCTTCCCGTCGGCGGCGCGCTTTGTCGCCCAGGCCTTCTCCGGCGCCAACCTCGACAACGCGGCGCTGCCCGGCGTGTATGTCGGCGTGGTGATGGGACGGCATGCCGGCTTCCTCACCGCGGCCGCCGCGCTCGGCAAGAAATTCGCCGACGACGGCCCGCACCTGATCTACCTGCCGGAACGCACCTTCGTGCTGGAACAGTTCCTCGCCGACGTCAAGGCGGCGTACGAACGCTACGGCCGCTGCGTGATCGCGGTCTCCGAGGGCATCCACGACGCCTCCGGCAACGCCATCGCTACCCTGCTGTCGAAGGAAGTCGAGCGCGACGCCCACGGCAACGTCCAGCTGTCGGGCACCGGCGCGCTGGCCGACCTGCTGTGCGATGAAATCAAGGACAAGCTGGGCATCAAGCGGGTGCGCGGCGACACCTTCGGCTACCTGCAGCGCTCGTTCATCGGCTGCGTCTCCGACGTCGACCAGCGCGAGGCGCGCGAAGTGGGCGAAAAGGCGGTGCAGTACGCCATGTGGGGCCAGCAGGACGGCTCGGTGGCGATCCGGCGCACGGGCGACTACTCGGTCGAGTACGCGCTGGTGCCGCTCGAATCGGTGGCCGGCAAGACGCGCGTGATGGAGGACGAGTTCATCAGCGCCAGCGGCACCGACGTCACCGACGCGTTCCGCCGCTACCTGCGGCCGCTGCTCGGCGCCGGCATGCCGGACGCGCATCGCCTGCGCGCCGCCCCGGTGGCGAAAATTCTCCGCAAATAGATCGGCCGTCGTCCTCGCGCACGCGGGGACCCCATTCCTGTGCTCCGCTCAAGACCTCGGCTGATGTGCGAAATGGGGTCCCCGCTTTCGCGAGGACGACGGTCTTGAAGTCAGCGACTCGCGAGGGCGATTAAGCGACGATGGTCTGGTGCTCGTCGCCGGCGCGCGCGCGGATTTCACCGACGCGCGAGACGGTCTCGCCGGCCGCCTGCAGCTGCGCCATGGCGGCGTCGGCCTGCTCGGCCGAGACGATCACGATCATGCCGATGCCGCAGTTGAACACGCGGTGCATCTCGGCGTCGGCGACGCCGCCATGCTGCTGCAGCCAGTGGAACAGCGGCGGCATGGTCCACGCCTTCGAATCGAGCACGGCCGTCAGGTGCGGCTGCAGCACGCGCGGGATGTTCTCGACCAGGCCGCCGCCGGTGATGTGCACCATGCCCTTGACGTCCATCGTTTCCATCAGCGCCAGCAGCGGCTTGACGTAGATCCGGGTCGGCTCCATCAGCACGTCGGACAGCTTGCGGCCGTGGAAGTCGCCTTCCAGGTCCGGCTTGGCCACTTCGATGATCTTGCGCACCAGCGAATAACCGTTCGAGTGCGCGCCCGACGAGGCTAGGCCCAGCACCACGTCGCCCGGGCAGATCTTGGTGCCGTCGATGATTTTCGATTTTTCCACCGCGCCCACCGCGAATCCGGCCAGATCGTACTCGCCAGCCGGGTACATGCTCGGCATTTCAGCGGTTTCGCCGCCGATCAGCGCGCAGCCAGCCTGCTCGCAGCCCTGGGCGATGCCCTTGACCACGGCGGTCGCGATTGGCACGTCAAGCTTGCCGCAAGCGAAATAATCGAGGAAGAACAGCGGCTCGGCGCCTTGCACCAGAATGTCGTTGACGCTCATGGCAACCAGGTCGATGCCGACCGTGTCGTGGCGGTTCAGCTCGAACGCGAGCTTGAGCTTGGTGCCCACGCCGTCGGTGCCGGACACCAGCACCGGCTCCTTGAACTTCTTGCTGATCTCGAACAGCGCGCCAAAACCACCGATGCCGCCCATGACGCCTTCGCGCATGGTGCGCTTGGCAAATGGCTTGATTGCTTCGACCAGCGCATCGCCCGCATCGATATCGACACCGGCATCGCGGTAGGAAAGTGAAACATTAGAAGTTTGGCTCATGGTGTAATTGGCAGCGGAGGCGGTAAAATAGAAGGCGGCGGACCAATTCAGGCCAAAAACGGGCCAAAACTGGACAATCCGCTATTTTATCAAAACGGCCCCACCTTGGCCGATTTAACCCACATTACAACAAACGCCATGCTATTTTCCCTGTTCCAGGACCGGAAATACCCCGCCTGATGATGAAACAGCTGGTACTCGACCTCGGCGCCGAGCAAGAGCGCACCCTCGATACCTTCGAGGTGGGCCAGAACGCCGAGATGGCACACCTGATGCACCAGTTTGCAGAGCGCAGCGCGCGCGAACACTTCGCCTACCTGTGGGGCGAGACGGCCGCCGGCAAGACCCATCTGCTGCAAGGCCTGGCCGCCACTCCCGGCGCGCGCTACATCGGCCCGGGTGCGTCCGAGG
>CXWL01012370.1_pt1 | contig 29586 bp, 25 predicted proteins | sample 590931 | NCBI WGS metagenome assembly CXWL01 (sample SAMEA3498368, study PRJEB10139) | groundwater metagenome | biome: water well; material: biofilm material | place: Germany | collected 2015-04-27 | reverse complement strand
TAATGGGGTTGGCAATCTCGGACAAGTGTTTGATCGGCGCCACCAGCATCAACATGGCCGTCACGAAAGCCGCAAAGCCGCCCACTGAAGATGTTTGATCCGCGCTTTGCACCAGCGCCACCGTGATCACCGCCGCCAGCGCGACAGCGGCCAGCAGTTGGGTCAAAGGCGTCATGGCCGCCGAGGCGACGGTTGACTTCATCGACAGCCTGCGCAGTGCGTCGCCGAGTTCATGAAAGCGCCGCGCCTGCGTGGCTTGGGCGGCCTGCAAGCGCACATCGCGATGTGCCAGCACGTTCTCCTCAACAACATAGGCAAGGCGGTCGGTGGCGTCTTGATTGGCCTTGGTCAGGCGATAGAGCCGCTTCGACAGGGTGCGCATGACGACGGCCACGGCCGGAAACAGAAAGGCGACGATCAGGGTCAGTTTCCAGTTGACGATCAGTAGATAGCCAATGAGGGCGACCAAGGTCAGGCTGTCTCGGGTCAGGCTGATCAAGGCGCCAACCAGCATGGCGGCACCGGTCTGGACTTCGTACACCAACGTGTTGGCCAGCGCACTGGCGGATTGTTGTCGAAACAGATTAAGCTCCGCGTCCAGCAGCTTTCGAAACATCGCGGCGCGCAGCGCCAGAAGCCCGCTGCTGGTGACCTTCGCCAGCGCCACCTGGGTCAGGAACCCACACAGGCCGCGGACGCCAAATAGCAAAATCAGCGCCACGGGCACCATCCACAAGTCAAGACTACCTCGCTGAAAGCCCTTATCCAACAAGGGCTTCAACAGTGCCGGAATGAGCGGCTCGGTCAGGGCCATCAGAACCGTGGCAATCACCGCCAGACCCCAGGCCACCGCTGGCTTGCCAAAGTAGGGACGCAGGCGCAATAGACGGGTGAGTACGCTGTCCACCGGCAATTCTTGGGGGGCTTGAGGGATCATGGGCTTAGCGGGCCTCGTTGAGCGGTGTCGGCATGGCCGGTGTGTGCCGGCCCAACGCCATCAGCAGCCCCAGCGTGACGCAGAAAAAGTCGCCAATCAAGGCGTCGTAGAGTGTGCAGTTGAAAAGCGCCGCGATGCCCAGCCCGACGATCACCGATTGCTGTGCCCGGCGTAAATTGCGCTCCACGTGCAGTGTGTCGTGCCACGCGGACACCAAGATCGCAATTAATAGAAACAGACCCAGGGTACCTAGCTCGACGCCCCACAGCAGGTACTCCTGATGCGGATTCGCCCGCACGTCGACCGACGGATCGGTGCCTTGGCTGCGTTCCAGTTGTGCGAATTCGCGCGCCCAGCTACCCACGCCCGAGCCCACCAAGGGGTGTGTGCCAATCAGCTGGGTGGCACGGTGCCACAGGTTCAGGCGCAGTCCGGACGAGCTGTTGATGACCCCGTGGCTGGCAAATGCCTGAACTTCTTGCGAGAGGAGGCTGAAACGGGAATGGATCTTCTCGGAGCCGACACTGAGCGCTGCAAGTAGCAGCAATGGGCAGGCCACGCCCGCAAGGCGCCAGCGCCGTGGCAACTCCCAGGTGATCGCCAGCGACAGCAAGGCAAGCGCCGCCAGGTGACCGGTGCGCCCTTGAAAGACAAAGAACACGCAGATCAACGCCAGCAAAGAGACGAGTACCGGCAATTGCCGCCAACCCTTTTTGTGGACCAGGTGCCGCAGGTGCCAGCACAAGGCGGCAAAGACCGCGGTGATGACTGATTGATCCAGGTAACTGGAGAACAGAGCGTAGATGCGTTCTGGAGTGCGTACTGGCGCCCAGGGCAAGGGCACACCGAGCACTAGCAAGTAGCTGCCACCGAGCAGCAGAAGCTGGCCAGCGGTGTACAGCGTGAGCGCGAGCATCGCCTCTCGACGCGAACGGATCAACGCAATCAGGATGGGGATGGTGAGCAGCTTGCCGTGTTTGGCCAGCGCATGCGCCGCCTGGTGGCCCGACGCGGAAGTCCATAGCATGCTCAGTGCCATGAACGCCAGCGCGATGAGGATGGCCACCGGTAGCCACAGACCCTGCATGGAATTTGATCGATCCGTTGTTCTCAATTCCACAATGAGAAGCGCCAAAGCGCCCGCAAACAGGGTGAACTTGGCGGCGCTGATAAAGATGATGGGCAGACCAACCGATAGGGCAGCAAAACCAACCAGGGCAAGGCGAAGGGAAGGCAACAAAAGCGTTTGGAGTGAGTTGAGACGGCTGCGTATTATCGCGGTTGCCCGCCGCGCTCAGGTGGGACGCAGGCTTCATGGCGGGGGCTGAGGTGAAGTCAAGTCAATAGACGCGGTTACATCGACCGCCCCGTCATCAGGACAGCCGCCGCAGGGGTGGTAGCATTCGAACGCTCTTGTGTTTTGGCTTGGGTTCCCCGCATGGCGCGATGGGTCTTGCAGTTTGCACCCTGCTGGGGCAGGTCGCATTTGGCAACCACTTCGCCCTGTATTGTCTGAATCAAAAAATGACCGTTCGAACTTCTGATCGATTTTTTTCGTCCACGCGGCGTGGCGTCGTGCTTGGCGCCATGTCGCTTGCCAGCTTGCCGGTGCTGTCGCAGTTTCGAGTCGAGATCTCCGGCGTCGGGATGACCCAGTTGCCGATTGCGGTGGCTGCCTTTCGAGGCGAGGATGCTCTGACGCAGAAGATCAGCGCCGTTGTGCAAGCGGACCTGGAGCGCAGCGGGCTGTTCCGCGCCATCGATGCTGGCGGTCTGGTAGTTGACGAGGCGACCCGGCCCGACACGTCGGTATGGCGCCAGAAGGGTTCTGACTCGCTGGTGACTGGCAGCGTCAATCGTCTTTCGGACGGACGCTTTGATGTGCGCTTTCGTCTTTGGGACGTGGTGCGTGGACAGGACCTGGGGCGCGACGGCTATTTGGTGGTGCAGGGTGACCTGCGCCTGGCGGCGCACTTCATTTCGGACGCGGTGTACGAGAAACTGACCGGTGAAAAGGGTGTTTTCTCGACTCGAATTGCCTATGTGACAAAGGTTGCACAGAGTTACAACCTGTGGGTTGCCGATGCGGACGGCGAGAACCCGCGGTCCGCGTTGGCAAGTACCGAGCCCATCATTTCACCAACTTGGTCCCCGAGCGGTTCACAGTTGGCGTATGTGTCTTTCGAATCGCGAAAGCCGGTGGTCTATGCGCATGACGTGGCCACTGGCAAGCGCCTTCTGATTGCCAACTACAAGGGCTCCAACAGCGCGCCTGCCTGGTCGCCCAATGGGCGTACGCTGGCGGTGACGCTCAGTCGCGAAGGCGGCTCTCAGTTGTTCACCGTCAATGCGACCGGCGGTGATGTGCACCGGCTGTCCCAGTCATCTGGAATCGATACCGAGCCTGAGTACTCCCCAGACGGTAACAGCATCTACTTCGTCAGCGACCGCGGCGGCGCGCCACAAATCTACAAAATGCCCGCAGGCGGTGGCGAAGCCCAGCGGGTTACCTTTTCTGGCACCTACAATATTTCGCCAACCCTGAGTCCGGACGGACGCTGGTTGGCCTACATTTCGCGGGTTAGCGGCGCATTCAAGCTACACCTCATGGACCTGGCCGCCGGCACGGTGACGGCGCTGACCGACAGTTCAGCGGACGAAAGCCCAAGTTTTGCGCCCAACAGTCGCCTGATTGTTTATGCCACCCAGCAGCAGGGTCGCGAGGCGCTGATGACGACCACGCTTGACGGCAAGATCAAGGCGCGACTGGCGGGACAAAGCGGCGATATTCGGGAGCCTGACTGGGGGCCGTTTCCCAAGTGAACTTTTTAACAAGGAGTGATGTGATGAGACGACTTTTTCTTGCGTTGGGTGTCAGTGTGTTCTTGTCCGCTTGCGGCTCGGCCGTCAAGCTGGATGGGACCGAGGTCGAGGATAAGACCGGTAAAGCTGTCTCGGCGACCAGCACGGATGGCACGGCCACCTCCAAGACCGATGTCAAGAAGGTCGACGTGGGCGACGCAACAAAGAATGGCCTGACCCCAACCGGCCCGCGCATTGTCTATTTTGACTACGACAGCTACGTGCTCAAGCCCGAGTTCCAGGCGGTGATAGATGCGCACGCGCGCTACATCAAGGCTGACAAGACCCGCAGGGTGGCAATCGAAGGTCACACCGACGAGCGCGGCGGACGCGAGTACAACCTGGCCTTGGGCCAGCGTCGCTCGGAAGCGGTGCGACGCGCCTTGGCCTTGTTGGGTGTGCCCGATGGGCAAATGGAGGCGGTCAGCTTTGGCAAGGAAAAGCCTGCCCTGGCCGGCTCCGATGAGAGCGCGTGGTCCCGCAATCGCCGGGCCGAGATCGCTTATCGCTAGCCGCTATGCTGGGTACGGTTTTTCGAAAAGGTGGCCAGACGCTGGTCGCGCTGGCTCTGGCTCTGGGCGCGGCGGCGGTCAGTGCTGGTCTGTTTGATGACGAAGAGGCGCGCAAGGCCATTTTGGACCTGCGCCAACGGGTTGACACGGTGCGCGCGGAGACAGGGGCGCGCATTGCGCAGGAAACCCAACGCCTCAATGAGGAAAATGCGCAGCTCCGCAAGGGCATGTTGGAGCTTCAAAACCAGATCGAGACCTTGCGCGCTGAACTCGCCAAGCTGCGTGGCCAGGACGAGCAGTTGCAGCGTGAACTGCTGGATGTGCAGCGCCGTCAGAAGGAAATGACGCAGGGCATGGATGAGCGTCTGCGGCAGTTTGAGCCCATTAAGGTAGTGGTGGACGGCGTCGAGTTTGTTGCGGAACCGGTCGAACGCCGGGACTTCGAAGCCGCCCTGGCAACCTTCCGGCGTGGTGCGTTTCCAGCGGCGCAGACCGCGTTCTTTGACTTTCTGAAGCGATTTCCCCAAGGCGGCTACGCGCCGACCGCGCTGTTCTGGCTAGGCAGTGCGCAGTATGCCAACCGGGACTACCGCGACGCAGTGGCCAATTTCCGCGCCTTGTTGGCGAAGGCGCCGGATCATTTTCGAGCGCCCGAGGCACTGCTGTCGATTGCCAACTGCCAGCTTGAACTCAAGGAAATCAAAGCGGCCCGCAAGACCCTGGAGGACTTGCTCAAATCGCATCCCAAATCGGAGGCGGCGCTCGCCGCGAAAGAACGGCTGTCGCATCTGAAGTAGGTCGGATCACCCCGTAAAATTGGGCCCATGCAAGTTGCCCAAGTAGTCGCCCTCAACACCCAAGTGTTGTGGGCGTCTTTCTTTCTTTCGGGCCTATTTGGCGCGCTGGCCAATCGTACGCATTTCTGCACCATGGGAGCGGTCAGCGACATAGTCAACATGTCGGACTGGACCCGCTTGCGTCAATGGGGATTGGCGCTGGGGGTGGCGATGATCGGGTTTGCCGTATTGGCCTATCAAGGGGTGATCGACCCGTCCAAGGTGCTGTACTACTCGGCCCGTTGGATCTGGTTGTCGGCTTTGGTGGGTGGTCTGATGTTTGGGTTCGGCATGGTGCTGGCGTCCGGTTGCGGCAGCAAGACACTGGTGCGCATTGGGTCTGGCAGCCTGAAGTCCCTGATTGTTCTTATCGTCATGGGTGTGGCGGCATTTGCCACACTCAAGGGGCTTGGCGCCGTCATTCGGGTTGCGTCGGTTGATCGGGTCACGGTCGACTTTGCCACGGCGGCGAGCCTGCCCCATTGGCTGGCTGGGGCCACGGGCTTGCCGGTCACCGTTGCCGGCTTCGGTCTGGCTCTGAGTTTGGGCGGTGCCTTGGTGGTCTGGGCCCTGATCGGTGCCGACTTCAGAACCCCCGACAACCTGTTGGCGGGTTTCGGTTTGGGTGGGGTGGTGGTGGCGATGTGGTGGGTCAGCGGTCACTTGGGCCACGTGCTGGAGCATCCGCAAACTCTGGAGGAGGTCTTCCTGGCGACCAATTCGGGACGCGCGGAAGCCCTGAGTTTTGTGGCTCCGGTGGCCTACACATTGGACTGGATCATGTTTTTCAGTGATCAAGGCAAGGTTTTGACGATAGGTGTGGTTTCGGTTCTTGGGGTCATGGTCGGCTCCTGGATCTACGCGGTTGGTTCCAGAACTTTTCGTTGGGAGGGTTTTGGTGGCACCGAAGATGTCGCGAATCATCTGATCGGTGCGTTGCTTATGGGCGTTGGCGGCATCACCGCGATGGGTTGCACGATCGGCCAAGGCTTGAGCGGGATATCCACCCTTAGCGCCACCAGTGTTGTTGCGCTGGCGTCGATCCTGGCTGGCGCCGTGGCGGCTCTGCGCTACCAAGTGTGGCGATTGAGCCGTCTCGCTTGATGACAGTGCCAGACGTCCCACAATCCGAGCCTGGCTTCATGGACCGGGAACGACGATTTGGTGGCCTGTCCCGTCTCTACGGCGTGCTCGGCGCGCGGCGGGTCATGGCCGCGCACGTGGCGGTGGTGGGCATTGGTGGCGTTGGATCATGGGCGGTGGAAGCCTTGGCGCGAAGTGGGGTGCGGCAGCTCACGTTGATCGACCTTGATCACGTGGCCGAGTCCAATATCAACCGGCAGATTCATGCCACTGAAGCGACCATTGGCCAGGCCAAGGTGATCGCCATGGCAGAGCGCATCCGCGCGTTCAACCCGGCTTGCCAGGTCGACGGTCTGGAGGAATTCGTGGATCCGGAGAACTGGCCAGCGTTGTTGCCGTTTGGCGTGGACGCGGTGATTGACGCGTGCGACCAAGTGCGCGCCAAAGTGGCGATGGCGGCTTGGGCGCGACACAGCGGGACGCTGTTCATCACGGTCGGCGCGGCCGGCGGCAAACGCCAAGCGCACCTGGTTGATATCGCCGATCTGGCACAGGTTACGCACGATCCCCTGTTGGCACAGGTAAGAAATCGCCTTCGCAAGGACTTTGCCGCGCCGCGCGAGGGCAAGCGGATGGATGTGACCAGCGTGTACAGCCGGGAGGTGGTGCAAGCCCCCGACGTGAGTTGTGCTGTCGAAGGCGACGGCTCGCTCAATTGCCACGGCTATGGTTCGCTGGTGAGTGTCACCGCGACCTTTGGTCAATGCGCCGCAGGCTGGGTGATCAACCAAATAGCGGCGCAGTCCAGAAGCAATTTCGAATAAATTGACGTTATAATTGAAGGCTGTCCAACACGGCGAAAGCGATTGGTTGGGCAGATCGGACGGGATGTTAGCTCAGATGGTAGAGCAGCGGACTTTTAATCCGTTTGTCGTGGGTTCGATCCCCGCACATCCCACCAACCTTCAGAGCTCTAGCGGCGATGAGTGGTTTGGCGGCGCATTTCGATACGCGGCGAGCCCGTGGTTGGCTGATGTAGGTTACGAAGTGGGTTCTTAGCTCAGTTGGTAGAGCAGCGGACTCTTAATCCGTAGGTCGACAGTTCGAATCTGTCAGGACCCACCACTTCCAGCCGCTCCTTTTCGATTTGAGTTGGTCTGATCGGTTTTGTCGTTGGTGCTTTTACGATGACTGTTGGATCTGCCGCCGGTGCGATACTGACCCCCCCATGGCTGAATTCTCAAATCGTACTTGGTCGCTGGAATGCCCAGATTGGGCGCGTCTAGGCACGCGGGGTCGTGGGCCGTGATCTCCAGGCACCTTGACCTGGGTTGCGGGGCTTCGCCGCGAAACCCCTACCACCGCGACGAAGTCCACGCGATTGACCTTGCGCTGCCTGTAGGCTTCGAACCGCAACTTTTCCGGCGGGCGAATCTGAGCCTTGAGCCGATTCCGTATCCAAGCTCCTCTTTTGATTCGATCTCGGCATTCGACTTCTTTGAGCACATTCCTCGAATTTTGGTGACGCCTGATGGAAAGGCCACGCGTTTTCCGTTCGTGGAACTGATGAATGAAGTTCATCGGACCCTCAAACCGGGGGGATTACTGTATGCACTCACGCCAGCGTTCCCTCATCCGGCGGCCTTCCATGATCCCACCCATGTAAACATCCTTACAAAAGGCTCATCCGGTTATTTCTGCGGCGAGCAGCCACTGGCTCGGATGTATGGCTTCCAGGGCCGCTTCGAAGTGCTGCGCAATGACTGGGCTTCGTTACCCGAAGATTTCGTGGCCGGTTCGCGTTTGACCTGGCACCGGCGATTGCGTCGTTGGCGGCACCTGCGCGCCGGGCGCCTGTCGCATCTGGTGTGGGAGTTTGTCTGCGAGAAACCACTGCCTGGACCGACAAGCCCATGACGGGCATAACGGAGGTGTGGCGCCGTTGGCGTCGCCAGATCAAGTCGAACGCACCGTTTGTCCGGCGCCGGGAATACGGGATCGTTGAGCGAAAGTATTCCGAGCTGATTGAGGCCATCAACGGATTGGCAACGCCCGCCAGCCAGGCCCGGGTACAGGTGCGCAAGCCCTTGACACCGGCGCTCGAAGGGGAGGTCTGCCTGTTTGTCAGTCACGCCGCGCGGCCGGCGCTCAAGCGCCATGCCGCCCACCATATCGAGAGTCTATTGGATGCGGGCATCCAGGTCATTTTGATCATCAACACGCACCTCTGCGCTGACCAGTTCACCTTGGATGACGCGCTGGAAGCGCGCCTTAGTGGTCTGCTGGTGCGCGAGAATACGGGCTTCGACTTCGGTGCGTGGGCTCACGCCTACAGTCTGCAGGACCGCGGGTTGTGGACACGCTTGTTTTTGGTGAACGACAGCATGGTCGGACCGCTTGACAAGGCTGACTTTGACAGCATGCTGAGCAAGATCAGGGCCAGCCCCGCCGACTTCATCGGACTGACCGAGAACGCGGCACCGATCAGGCACGTGCAGAGCTACTTCATGGTGCTGGGTGTCGGCGCGATGTGCCATCCTGCCTTCGATAGGCTGATGCAAGGCATTCTCAATTTCCCAGACAAGGGGCAGGTGGTTGACGTCTACGAAACGCGCTGGGTGCAGCGGCTGCGTGCGATGGGCTTACACTCTCACACTATTTTTCCGGCCTTATCGAGTGACTTCAACCATGCTGACGATACCGCCATCCGTTGGGAACGCTTGATTTCAACTGGCTTCCCTTACTTGAAAACCCGTGTGGTTCAGCAGTTTCCTCACCATCCTTTGGTCCGCCAGGCGCGCGCGCGCGGGCGGGTTGATGAACAGGTCTGACGACCCGGTTACCGAACCAGTCATCCAATGTGGGTTTGCCAGCGCACAGCATGAACAACACCGACTACGCCATCACCTTCGCCTGTCACAACCAGGTTGAGTACACGCGGCAATGCGTAGAAAGCATGGTCCGCCACGGCACGCCACTGGATCGATTGATCGTGGTGGACAACGGGTCACGGGATGCGACACGCGAGTACCTGCAATCGTTGCCGCTCGGCGGGCGCATCTACAACGCCGACAACTTGGGTTGTGGCGTGGCGTGGAATCAGGGCGCATTGGCCCTTCAGGCCGAGTGGACCATTGTCATGAACAACGACGTTCTGGTCAGTTGTAACTGGATCGAGAACCTCATCGGCGCCGCCATTCAACACAATGTTTCCGTCATCTCTCCGGCCTTGGTCGAGGGCAAGCTTCTCTACGACTTCGAGGCCTTCGCCATGGAGGCTAGCCAGAAGATGAAGCTGGCAGTGCGCCGAGGCTGGTGTCACGCCGTGTGTCTGGCGGTGCACAAGTCGGTATGGCTCGACATTGGCTATTTCCAGCCCGTGCCCAAGCTGCTGGGCTACGAGGACGCCTTGTTCTTTGGCGAGATGGCGCGGGCCAAGGTGCCCAACGCCACCACCGGGGCCTCCTGGTTGCACCACTACGGCTCGATTACCCAGTCGGCAATGAAGCGGGAGCGGGGATTGCGCGAAGACGACAATTTGGCCTTTCGCAATCACCGGCTGCTTCAGCAGTCATGGTTGCAGCGCAAGCTGACCAAACTCAATCGGATCGCCCAGTTGCACCGTTGGCGCAATGAGGAACTGGCGGCGTATGGCATGACGATGCAGGGCAAGAGCAACGGACCAACCTTGGAGTGGAACTGAAAACGCGGCAATCAGGGCGGCTGCGCAAATGGGGGGCCGGGTTCGGCACTTCGGCTCAGCATCGGACGGCGGCCCAACGCTGCGTGAGGCCGCGCGCCAACCGCCGGCGCTTCTTTCATCGGTTCCGCCAAGCGCTGACCCTCTTGCGCGTCATGACGGATATCCGCGGCGTCGTCGCTGGGCGAGGCCGTTTCGAGGCCGGTTTTCGGGGAGAATTGCAGCCATGAAGCAAGCCACCCTGACCGTGATCATTGCCGCCAAGAACGAGGGGCAGCGAATTGGCGATTGCGTTCGGTCCGTGGCCTTCGCGGACGAAATCCTGGTACTTGATTCGGGGAGTTCCGACGATACCGCCGTCCAGGCACGGAACGCGGGTGCCATCGTGCATGCGACCGATTGGCCGGGCTATGGCCCCCAGCAGCAACGCGGTATCCGTCTTGCCAGCAGCGACTGGGTCCTGTCCCTGGATGCTGATGAACGGGTCAGTGAATCGCTTCAGCAGGAAATCCTCGCCGCGACGGGGCAATCGCACACGGACGGATACCGGATTCCTCGTTACTCCAGTTTCTGTGGAACGTTCATAGAGCACAGTGGCTGGCGTCCTGATTACACCTTGCGTCTGGTGCGTACCAAGCTGGCCGGGTTTACCGATCACTTTCTGCACGCGCACATGACCGTCGATGGCTCGACGGCCAACCTTCATCATCCCCTGATTCACTACAGTTACACGGACTTGGACGATGTTCTGGAAAAGCTGGCGCGGTATTCAAAGGGCGCGGCGGGCGATCTGCACGAGCGCGGGGGCTCCTCCTCGCTGCTCAAGGCGGTCATGAAAGGCTCGTGGTCCTTTGTTCGGAGCTATTTCCTGAAGCAGGGGTTCAGGGACGGCCGAATGGGCTTCGTGTTGGCCGTCTACAACAGTCAGGTCACCTACTACAAGTATTTGCGGCTGTGGATGATGGGGCGCAATTTGGTCAGGGCGTCGCCCTCGCCGTCGGTCGCGGAGCGCCAGCCGTGATCGCTCAAAACGTGCCTCTGGTTTGAAGATGTGCAGACAATGGGTGTAGTGTTTCGCCGTTGTTGCGTGGTGCCCGTGGCGTCGTCGATGGCCTTGCCGAACCGGCATGGCGGTCGCTTGCGTCTTGGCGCAGATGGGCCGCGCGAGTGATGGCTGTTCCAGGACGACGGCTTCGCATCGCGGTGCTCAACAGGGTGTTTTCCCCGACGGGGGGCGGTGCTGAGCGCTACTCCATCGCGCTGGTGGAGCAACTGGCGCAACGCCACGACATTCATGTCTTCGCGCAGCAGATCGATCATCACTGGCCAGGGGTTAGCTATCACCGGATTCCAACTCCGTTTGTTCGGCCGCGCTGGGTCAACCAATTGTGGTACGCCGCCGCAACGTGGTGGGCTACGCGACGGGGTTTTGACTTGGTGCACTCGCACGAGAACACCTGGCATGGGCAAGTTCAAACGATTCACGTGATGCCGGTTAAATACAACTTGCTCCATGGGCGATCAGGCTGGAGCTTGTGCCTGGGTTGGCTGAAGGTCCTGACGAGCCCCCGCCTATGGGCTTATCTGATGTTTGAACGATCACGCTTGTCCGGCCGGCCAGGCCGGCACCGCGTTGTGGTGTCCTCGGCTTCATTGGGGCAGGCCTTGGTGATCGCCTATCCTGGATCGGTGCAGACCCTTGAAGTGCTCACGCCTGGCGTGCAACTGGTCGGCTCTGTCAATGCAGTGCAAAGAGTAGCCGCGCGGCAGGAACTGGGGTTGCCATCCGATGCAACCTGTCTCCTGTTCGTGGGACATGATTACGGCAAGAAGGGTCTGGCAGCGTTGCTCAAGGCGATGCCAGCGCTTCCGGCCGAAGTCGTCTTGATGGTGGTCGGGAATCCTGCCCAAGCAGCGGTGTTTCGCGATCTGGCCATCAACCTGGGCATTGCCTCGCGTGTTTACTTCTTGGGGTCCCTGAAGGACATTTCACCGGTCTACAGTGCCGCCGACATGTTGGTGCACCCAACGCTTGAAGATACGTTTGGGATGGTCGTCCTGGAGGCCATGGCGCATGGATTGCCAGTGATCGTGAGCAACCAGAAGTATTGCGGCATTTCAGCGCTGTTGGCTGATCGCAGCAATGCCATGTTGCTCAACGACCCTGAGGACGTCGCCGAACTCGGTGAGGTGCTAAATGGCCTGGTGCGAGACGTCGCCTTGCAGCAGCAACTCGGCCAAGCCGCAATCACGTTCGCCCGTTTGCATGATTGGCCCGCCATTGCCGCCCAGCAGGACATCATCTACCAGTCGGTTTGCGAGTCGGTAGCGTGAGCCGGGTTCGGCGCTGCGGTTCGTCAGGCGGCCGCCTCGATCTTGGTCGACATCTCCAGCCATAGGTCTTCCAAGGTCTTCAGTTCATCGTTGATGAGTTTCAGGCGTTTGCCAAGTTCGGCTATCTCGGACGGTGGCGGCGAGGCGGCCAGACGCGCTTCGAGTGCCGCGCCTTCCGTGTTCACGGTGCTCATACGCGTTTCAAGCAGCTCGAGTTCACGCTTGGTTGATCGCGGTTTATCCGCGCCGCTCTGGTTCTTGTTGCCTTGTGAGGCTCTTGTCGTGTTCTTGGTCTGAGCTGCGACCGCCTTCTTGGTAGTCAGGGCATCGACCGCCTTCGCCTCTTCGCGCAGGCGCTTGGACTCATCAAGCAGGTAGCGCTGGTAGTCGTCCAGGTCACCATCGAACGGCGAGACGCCGCCTCGCGAGACCATCCAGAACTCGTCACAGACGGCGCGCAGCAGGGCGCGGTCGTGGCTGACCAGCATCACGGTGCCTTCGAATTCGTTGAGCGCCATGCTCAGCGCTTCGCGCGTGGCCAGATCCAGGTGGTTGGTGGGCTCGTCCAGCAGCAACAGGTTGGGCCGCTGCCAGACGATCATGCACAGCACCAGACGGGCCTTTTCGCCGCCGCTCATGCTGCCCACGGCCTGCTTGACCATGTCTCCGCCAAAGTTGAAGGTGCCCAGGAAGCTGCGCAAATCTTGTTCACGTGTGGCTTGGCCGGCAATCTTGCCGGCCGCCGTCAGATCCTTGACCAGGCGAATCATGTGCTCCAGCGGCGTATCCGCCGGGCGCAACACGTCGAGTTCCTGTTGGGCGAAGTAGCCGATGTTTAGTCCTTTTCCTTCGGTGATCTCACCGCTGACTGGTTTGAGGGCACGGGCGATGGTCTTGACCACGGTGGACTTGCCCTGGCCGTTGGCGCCCAGGATGCCGATACGCTGGCCCGCCAGCACCGAGCGGTTGACGTTCTGCACGATCACCGTCGGGGGCGTGTCGGGTGGGCTGTCTTCGGGCGGTGGGTAGCCAAAACTCACCCCCTGCATCGACAGCATCGGGTTGGGCAGGTTGGCGGGCTCCTTGAACTCAAAGGTGAAGTCCGCGTCCGCCAGCAGCGGGGCAATCTTCTCCATCCGGTCCAAGGCCTTGACCCGGCTCTGGGCTTGCTTGGCCTTGCTCGCCTTGGCCTTGAAGCGGGCGATGAACTTCTGCAGGTGGGCAATCTTGTCTTGCTGTTTGGCGAAGGCGTTTTGCTGCAACTCCATCTGCTCGGCACGCATGTCCTCGAACTTGCTGTAGTTGCCACCGTAGCGCACCAGTTTGGAGGCGTCGATGTGCAGCGTGACGTTGGTCACCGCGTCCAGGAATTCGCGGTCATGGCTGATCACGACCATCGTGCCTTCGTAGCGCTTGAGCCAGGCCTCCAGCCAGACCAGGGCGTCCAGGTCCAAGTGATTGGTGGGCTCATCCAGCAGTAGCAGGTCGGACGGGCACATCAGCGCGCGTGCCAATTGCAGCCGCATGCGCCAGCCGCCGGAGAAGCTGTTGACCGGATTGGTCAATTCGCTGGTCTTGAAGCCCAGGCCCAGAATCAGCGCCTGCGCGCGCGCTGGCGCATCGTGGGCGCCTGCGTCCTGCAGCGCCATGTAGGCATGGGCCATGCGATCGTAGTCGTCGGTGGCTTCTGATGCCGTGACCTCGGCCTGCGCCGCCAGCAGGGCGGTGTCACCGTCAACTACAAAGTCGGTGGCGCTCTGATCGGTTTCGGGCATGTCCTGGGCCACCTGGCCCATGCGCCATTGGCTGGGGATGTAATACTCACCGGCGTCTTCGTGCAGGCTGCCGTTGAGCAGGGCAAACAGGGAGGACTTGCCGGCGCCATTGCGACCAACCAGGCCGACCTTCTCGCCGGGGTTCAGGGTGACGGAAGTGCCGTCTAGCAGCACCTTGGCGCCGCGGCGCAAGGTAACGTTCTTTAAGGTAATCATGGTTGATGGCAGCTATTTTGAATCTATTTATCGACGGGTGGTGGTGGTGGGCGGGAGGACGGGGTGCTACGAAGCTCCGTGTCCCCCGGCCTTCGGCCTCCTCCTTTACCTGCGCTTTGCAGTGCCCCATCCTCCCGCCTTGCGGTAGTTGTTGGTGCGCGTGCAGAAATACAGCGCAAGCCCCCAACAGTCGAGAAGCCGGGCGGGCTGGGTGAGTGGCGCAGTGAGGTCAAGGAGGAGCCCGGAACGGGCGGGGCTGAAATCCGCGGCTCCGAGCCTGCCAGCGCAGGCTTGGACGGATTGAAGAGCCACAGCCTCTGGCTGGGGCACGTCCACGAACGGCGTCACTTGCCCAACCCGCCCGGCTTCGGCCCCCGCGAAGGCGCCACAAGTGTCGCAAGCGCCTCCTGTGCGATGACCAGAACCTGGTCTGCCCCTGCGCTGGTTTCCAGCCAGACCGCTTCCAAGTTGGGAAAGGCGGCTTCAAAGAAGTTTCGTTCGTTGCCGATCTCCAGGACGAGCACGCTGCCGGGGGCCATGATTGCGGGCACCTCGGCCAACAGGGTGCGCACAAAGTCCATGCCGTCCTTTCCGCCGGCCAGGGCCAGTACCGGCTCGGCCTGGTATTCCGCCGGCAAGGCGACCATGCTGTCGGCGTTCACGTAGGGCGGATTACACAGAATCAGGTCGAAGGGGCCGCGCGCCTGTAGTTCGGGCGCGCGCAGGCCGTCGGACTCCACCAGCGTGATGCGGCCCTGTAACCGGTGGCGATCAACGTTGATGCGGGCGACGGCTAGGGCGTCGGCGGACAGGTCGGCGCCAGTGACCACCGTGTCGGGGTAGCTCAGGGCAGCGATCACAGCCAGGCTGCCGTTGCCGGTACACAGGTCCAGCACGCGGTGCGTGGATTCGGACAGCCAGTAATCGATGCTGCCGTCGACGACGACCTCGGCTATCAGCGAGCGCGGCACGATGGCGCGCTCGTCCACATAGAAGGGCACACCCTGCAGCCAGGCCTCGTGCGTGAGGTAGGCGGCGGGTTGGCGAGTACTGATTCGCGCTTCCAAAAGTGTAGCGGCCTGCTCACTGTCTGCAACGGTCACAGGCCTATTTCCCTCGGAGTCCGGGCCGTCCAGTGGGGTGTCCAACGGCAGTCCCCTTGACCACAGAACCAGCCACGCGGCTTCGTCAAAGGCGTTGGTCGTGCCATGGCCAAATACCACTTGGGCGTCGCGCAGTCGTTGCGCGCTGGCTTCGATCAGTTCCAGCAAGGTCATGTCTGGCCTGGCCGTTCCAGGATTTCAATCGTGCGCCGGTAGATGTTTTTCAAGGGCTCGATGTCGGACACACACACGTACTCGTTGATCTGGTGGATCGTCGCGTTAGGCGGACCCAATTCAATCACCTGCGGACAGATCTTTGCGATGAAGCGGCCGTCGCTGGTGCCGCCGGTGGTCGACAGCACTGTGGTCAGCCCGGTCTCAGCCAGGATCGCCTCACTCACTGCACTGACCAGCGTTCCGGGTGGCGTAAGGAAGGGCAGGCCACCCAAGACCCAATCGACTTCATAGTCCGGGGCATGGCGATCAAGCACGGCGCATAGCCGTTGTTGCAGCGATTCGGGGCTGGATTGGGTCGAGAAGCGAAAGTTGAAATCAATCACCACCGAACCGGGTATCACGTTGCCCGCGCCCGTTCCGGCGTGGATGTTGCTGACTTGCCAACTGGTCGCCGGAAAGAACTCATTGCCTTCGTCCCAATGCGTGGCGACCAGTTCCGCCAGCGCCGGGGCGACCAGGTGAATCGGGTTCCTGGCCAGTTGAGGGTAGGCGATGTGGCCTTGAACGCCGTTGACGGTGAGGCGACCGCTGAGCGAGCCGCGCCGGCCATTCTTGATCATGTCCCCAGTGCGTTCGACCGAGGTGGGTTCGCCGACGATGCAGTAGTCGATGCGCTCGCCACGGTCGTGCAGGACCTGGCAAACCGCCACGGTGCCATCATTGGCGGGGCCCTCTTCGTCGCTGGTCAGCATGAAACCGATCGAGAGGGGCGTTGTTGGACGTTCGGCGAGAAACTCTTCGACCGCGACGACGAACGCCGCCAGCGAGGTCTTCATGTCGCTGGCGCCACGGCCGAACAACTTGCCGTCTCGGTGGCTTGGCGCGAAAGGGTGGCTGTGCCACTGCGCCAGCGGTCCGGTGGGCACCACATCGGTGTGGCCGGCGAACACCATCAGTGGAGAGGCGTGACCTGCATCACCTCGCGAGTTGGCGGCACGCTTGGCCCAGAGGTTGGTGACGCGAAAATCTGCCGGACCGCGGACCAGCGTCTCGCAGACAAAACCAAGCGGAGCTAACCTTGCCGCAATGATGGACTGGCAGGCCGCGTCCACCGGTGTGACCGAGGCGCAGGAGATCAGTTGTTCGGCCAGGCGTAAGGTCGCGGTCATCGTGCCCCCAGGCTAGCCACTACGTAGGCGGCGCCACCCCCCGAGGGGGCGCGATCTTGCTTGAAGCGGTTCTGCGCGGCGATCATCAGTGCTTCACGTCCAACGTGATCTCGGTGAACGAGGGCTGATCGTCCGGGTCTTCCTGGGACTCGCGTGACGGCGCGACTACCTGGAAGTCGTTTTGCATGCGCCACATCAGGTTGGTGGGCGAATCGGAGTTGGCCAGCCCCTCCTTGCGGTCAACGCTGCCGCTGACAATCAGGCGCGCGATATCAGCCTCAAAGGACTGCGAGCCTTCTGCCATGGACTTCTCCATTGCCTCCTTCATGCCGGAGAAGTCGCCCTTCTCGATCAGATCTGCGATCAGCTTGGTATTGAGCATGATCTCCGCCGCCGGAATGCGACCACCGGTCGTGGTGCGCATCAAGCGTTGGGATACCACCGCTTTGAGCGCCGCGGCCAAGTCGCCCAACATGGTCTGGCGCACTTCCACCGGGTAGAAGCTCAAGATTCGGTTGAGTGCCTGGTAGCTGTTATTTGCGTGCATCGTGGCCAGGCACAGGTGGCCAGATTGGGCGTAGGCAATGGCCGCGGACATGGTCTCGCGGTCACGAATTTCGCCAATCAGAATCACGTCCGGGGCTTGGCGCAGGGCGTTCTTGAGGGCTACTTGCAGCGACTGTGTGTCCACGCCTACTTCACGCTGGTTGATGATGGATTTCTTGTTCTTGAACAGAAACTCGATTGGATCTTCAATCGTCAGAATGTGCCCGGAGTAGCTTTCATTGCGGCAGTCGATCATGGAGGCCAGTGTGGTGCTCTTGCCCGATCCGGTGGCGCCCACCATCAGGATCAGGCCCCGTTTCTCCATGATCAGCTCACCCAGAATCGGTGGCAATGACAGCGTAGAGAGGGGTGGAATTTCATTTGGAACAAAGCGAATCACCGCCGCGATGGAGCCACGCTGGCGCATCGCGCTGACTCGAAAGCGCCCCACGCCAGCCAGCGGAAAACCCATGTTGAGCTCGCCGAGTTCTTCCAGTTCTTCTATGCGATCAGGCGGCAACACCTCGGCCAGCAGGTTGCGCGGCGCGTCAACTGGCAGGGTCTGGTTGTTGATCGGCACGCACTGGCCATTGATCTTGATTAGCGCCGGTGAATGACCTGACAGGTAAACGTCGGACGCCTTCTTATCGCTCATCAAGCGGAGAATTCGCTCCATCGTGCCCATCGTGCCGTTGGTTGCCATGGTGTGTGCTTCCTGATACTTTGCGGGACAGACCTTTAGCTCTGTCCTCAACTGGTTGTTGGATGTCGGCGGTCTTCTTGGAGAACTCAGTCGCGCAATAGCTCGTTGAGGCTGGTCTTGGCGCGGGTTTGCGCGTCGACTCGCTTCACTATGACGGCGCAGTAGAGGCTGTACTTGCCATCGGCCTTGGGCAAGCTGCCGCTGACGACGACCGAGCCGGCTGGCACACGACCATAACTGACGCTGTCGGTCGCGCGGTCGTAGATAGGTGTGCTTTGCCCGATGAAGACGCCCATCGAGATGACCGAGTTCTCCTCCACGATGACGCCTTCGACCACTTCCGAGCGGGCACCGATGAAGCAGTTGTCTTCGATGATGGTCGGGCCGTTCTGCATCGGCTCAAGCACACCGCCAATGCCAACGCCACCGCTCAGGTGCACGTTTTTGCCAATCTGCGCGCACGAGCCCACCGCGGCCCAGGTGTCCACCATGGTGCCTTCGTCGACAAAGGCGCCGATGTTGACGAACGAGGGCATCAGCACCACACCCTTTGCTACAAAGCTGCCACGCCGCGCAACGGCGGGCGGCACGACACGCACGCCCACGGCGCGCATGTCCTCTTCACTGAGGTCGGCGAACTTGGTTTGAACCTTGTCGTAGAAACCGAGGTCGCCCGCCCGGATGACGGTGTTGTCGCGCAGACGAAAGCTCAGCAATACCGCCTTCTTGATCCATTGGTGAGTAGTCCACTGCCCGACTCCCTGCCGGGTTGCGACGCGAAGCTGGCCCTTGTCCAACTGGTCGATGACATGTTCAATCGCCTCGACGATTTCCTCGGGCGACGTCTTGGCGGACACGTTGGCCCGGTCTTCCCAGGCGTTTTCGATGATCTGCTGCAATTGTTGAGTCATGGGCGAGCGGGTATTTCTTTGGTTGATGGATCAGTAGTTGGACCGGACGAACTGGGCGATTCGGTGCGCGGCTTCGACACACTCCGAGGTTTCGGCCACCAGGGCCATGCGCACACGCTGCGCGCCGGGGTTGACGCCGTCGACCTCGCGGGCCAGAAAACTTCCCGGCAGCACCGAGACATTGTAAAGAGCCAGCAATTCTCGGGCGAAATCGGTATCACTGCCGGTGCACCCCTCGCGATCAGCGGGCACCTGTGCCCACAGGTAGAAGCCCGCGTCGGGCAGGGCGACTGGCATCACCTGCGCCAGGATGGGCGTCACCTGGTTGAACTTTTCGCGGTACAGTGCCCGATTTTCCACTACATGGGTTTCATCGCCCCAGGCGGCCAGACTGGCGGCCTGCACCGCCGGGCTCATGGCGCTGCCGTGGTAAGTGCGGTAAAGCAGAAATTGACTGATGATGGCCGCGTCACCGGCAACGAAACCACTTCGCATGCCTGGCACGTTGCTGCGCTTGGACAGGCTGGTCAGGGAAACCAGGTTTTTGAAATCACCGCGGCCCAGCAGGGCCGCGGCCTGCATGCCGCCCAGCGGTGGTTCGTCGCGGAAATAGATTTCGCTGTAGCACTCGTCGGAGGCGATCACGAAGCCGTGGCGGTCGCTCAGGTCAAACAGCTTTTTCCATTCGGACAGCGGCATCACCGCACCGGTTGGATTGCCGGGCGAGCAGACAAATAGCAACTGGGTGCGCGCCCACACCGAGGCCGGCACGCTGTCCCAGTCCACCGCAAAATTGCGCGCTGGATCGCTGGCAACAAAGTAGGGATCGGCGCCTGCCAACAGGGCGGCACCCTCGTAGATTTGATAGAACGGGTTGGGGCAGACCACCAGTGGCCGCCCGACCCGGCCAGGCTGTACGTCGCCTGCCCCCGCGTTGACGACGGTCTGAGTCAGGGCGAACAGGGCCTCACGCGAGCCGTTGACTGGCAGAGTCTGAGTGGCGGGGTTGATCGTCAGGCCATAGCGCCCATGAAGCCACTTTGCAAACGCCTCACGCAACGCAGGTTCCCCGGCCGTGGCGGGGTAAGACGCCAATCCGCTAGGCCGGCGCGTGATTGCCGCGATCATGGCCTGTTGAATGAAGGCCGGGGTGGCATGTTTGGGCTCACCCATGCCCAGACTGATAGGACGCATGCCGGGGTTCGGTGTAACACCGGCGAACAGTTGGCGTAGTCGCTCGAACGGGTAGGGTTGCAGGCGGGACAGCAAGGGATTCATAACACGCGATTATCCCGCCTTGTGTTGGGCTGCATGGCAGCCTCGTCGGCGCGCCTGGCGCCGGGCACGCATGGCTATTTCTTGGTTTTCTTGCCGACGCTGCTGGCTTTGGGTGCGGCCGGTGCGGCCGCTTTGGGCGCGTCACCCAAGACCGTCTTGAGCGGGCACATCTTGAAGGCGGGGCACTTCTGGCAACCGGCAACGATGGCAATGGGGCAGATGGTCATGGGCAATCCTGGTGAGGCGCTGACGCGCGGAAGTCGCAGTATGCGCCGATCAAGGACCCTGGCACGCAACCTAAGCGCCGGGTGCGGCTGCGGACCGCGTCACCCCAGGATGTCGCGCAGTGCGTCGTCGTAGTAGCCAGTCAGGTTGTTCATCACCTCAAGCAGGCGCTCGCTGGTGGTGGCAACCGCCCCCAGTCCATCGGTATCGGGCCTGCGCGAGATGGCGGATTCGAAGAATACCCACTGGGATTGACCCAAATCGAGTTCGTTGCGAATCGCCACGGTTGAGATCGGCGCTGCTTTCAGGGTTGCCAACGCCTGTTTGAAGGCGTTGGCATCGGCCTTCAACTGGTCCCGGATGACGCTCTGGTTGAAATTGGCGGCCAGCAGGAAGTAGTTCTTGGCCAGACGCTGGGACAACATGCGTTGCCGCCCCGCCAGATTCACCAGCTTCAAGGAAGCATTCTTGGATAAGCCCTCCAGGGCTTGGGTGGTGCCGTCCGCCAGGGTGAGTACGTTGTCGGCCTGCGCATTGACCAAGCCTACCTGTTCTTTGGAGGGTGACCTGGCTACCAGGTCGCGCAAGGCGTTGACTTGGATCTGTACCGCCAGCACTTGCTTGACCAGATCGCTAGACAGGTTTGCCCTGGCCAAATCCGCGAAACCATTGTCAAACAGCTTTTGTGCCGTGCCCAATACCGCTTTGGCCTGTTCCGGGAGAACGTTGAGGTAGGTCTGGCAGTAAGCCTTGGCCGTGCGCTGCGATAGCGCGCGAAAGCGTGCCGTGCGATTGATGGCGGTCGGCAGGCTGAGCGGTGCGTTGGCGGACCGGGCCGATGGCAAGAGCGCCAGTCCGAACAAGCCTTGGACCATGGTGCGGCGGGATGGAAGAGCGACTGATCTGGGGTGCATACCGGGCATTCGGGTTAGTAGGGATTGTCTATGATGCATACGCATTGTATGAATCCACCACCAATAAACGTCTGACCTAGGTCAAAGTATTGGTGTCACGACGGGTGACACCCGCAGGCGCTCACTAGACTGGCAAACTACGAACCGGCGCGGGCAACTGCATCCAGCGCTGCACCGCCGCCTGTAACCGGGCTGGGGCGCCGGAAGTCTCAAAGCAGCATGTTCCTGGCTCGTGGCGCTGACACAGTTTGGCTGACAACACCTGATGCGTTCGCTTGGCTACGGGCTCGCCGGTGTCCAGGACGTGAACCGCCAGTCCGATCAGCTTGCGCAGGTGAGCACCTGCGAATGCGTAGTGGGTGCAGCCCAGGACGAGCGTGTCGATCTGCCCTGGTTCGCAGCCGAATTGGCCCATTTGGCTTATGTATTGGTCGCAGAGTGCTATCGTTTTCGTAGTGTCATCGACCTCAATGGCGCGCGCCAGGCCGTCGCAGGCTTGGTTGATGAACTCGGCTTGTCCCTGGAGCAATGCCAGCAGTGCGGCATATTTGCTGCTTGACAGCGTGCTACGGGTGGCCATGACGCCGATGCGGCGGGTGCTGCTGGCTGCCACCGCCGGCTTCAGTGCTGGCTCAATGCCAATGATCGGTAACGTGGGGTGCTGCAAGCGCAGACTGTAAACGGCCGCCGCGGTTGCCGTGTTGCAGGCAACCACCAGCGCTTTGATGTGATGCCGCTTGACCAGGTAGTCGGTGATGGCTACGGACCGGTCCACCACATGGCTGGCATCCCGCTCGCCGTAGGGAGCGTGGCCGCTGTCGGCGACATAAACAAAGTTCTCACGCGGCAACTCCTGGCGCAAGGAACGCAGCACGCTGAGCCCACCCACGCCACTGTCGAATACACCAATCGAATGCTCGCTCACGCCTGACCTCGCTGCCTGATGGGAATGTGCCAGCGGCATCATAACCGTGGGCAAGCGCGAAGGCGGGCGCGTCTTGGCTCAAGGTATCATGGCAAGCCATGTTCGAGGCGGCCCGCCGTCCCTGCTTGTCTCGGTCGTTTCAGTCCATTTCGCCGCTTTTCAAAGCCCCAGTGATCCGTGCGTCTCAATTCCATCAAGCTGTCAGGGTTCAAGTCCTTCGCTGAACCGACCAATTTCATGTTGCCTGGCCAGTTGGTCGGCGTTGTCGGGCCGAATGGCTGCGGCAAGTCGAACATCATGGACGCGGTTCGCTGGGTGTTGGGGGAAAGCAAGGCGTCGGAGTTGCGTGGTGAGTCCATGCAGGACGTGATCTTCAACGGCACCACCACCCGCAAGCCGGCCAGCCGCGCCAGCGTCGAGCTGGTGTTCGACAATGCCGATCACCGTGCCGGTGGCCAATGGAGCCAGTTCGCGGAGATCGCGGTCAAGCGCGTGCTGACCCGCGACGGCACCAGCAGCTACTACATCAACAACCAGCCGGTGCGCCGGCGCGACGTGCAAGACGTGTTCCTGGGAACCGGCTTGGGCCCGCGCGCCTACGCCATCATTGGCCAGGGCACCATCAGCCGGATCATCGAGTCCAAACCCGAGGAACTGCGCCTGTTCCTGGAGGAGGCCGCCGGGGTTTCCAAGTACAAGGAGCGTCGCCGCGAGACCGAGAACCGCCTGTCGGACACGCGTGAGAACCTGACCCGGGTGGAAGACATTCTGCGCGAGCTCAACGCCAATCTGGAGAAGTTGGAAAAGCAGGCGGAAGTGGCGCAGCGCTACACCGCACTGCAGGCCGATGTCACGCTCAAGCAGCACCAACAGTGGTTTCTCAAGCGCGCTGAATCCGAGGCCGATCAGGCCCGGATCAAAGCGGAGTCGCACAGCGCGGTGAACGAACTCGAACAACGCGTGGCCGAGTTGCGCCATGTCGAAGCGGAGTTGGAAACCGTCCGCCAGGCGCATTACAGCGCCGGTGACCAGGTTAACCGCGCGCAGGGTTTACTTTATGAGGCCAGCACCGAGGTTGGCCGTCTGGAAGCGGAAATTCGCTTCGTGGTCGAGGGCCGTCAGCGTGTCGAACAGCGTCTGGTGACCTTGAAGGAGCAGTCGGCTCAATGGCAGACACGCCAGGAAGATGCAAAGCTAGAGATTGAGAACCTTGGCGAACTTGCCATGGTGGGTGAAGAAAAGAACGAGTTACTGGCGGCCCAGGTTGAAGAGCAGGCCCAGCAATTGCCTGACCTGGAGGACGCCTTGCGCCAGGCCCAGGCCGGTGCCAATGAGCAGCGCAGCAGCGTGTCCCAAGTGCAGCAGCAGATACAGGTGCTGGCCGCCGAGCAGCGCAGCATTGAGGAACAGTGGCGCCAGCAGTCCGACCGGCGCGAGCGCCTGAATGCGGACCGCAACGCCCTGGCCGCGCCGGACCATGCTCGCTTGAGCAACCTGCAGGACCAACTGACCCAAGCGCAGGAGAGCGCCAGCCTCGCGGAGGCCCGCCTGCATGCGTTGCAGGAGAGCGTGCCGGAGTTGGATCAGGCACGTCGGGACCAGCAGCAGGCCGTCAACACCGAGTCTGCCACGCTGGCCGACTTGTCCGCGCGTATGCAGGCGCTCAAGGCGCTGCAGGAAAAGGTCAAAACCGACGGCAAGTTGCAACCTTGGCTGGCCAAGCATGGCATGGACAGCATGCAGGGGCTATGGAGCCGGATTCATATCGAGCAGGGTTGGGAGAGCGCCCTGGAGGGCGCCTTGCGCGAACGCCTCGGCGCGTTGGAGGTGTCACGCCTGGACATGGTGCGCGCCTTTGGTAACGATGCTCCCCCTGCCAAACTGGCTTTCTTCAGCCCGCCTGCGGGCGCTGCGGCCGAACCGGCGAGTCTGCTACCCCGGTTGTCGGAACTGCTGCGTTTGAACGATGCGGGCTTGAAGGCGGTCTTGTGCGATTGGCTGCACGGCTGCTATGTGGCGCCGAGTTTCGAGGAGGCGCTGCTCAGCCGCGACAAGCTGCAACCCGGCGAGGCGATCTTTGTCAAGAGCGGCCATGCCGTCAGTGCGCACGGTGTCAGTTTCTATGCACCCGATTCGGAGCAAGCGGGCTTGCTGGCACGGGCGCAGGAAATCGAGAACCTCGAGAAACAACTGCGTGCGCAGACCTTGATCAACGACGAGACCCGCTCGGCCCTGGTTCGGGTCGAGGCGGCCTATGCTGAGGCCTCGCAGCGGTTGGTGGTGGTGCGGCGCGAGTCGGCCGACACTCAAGCCAAGGCACATGAGCTTCAGGTGGAGACGCTGCGCTTGTCACAGTTGGTTGAACAGACCCGGGCGCGCAACGAGCAAATTGGTGGCGACCTGGTGGAGGTTGAGGCCCAGATGGAAGATCTGCAGGGTCGCCGCGTGGCGGCCGAAGGGCGTTTTGAAGAACTGGATATGGCACTGGCGGACACCCAGGAGCGGCACGCCCAACTCGATGAGCGGGTGATGCTGCAAGAGCGCAAGCTCTCGGAGTGCCGTGAGCAGCAGCGCAGTCTGGAGCGTCAGGCGCAGGAGGCAAGTTTTGCCTTGCGCAGTCTCGATGCCCGCAAGGCCGAGTTGTCGCGCGCTATTGAAACGGCCGCACAGCAGATGGAATCCATCAAGTCCGAGTCGCAACGTGCGGGCGTCGAATTGGCGCGCCTGACCGATGCGGCAGCCCAGGCGGGCCTGCAAAGTGCGCTGGCGCTCAAGCTTGAGCGTGAGCAGGCTTTGGGCGCGCACCGCAGCGACTACGACGACCTGACTGCCAAATTGCGTGCCAGTGACGAACGACGCTTGCAGCTTGAGCGCCAGCTCGATCCTCTGCGCCAACGGATTACAGACTTCCAACTCAGGGAGCAGGCGGCGCGCCTGGGCTTTGAGCAGTACGCACAACTGCTGGCGGATGGTCAAGCCGATCTGGAAATGTTGGCCCAATCAGTCGAGAACGGCAAGGTCCGTTTGGCTGGCATGCAGGCTGAGATCGAGCGTTTGCACCGCGATATCGCCGCGCTGGGTGCGGTCAACCTGGCCGCGTTGGATGAGCTTACCAGCTCGCGTGAACGCAAGCAGTTTCTGGATGCCCAGAGCGCTGACCTGGTGGAAGCCATGACCACCCTGGAAGACGCGATCCGAAAGATTGATGGCGAGACGCGTGAGCTGTTGTCGGGGACATTCAATACGGTGAACCATCACTTTGGCAAGATGTTTCCGGAGCTCTTTGGCGGCGGCAATGCCAGCCTGGTGATGACCGGTGACGAGATACTGGATGCCGGTGTGCAGGTGATCGCGCAGCCGCCGGGCAAGAAGAACCAGACCATTCACTTGCTGTCGGGTGGCGAAAAAGCGTTGACCGCGATCGCCTTGGTGTTCGCCATTTTCCAGCTCAACCCGGCGCCGTTTTGTTTACTGGATGAAGTGGACGCGCCTTTGGACGACGCCAACACCGAGCGCTATGCGAAGCTGGTGTCGAGCATGAGCAAAGAGACCCAGTTTCTATTCATCAGTCATAACAAGATTGCAATGGAAATGGCCAAACAGCTTATTGGCGTGACCATGCAGGAGCAAGGTGTGTCACGCATCGTGGCGGTCGATATGGATGTGGCGGTGTCTTTGGCGCAAGCGGTTTGAACGGCCATGAGCACCATGCAAATCGGTCTTGCAGTAGCTGGTGGGCTGTTGCTTGTTGGCGTGGTGGCCCACGGTGCCTGGACCGCGCGCCGCAACACGCCCAAACAGGCGAGCCCAGAGCAGCCAGCGCGCGAGCCAACGTTTGGTGATTTCAACACCGAACCGTCACCGCTGACCAGCGACGTGGTGCCGCTCGGCATACCGAGCATGGACAAGCAACCACCGCTTGACGCACTGTTGGACGCGGTGGCGCCCATCGTGCTGGAGACAGTGGTCTCCGGTGACGCTGCATTGCTGGTCATGCCCACGACCCACCGTGCTGGCAGCAAGCCATTCTTTGTGGAGGGGCTCAATCTGACCACGCACGAGTGGGAGACTCCGGCGATCAGTCAGCGCTATGGCGCTTTTCAAGCGGGGGTCCAACTGGCAAACCGAACCGGACCGATGAACGAAATCGAGTACTCCGAATTCGTGGTCAAGGCGCAGTCCTTTGCCGATGCGGTCAACGGCACCGCCCAGTTCCCCGAGATGCTCGACGAGGTGGCCCGTGCACGCGAACTCGACCAGTTTGCCAGCGAACATGACGCGCAGCTCAGCTTCACCCTGCACACACACGCGGTGGCGTGGAGCCCCGGCTATGTCCAACAGAATGCCGCCCATTTGGGATTTGTGGTGGGAGCCATGCCGGGGCGCATGGTGTTGCCGGCCAGCGCCGCTGGCCTACCCCCGGTCCTGACCTTGAGCTTTGATTCTCAGGCCGCGCTGGCAGAAGACCCGGCGCAAGCTGCGGTTCGCGAACTGACCCTGGCCTTGGACGTGGCGCAAGTCGCGCGCAGCGAGCGCGCCTTTGTGCGCATGCGTGAAGCCGCGCGTGATTTGGCCAAGGCAATGGATGGCGTGGTGACCGACGACAAGGGGCAGCCGCTCGCGTGGGACGACATGGACGTGATTGGCTATGAACTTGAGACGCTGTATGACACGCTCGACGCGCGCGACCTGTCGGCCGGATCGGTGTTGGCTCGGCGTCTTTTTTCCTGATTCATCCGCGCGGGGCACCTGGCCATGACGACACCGGATATGTTCGCCGTAGAACCTGCGACCGCTGATTTCAGCAGAATGACCGAGCTGCGCAAGATCTTGCATCTGCACGCTCATCAATACTATGTGCTGGACGCGCCCCTCGTACCCGACGTCGAATACGACCGCCTGTTTCAAGAGTTGCAGATGATCGAGGCGGCCCATCCAGACTGGGTGACGCCGGACTCGCCGACGCAGCGCGTGGGCGGCAAGGCACTGGACCAGTTTGACAGCGTGCGCCATGCCGTGCCGATGCTGAGTATTCGAACCGAGACAGACAATCAAGCCACCGGTGCGGTGAATTTCGACGCTCGGGTGCGGCGTGAACTCGACCTGACGGACATTGATTCGCCGGTTGACTATGTGGCGGAGCCCAAGTTTGATGGCTTGGCCATCAACTTGCGTTATGAGCGGGGTGTGCTGGTCCAGGCCGCAACCCGTGGCGATGGGGAGCGCGGCGAGGATGTCACCCAGAATATCCGGACCATTGGGCAGATCCCGCTGCGTTTGCCAGACAGCGCACCGGAGATTCTCGAAGTTCGCGGTGAGGTGTACATGCGCCGGGACGATTTCGAGCGGCTCAATCAGATCCAGCGCGAACGGATCGCACGCGGCGAAAAAGGTGAGAAGACGTTTGTCAATCCACGCAATGCGGCAGCCGGAGCGGTGCGTCAATTGGATCCGGCCATTGCCGCGCAGCGTCCACTGAGCTTTTTTGCCTATGGCGTGGGCGAAGTGCGAGGGCCTCAGTCGGCACAGGTCGCTTTTGCGACGCACTTTGAAATGCTGCAAGCGCTCAAGCGCTGGGGGCTTCCGGTGTCGGATCTGGTGCGGACCGCGTCGGGGGTGGCGGACTTGGTGGCGTACCACCAGTGGATCGGTCGGGAGCGAGACCAGTTGGGCTTTGACATCGATGGCGTGGTGTACAAGGTCAACAACTTGGCGCTCCAGCAGCAACTGGGCTTTGTCACCCGGGAGCCGCGTTGGGCTGTGGCACACAAGTACCCGGCCCAGGAACAGCTCACCACGGTGCTCGACATTGAGGTGCAAGTCGGTAGAACCGGCAAGTTGACGCCGGTTGCCCGCCTTGCGCCGGTCTTTGTGGGTGGCGTCACGGTGACCAACGCAACGCTGCATAACGAAGACGAGGCACGGCGCAAGGACGTGCGCGTTGGCGACACAGTGATCGTGCGTCGCGCCGGCGATGTGATTCCCGAAGTGGTTTCGGTGGTGCTTGAGCAGCGCCCGGTTGGCACCAAGCAGTTCAGCATGCCCCATGTGTGTCCGGTCTGCGGCTCGACTGCGGCCCGCGAGCCCGACGAAGTGGACTACCGTTGTGTCGGTGGCTTGTTTTGCGGCGCGCAGCGCAAGCAGGCGATTTCACATTTTGCCCATCGTCGCGCCATGGATGTGGACGGGTTGGGAGAGGAGTTGGTCAGCGTACTGGTCGACTTGGGGGTGCTCAATTCGGTCGCGGACCTGTACCACTTGACGACTGATCGGCTGAAAGGTCTGGTCATTCGCGAAGAGCCGTTTGTTGGCAAAGGTGGGGTGGCGGTGACCAAGACGGTCACCATCCAGGATGATTTGGCCAACAAACTGGTCAAGGCGATTGAGGCGTCACGCCATCGCCCCTTGGACCGGTTCGTGTTTGGCCTGGGCATCCGCCATGTCGGGGAATCCACGGCACGGGATTTGTCGCGGTTCTTTGGCTCGGTCGACCGCATCATGGCCGCGCACCTTGAGACGCTTCTGTGCGTGCCGGAGTTGGGCACAGTAACCGCTCAGTCGGTAGCTGACTTCTTTGGGCAGGAACAGAATGTTCAAACTGTCCTCAGCCTGTTGGCCCAACTTGATTTGAGTCCGGTTCAGCCGCAGGCGTCCCCCCCGGCGATTGACTTTGGAGATCTGATCCCAAGGCTCCAGGTCAAAGGGCTTCTGACACGCGGCTCGAAGGCGACTCAGTATTTGCTTGCTCGCTTTGCGACCCCAGACGCCTTGATCGCTGCATACGGGGAGGCGACGCTTGTCAGGGGATCGGTGGACGAAGCCGTGGCGACAACACTGGCAAGCAGTCCATGGCCTGAGGTCCTGGCGCAACTCGCTGAACTGGGTGCCCGTTGGCAAGGTGCGGCGAGTTCCACAACCGGCGGGGGTGCCTACGCCGGCAAGACCGTGGTGCTGACAGGGACCTTCGCTTCAATGGGACGTGATCAGTTGGAACAACGATTTCTGGCGCTGGGCGCCAAAGTGTCCAAGTCGGTGTCCAAGAAGACAGACTTTGTCATAGCGGGCGACAAGGCTGGGAGCAAGCTTGACGATGCACTGAAGTTGGGTGTCCGTGTCCTGCGCGAAGAGGACGTGAAGGAACTGCTCAATCACGCCTAGCGGGCAAAGAAAAAGCCGCCCGAAGGCGGCCTTTCTTGAAGAAGCTAAAAGAGCTTACTTCTTGGCTGGCTCGGAAGCGGCAGCAGCAGGTGCGGCGGCCGGAGCGGCGGCAGCAGCAGGTGCGGCGGCAGCCGAAGCGTCGGCAGCGGGTGCGGGTGCGGCAGGTGCAGCAGCCGGTGCGGGTGCGGCGACTGGAGCCGGCGCAGGTGCAGGCGCCTCTGT